>ENA-OWPD01001398-OWPD01001398.1-human-gut-metagenome-genome-assembly--contig:-NODE-1398-length-19234-cov-4.991188_pt1 | contig 19234 bp, 18 predicted proteins | sample MGYA00248262_ERZ651842 | MGnify/ENA primary metagenome ERZ651842 (study PRJEB26924, sample SAMEA4378253) | human gut metagenome | biome: human gut; feature: human-associated habitat; material: faeces... | reverse complement strand
TACGGTTATTCCTGTTTGAAGAAAAATCTCCCAAGGGAGAAGATTATGTCCGGATCTATATCAGTGTTAAGGACACCGGAATCGGAATGTCACAGGAGTTCCTTGGTAAAATATTTGAATCTTACAGCCGTGCAGACGGGAAGAGAATACAGAAAACAGAAGGTTCCGGTCTTGGAATGGCGATCACAAAGTATATTGTAGACGCGATGGAAGGAACGATCGATATACATAGTGAGCTTAATAAAGGAACAGAAGTTGAAGTGGTGTTTGATGTTGAAAAAGCGGATACCGTGGAAATGGATATGGTTCTCCCTTCATGGAATATGCTGATTGTGGATGATGATGAAATGTTGTGTAAAACAGCTGTGAATACATTAAGCTCTATTGGAATAGAGGCAGAATGGACGCTTAGCGGAGAACAGGCGATCGACATGGTAATTGAGCATCATAGAAAGCATGAGGACTATCAGATCATTTTGCTGGATTGGAAATTGCCTGACATAAATGGTATTCAGGTTGCAAGAGAGATTCGCCGCAGTTTGGGAGAGGAGATACCGATTCTTCTGATCTCTGCATATGATTGGAGTGATTTTGAGGCAGAAGCTCGTGAGGCAGGTATCAATGGCTTTATTGCAAAACCGTTATTCAAATCCACACTGTTCCATTCTCTGCGGCAATATATGAACGGTGAATTGGTGGAAGAAGAGGAAGAGGAGCAGCAGATGGATCTGTCCGGACTTCGGATTCTTCTTGCGGAAGATAATGAACTGAATTGGGAAGTTGCAAATGAATTATTATCTGATCTGGGTGTAGAGCTGGAGTGGGCAGAAGATGGTAAGATTTGTCTTGATAAGTTCCGGGAATCTCCAGAGGGATATTACGATGCAATTCTTATGGATATCAGAATGCCGCATATGACAGGTTATGAGGCTACGAAAGCAATTCGTGGACTGGATCATCCGGATGCGATGTTGATTCCGATCATTGCTATGAGTGCAGATGCATTTTCCGATGATGTACACCGTTGTCTGGAGTGCGGTATGAATGCACATATTGCAAAACCGATCGATATTGCCGAATTGTCACGTTTATTAAAACGGTATGTGTTAAACAAGGAATTATGTTAAAGAAGAGAAGAACTTTATTTTCATATGCAACATAGGCTTATATTATGATAGAATGAATATAGTTAATATTATTTTTAAAAGGAGTAAGTGCAGACATGATTTATAAGGATATATTAGAAGCAGTAGGAAATCTCCGCTGATCCGCCTGAATCATATGACGGATGAAGACAGCCAGAGATCTTGCAAGATTAGAAGGCATGATGTGCGGAATTTCAAGCGGCACAAATGTAGCGGCAGCGAAAAGGCTGGCAAAGAAGCTGGGAAAAGGAAAGACAGTGGTTACACTGATTCCGGATACCGCAGAGAGATATTTTTCAACGGCATTATTCAAGGATGGGGAAAATTAAGATTTCCCCATCCTTGAATAATGTGTGCAGATACACAAAAGGGAGCAATATAGAAGGTGACTTAATTGAAGAAAGACAGAAGATTTAGAAAATATGATGGGTTGAAATATGGGTGGCTGAAAGACGGAGAGAAATTCATTTTACTTCTTGTGATCGTTTTTCTTATCTTTCGTTTTGTAATCGGATTTTCCATTGTGAAAGGACAGTCCATGATGCCAACTTTGCAAAATAACGAACTGGTACTGTATGTGAGATTACATTCAGAATATCAACCGGGAGACGTGGTTTCCGTAAAAATACCTTCCGGCGAATATTATGTGAAACGCGTCATTGCCACGGGCGGAGATACGATCGACCTTCATGACGGAAATGTATATATAAATGGAGAACTATTAGAAGAAGATTATATTCAAGGCTATACAAATGAACAGAGCGGAAGCATAAAGTATCCCCTGACATTAAAAGAAGGACAAGTATTCATTATGGGGGATAACCGCGAAGGCTCCGTGGATTCCCGAACCTTTGGAGTGGTAGGAGAAAGGCAGATCAAGGGAGAACTCCTGCTCCACGCAGGAAAATTCTATATAAAGAAAGTAAAATAATTTCAATTGGGGACGGGGTTTTTTGAAAAACCCCCGTCCCCAATTAAAGTTTCCGGATCAGCATTTCTGGATTTGTTGCGTATTTTAATGCGGTATCTTTGGTGATTCTGCCGTCTTTGAACAGCTTCAAAAGGCTGCTGTCCATGGAAATCATATCTTCTTTTGTGGAAGAATAGATCAGACCGTCGATCTGATGAACTTTGCCGTCGCGGATCATATTGCGGATGGCAGGAGTTACGGTCATGATTTCGAGAGCGGGTACCACTTTTCCGTCTACGGTCGGTACGAGCTGCTGGGAAACAACTGCGTTCAATACCATCGAAAGCTGAACGGCAATCTGACGCTGCTGATTAGCCGGAAAGACATCGATGATTCGGTCGATCGTGTTGGCAGCTCCGATGGTGTGCAGAGTGGACAAAAGAAGGTGTCCGGTCTCTGCTGCGGTCATTGCTACATTAATGGTCTCGTAGTCGCGCATTTCCCCGAGAAGGATGACATCCGGACTCTGGCGGAGGGCGGCGCGAAGTGCGGTTACGTAATTCTGTGTATCGACATTAATTTCACGCTGGCTTACAATGCTTTGGTCATGGCGATGCAGGAATTCCAGAGGATCTTCCAGCGTAATAATATGTTTTTGCTGGGTTTTGTTAATTTCATCAATAATACAGGCAAGGGTAGTAGATTTTCCGCTTCCGGCAGAGCCGGTTACAAGAACCATACCTTTTCCGCTGTCGCCCAGATGAATGACATGTTCAGGAATACCAAGCTCTTTCGTGTCCGGCAGATGGAAGGTAATGATTCGGATCACTGCTGATAAAGCGCCTCTTTGCTTATAGGCGCTGACACGGAATCTGGAGAGCCCCGGAATGGCAAATGAGAAATCATCATCGCCTATCTGATGCAGCGGCGCCAGATCGCGGTTACCTGCCTGAGAATAAATCTCTGTCAATAGTGCTTCTGTGTCGTTTGGAAGTAATTTTGTATCGTTTAAACGGGTAATGACTCCTTGTTTTCGGAAGGAGACCGGAAGTCCGGCAACGAGAAATACGTCAGAAGCCTCCTGTTCAATTGCCTGTTCTAAAATTTCCTTTAAATACATCTTCTATTCCCCCATTGGTATAAGTTTGATAGACTGGTCGCCGTCCCATGCTGCCGCGGAAACAACCTGCCATGCTTTTATGATATAGTAAGTGTCCGACTGTGCAGGGTCTGTGACCTCTAATTTCACATGCAATTCCTGATCATCGGACATCGGAACAGCATAAGAAATACAGCCGGATTCAAAGCTAAGAGAGATTCCTTTGATCTCTTTTTCGTTCAAAGCCTGTTCTACAGCCGCAAGATAGGAATCAGAATCGGTTCCGGCACATGCAGCAAGGGTTTCATCAATTTCTTTAAGAATCTTCTCTGCCTTGTTGGAAGCCTTGTAATACTCTGTCTTATGGGAAGCAAGCTTTTCGCTGAATGTATAGTCGCTTTTTGCACCGGACAAAGACAGTACGGCAAAGGTAACAAGACTCAGGATAAGAAATATGATCAGCAGGGAAGAGGAGCCGATATTTACAAAAGAAGATTGTGGTTTATCTTTCTTCATTGCTGATCCTCCTTGGTATGTAGTGTGTAGTGTTCAACTCATAAATGAGCTCGCCTGCGGTATCTGTCATTGCAATGTGAGTATTCAGAAAGGAGTCTTCGTTCTTTGTATCAACCGTAAGAATATAGGCGCTGTCCTTTTCATCGCAGACAGAAAAATCTGCGTCATAATATGTAATTGTTTCGCCCTCTTCTGTCTGAAGCGCTGAAGCGCTGATGGTTTCCGCCTCACTTGTACATAGAGTCACGGCATGATTCAAAGCACTGGATTTGCGGCTTAGCAGGTGTGACTGTACAAAAACCTGCACGCAGACAGTGCTTGCAATTGAGAAAAATAAAATTGCAAGTATTAGTTCCATTAAAAATAAGCTGGAAGACCGCGGTCTATTTTTTTGCATCATAAGAAACTATTTCCTTTCTATTAACTGCTTTTTGTGGCAACAAGAATAGAATCTGTCTGTCCGCCCTCTGTGGTGCAGGAAAATTTAAACAGATGGTCGTCTATCTGCTCTATAGAGAAATCCTCCACATCCAGAATCCTTGTTCCGGCGGAAAGATCTGCTGATCCGTCTGCCTTTATATAAAGCTCACGTAAAGCTCCTTCGTAAGAATAAATATAAGTATAATATACGGAATCTTTGTACGTCTGCTCCATGATCAGGGCAGTTTCCCCGCAAAGCTCTCCGACACGAATATTCCCGTCTGCATCATTTTGATGGATTTTCTCACTGATGTAAGATAATCCGCTTCTTGCGCTGTAATTCAAGGAAGAATTTTCTGTGGTGGAACGGTATATCCGCGCTGCGAAAAGAAGCACCGTCAAAGCACAGAGAGCAAATATGAAAAACAAAGAGATCGGAAAGATAAAATCAATCATATGCTTTTGCTTTGTTCGAAATTTCATTATTTCGCCTTCCTTTCTATGATCGTAACATCCGGAAGGATGTTGGAGCCGGATACGCGGTAATCCACAAAGAAGAGATCTTCGTTATAAGTCAGCCCATAATGCTCTTTCAGATAATCAAGGCTCTCTGGATACTTACCTTCCACGGAATAGCAATAAGTAATATTCCGCATGAGTGCATTCTCAAGACTTTCCTTCTGCCGCTTCTTCGTGCCTGTTGAAAGAGAAGAGATCCCTTGAATAAACAGGAAGAAAATGAACAGAAATACGCAGACGGAGAGGACAAACCTTGACGTCCGATGCGATTGTCTTCCATATCCAAAACGATTCATATCCTCAAATCCTTTCTTTTAAATATTGGACATAATTCCCATAAGCGGCAACATAACCGAAAGAAGAATTACGCCGACAATCAATGACAACATAACGACCAGTGTTGGTTCCAGAACCGCCAGAAGATTATTCATTCTTGTATCAATGTCCTCCTGGTAAAGCTCTGCGATCTGCTCCATGACCTGATCCATAGAACCGACTTTAGAGCCGATGGAGGCCATGCGCGCATACACACCGCCGAAAATACCTGCCGTTAGGAAAGCATCTGTCAGATCCTTTCCTTCCGACAGCTCCTTTTCGCATAATTCAAGCTTCTTCTGAAACAAAGGATCATCATTTAGAGAAGCAACAAGCTCCATGCTCCGTTCCGGATTCAGCCCGCTTCGAAGCGCCAGCGCCATGCCGCTTGCAAAACGGCAGGTAGATAATTCATCACGAATCGTTCTTGTAAAGCGGAATTTACCGCCAAGTGCGCGAAGTATATTTCTGCCGGAAGCAGTGCGGGTGCCATAAAGAGCAAAGGCTGCGATCAGCAGAAGGATCACTACAAATACAACGGAATAGCGGCCGATCGTTGTTCCGACATTCATCAGCACCCGTGAAAAACCAGTCATTTCCGTTCCCAACTGGATAAATACCTGATTGAAGATCGGCATAACCTTTACAAGCAGAACGATAACGACAACCGCCATCATTCCAGTCATGATCATAGGATATGTGATGGAATTGCGGATACTTCTGCTAATGGCTTCTTCACGCTCATAATGATTTTGCAGAGACTCCATGACTTCGTCCAGAGTTCCGGTCTCTTCGCCGATCTCCACCATGTGAAGCATATAAGACGGAAACATTCCGGCGTGCTCCAAAGCAAGGAAGAGACTGCCGGTTTCCTGCATATTGGAGTTTAAATCCTCCAGTACCGTTCTTTCATCTCCGGGAGCCGCGTCCTCCAGCATAATCGTAAGCCCTTCCGTGGAAGAAATGCCTGATTTCAGGATCAGAGCCATCTGTCCGCAGAAAGAAGATAATTCCATATTGGAAAAAGGTCTCATAATTGTCCTCCTGTTAGTAAGAATATTTTACTGTATAGTTGCTTCCGTCGCCGATATACTCTTTGACAGACGAGTTACTGTTGTTCGCAGCAAGTGTGGGATCCATCAAAGCCCAGCTCTTGCCATCAAATTTGATGATATCGTTCACCCAACCGGTTTCCTTGAGATATACACTGATCCACGCATGATAAGCATCACCGGAATATCCGACCACCAGCTTGGTAGGGATATTCTGGGAACGGAACATGGCGGCCATGAGGGAAGCATAATCAAAGCAGATTCCCTTTCCCTCTTTCAGTGTATTGTCAATGACAGGGAGATAGTCTGCCTGCACATTAGCTGCAAGCGCATCATCGTATGTAATATTTTCGATGACATAACGATATACCTGTTCTACATAGTCTAAGTCATTGGAAGATTTGTCAGAAATCTCCGCGCCAAAGGCAACCGCTTCGCTGTCCGGAGTATACCAGACATATTGATTCGGATATAGAAAAGGTTTGAATTCATCGCTTATCGTCACTTCAATATCTTGTGAAAATGCAATGGCATACAGGTCATCACAGGCATGTTCCAGTACTGCGATCTGATAGTTTCCGTCTCCGGCAGAAAGGGGAAATGTCTCAAAATCTCCGGGCCTTAAATTGTAGCTGTACACGGTAGAATCCGGCACAGTAATCTGCAGCTTTACCTTGTCGGCAGAGCCGGTGTATTTCACCATTACGTACCCCTCAGAAGTGTTGGACGCATCTATGATAATGCCGTTTCCCTCATAAGCTACGGTGCCGGAAGCAGAAGGAACAAGATATTCCGTAGCTGTTACGCGCTGTTCATCACTATGATTTTTCCCGCCTGCTTCACTCTTACAGCCGGACAAAAAAGAGACTGCAAAGAATAACATAAACAATGCACAGCAAATGCGCGTGTTTTTATACATTTTTACAGCCTCCTTTATCATTTTATTATTACTTCTTATTTTAAACTAAGAACAAGCTGCAGCTTGTTTTCTGCAAAGTCTGAAATATAAACGTTCAACGAGTTTTCCGGGTATGAAAATACGATGCAGCCACTTTCCTCATCATAGGATAATGGTTTCACGACTCGACCGTTTGCATCAATGCCCGCAACATGTTCGTAATCAACTCCGGTTCCTGCGTCAGATACATATAGATAAATATTTTCTTCATCTATGTCATTGGAAACAACAACCGGCGCTTCTAAGTCTACATTCTTTACATCCACGTACCTTGTAGACTGCTGACGGTTCATCAAAGTTACAGTGACTTCCATTCGTCCATTCATTGTAGGTTCGATAGAGTAAATACGGGAATCTGTCTCATATACAGGAACATTGTGTCCGTCAATCGAAGCATTCACACGTTCCACCAGCATCGGAGAGGTTACCCTCAGGGTGTAGGTTGGATTCGTCACAGAATCCTCTCCGTTAAGCGCAATATCAAAGTTTGACGGAATGAACAGGAAGGGAAGCATGAGAAATAATACAAGGATGATCACAAGGATCAGTCTTTGCAGGGAAAAACGTTCCTTCCGGTAATTGCTGTAAGCGGTTAATACTTCCAGAGGAATGGAGTTCGGTTCTATATTATTGGTTTCAAATACCTGTTCAAGAATCTTACATGCCTGATCAAGGTCAAGCTCCGGTTTTGGTTCTTTTGATTTTTTAAAAAAAGTCATAGTAAAATGCACCTCCTAATCCTGCTGTAAAACTTTTGCCAGATGTTCACGCCCGGAAGCAAGATACCGCTTCACTGAACTTCGGCTGATGTCCATAAGCTGTGCAATTTCATTGAGTTTCAAGTCCTGATAGTATTTCATGATAATGACCTGAGATTCTGTAAAAGGAAGCTTCAGAATCTGGTTCATCAGATATTCGTTAGAAGCTATCTTAATTACATTACGGCGTCTTCTGTCGAAGAGCCAAATTCAGTACCTTCCGTATCTGCATCCGCGTTCAGAAGTACATTCTCATCTATATTCATCTCATGATTATAACGCTGCTGCTTTTTGTGAAGGTTGTAGCACACACGGAAATTAATCTGGTTCAGCCATGAGATGACCAGAGTGGGATCTTTTAGCTTTATTAAGTTTTTAAGCGCCAGAATATAGGTTTCCTGAAGTGCGTCCTGAGCCAGAAATTCGTCTTTCAGATAGCGGTAGGCGTAAAGATACTGTCTCTGATAGGTGGCGGCGTACAATTCTGCGAAAGCGTTGCTGTCACCAGACTGGGCGCGGGATACCAGATTGGCGATATGCTTATAATCGAGAGCTTCCATGGCACAATTCTCCCCTTTTTAAGAAATACGTTCGTTAGAGAGAGCGATCAATTGAGTTACAGAGTTAATATCAGGGCCTTCGTTAAATGCAATCCCGTATTTGATGAAAATCGGAGGCTGTTCTGCATTCTGATTATGTATTTCCAAACGATCGTCTACACGTTTTAAGAAATCATTAAGTTTCTCCTGATCACATTTCTCTATAATAGCAAGAAATTTATTTCCTCCATTGCGCCCTACGAAAGCATAGCCTGTAGAAGCGCGCTGAAGAATACCTGAAAATTCGCGAATCAGGTTATTTCCTTCAAGATGTCCGTATGTTTTATTAATATCATAAATGTTGGACAGTTCAAACATAACGCTTCCGAGGTCTGAAGGAAGCGGTTTGTCCAGATATTTCTCAATCACAGCATCACAGCTGAAGCGGTTGGCGATTCCTGCAACCGGGTCGGAGGATACCGCATAGTCCAGTTCCTTGTAATCTTTCTTGAGCGTAGAATATAAAGTAAAGTCAAGGAAAATAAAGAGGAAAGAGATGCCGCACGCTGCCCATAATAAGATACACAGCACCCGGATATGCGGATTTGAGGCAATGAGCCGGTAAAGCTCGTGATCTGTAAATATGATGTACAGGGCAATACCTGTCAGCAAAACAAAAATAATTAACTGTATTGTTTTAAAGATATCAAATTTTTTCATGATCAGTTTCCTCCTCATGTATGCAATAAACTATTCTTAATTATAACATATGAAACAAAGAAAAACACTGTTTTTTCAAAGAATAGTTATACGTGCAGGTCATATATACTATTTTTTAAAAAAATTGTAAAAAAAGTGAACCTTTTTTGTGCGTCAGGCACACTTATATTATATGAGAAGGATTTCTATGCCTTTTTATAGGGCATCTTTCTTGGTTAATAAACAATGAAATAGAATTGAATAGTAGTCAGAAAAAGAAATTTGACGAAAGTCTATGAAAGGAGAGGGCAAACATGAAAAAGAATGTGAAGCGATGGCTGGCTTTAATACTTGCAGTAGCAATGGTATCAGGAACATGCCTGGCACATGCTGACGGTTTCCTTGCGGCAACCGACGGAGAAGAGACTCAAGTAACACAGGAAAGTGCACAGGCTGTCGCAGATGAAGCAGGGGGAGAGGATGAAGCAGGTGGAGAGGATGAACAGCTGCAACAAGAACCTGTGGAAGAGAAGCAGGAGATTGTGATTCCGAAGAAGGAAGAGGCTTCAGAAGAAGCAGCGCCGGAGACACCGAAAGAGAAAGCAGGAGAGGTATCTCTTGGTCAGAAGGTGGATGTTGTTCCGTCTGAGAATAAAGAGAATGTCTACCAGGCAGTATTCCACAGACCGGCAGTAGAAGGCGGCACACTTCGTGTATGGACAGAAGGTTCCGACAAGAAGGACGTTACATACACAAATGGAAAGTATGTGGAAGAGGTACCAGAAGGAACTACTCTCTATTTTGAGATAGAAATCAAAGGAAACTATTTAGTTGACAGCGTGAAAGATCAGAATGGTGCTGAAATCGCTCCGACAAATGTAAGCGGAAATGTTACTTCCTATAAAATGGTAATCAAGGAGAATAAAGAACTCACGATTATGTATAAGGAAGCGCCGGTGAAGTCTGAAGAGAAAGATGCAGTAACAGAAGAGCCGGCAGCAGAGGAAACAAAAGAAGATAAGGTGGTTAAAGCACCAATGGCTCGTGCAGCTGCTGAAGCAGCTTATACAGTTAATGTTGGGGAGGAATTAGAGGATCTTAAAGATGTTGCAAAAAAGAGTGTTACATGCGATTACTCGGAGTGGTCATCTAATGATAAGGAAGTAGCCACTGTAGATCCGAACGGAATTGTTACAGGAGTGAAAGCAGGAACTGTTACCATTACTCATAAATATTGTACAAGGAAGAGTAGTTGGCATTTGACACATAAAGAGGGTACAGAAGAGTTTACGGTTGTGGTAAATGCTGTTCCATTGGAAGGCTTAACGCTTTCCGGAGAAAACAGCGTTAAAGTATTTGACAATATTACATTAAGGGCTACAAAAACACCTGCAAATGCAAGCGGAACTTTGAGATGGGTATCTTCTGATGAAAATATCCTTACTGTAAATAGTAGAGGGGTAGTTACAGGTGTAAATCCGGGTACAGCGAAAGTTACAGTATATGGAAAGAAAGCTGATGGAACTAACATAAGCGCAGAGAAAGAAATTACGGTAAATGCAGCAACAACATCAACGAACAGTGCACAGTTTTATTATCTGAAAACTCCTACATCAGATCCTGCATCAAATGCAACGGATCAATGGGGTGAAACTTTAGGTGATGGTAGAATTTACACTACTGGTGCTGTTTGGAATGGTAATAATACTTATGATAATGTAGCAAATCGTGTTATTTCATGGCCAGATGGATCTACAGGAACTAGTTTTACGGTACCAAACGATGAAGATTATGCAACCCATTGGAAAGCTATTTATAATGCGTTTAAAAAATCTGTAGAAAAGGAACTGGGAGCCCAAATTACAGAAGGTGATGTAGAAGCAATCATCTTACATCCATATAAAATTTCAGATAATGACGGTGACAATCACGTTGACTGTACAGTAGAAATCAAGGTAAAGAATATTTATACAGCAACTTACTATTTACAGGATGCAGGTGAGAGCGGATATCAGTGGAAAGAAGCATATAATTATAGAACTGATGAAACTACAGAACCAAAGCTAGACTATCCTAGAACGAAAACCGTTAACGGAGTGACTTATACATTTGTTGGCTGGTATGGTAATCAGAGTTTAAGTGGTGATCAAGTAGCGTTCCCATATACTATTCAGAATAGCAATGTGAACTTCTATGCAAAATACATTGCGGGCTACAATGTGACATATGATTTGACAGGTGGTAAGTGGAATAGGGGAACTCAGTATTTAAAAAATGAAGGTTCTACTGTTTATATTGAAAATGAAGAGCCGACAAAAGAAGGCTATACATTCTTAGGCTGGACATATTCTGAGGATAGTGGCAAGGACTATAAAGCTGGTGATACTTTCACCATGCCGGCAAAGAATGTAACATTGACAGCAAAGTGGAGTCCGGCAGTGACAGCTTTAAAGGTTGAAGCAAATAGTGATGAAAAAACTTATAATGGTAAAGAACAGTCAGTAACAGGCTTTACAGCTACGATTACGATTGACGGAAATGACTATAAGATAGCCAACGGAGAAAAGGTTACAGTTGATGGTGTTGAGTATACTGTAGAGGCAACAACTTCTGGTGGTACAGGTATAAATGCAAGCGAACAACCGTATCCGTTCACTATTAATAAAGCTTCCGTGGTTTTAAAAGCGAATGGAGAGGCTGTTGAAGTAAAAGATGTTCAAACTGTTAATGGAACCCTCAAGATTACCAAAGCACCATTGACAGTAAAGACACTTGGTGCAAGTAAGGTATATGACGGAACAGCATTGACGAAGGAAGACGGAGCAACAATTAGTGGTCTTGTAAATAAGGAGACAGCGACCGTAAAGGGAACCGGAAGCATCACAAATGTAGGAACAGAAAGAAATACCTATAAGATCAGCTGGGGAACAGCGGAAGAGAAGAACTATGAAGTGAAGACCGAAGACCTTGGAACGCTGGAAGTAACAGCAGCTGAGATTGTGATTCCTGGGGAACCAGATCCGGATGTAAGATTCGCATTTACAGGAGATATGCCGGAAGATAAGGTCTACAATGGTTCTGAACAGAAATGGGAGCCAACGATTTCTGATAAGGAAACAGGCAAGACATTAGCAAAAGGAACAGACTATACAGTAAGCTACTCAGAGGATTGTACAAATGTAGGAGCAGTTATAGTTACAATTAAAGGAGCAGGAAACTATAGTGGCGAAGTAGTAAGGTTTTATCATATTACTAAAGCACCATTAATTGTAACAACTTCAAGTGCAAGTAAGAGATATGACGGAACACCATTAACAGCTGATGGAACTCTTGAAGGATTGGTAAATAATGAGACAGCAACATTTAGAACAACAGGAACAATCACAGAAGAGGGAACAGCACAGAATACTTATGAGATTGAATGGAGCGGAACAGCAAAAGAGACAAACTATACAATTGCAAAAGAAGATCTGGGAACATTAACAATAGAAAGACCATACTACACTCTTACAATCAACTATGTATTTAGTAATGGAGCAACAGCAGCGCCGACATTTACACAGCAGCTTCTGAGAGGTGAGACTTATAGCCGGATGTCTCCGACAGTTAATGGTTATACACCGAATTATGCATTTGTCAGAAGCGATGCTAATGGTATCCAGCAGAACATAACACTTACTGTAGTTTACACAGCAATCCCGACACCGACCACACCGACCACACCAACCACACCAGCTACACCGACCACACCGGCTACACCGGCTACACCAGGCGGAGGCACAACAGCAGCGCCGGCAGATGGAACACCGGTTGGAGCAGAGGTTAGAGCGAACGAAGACGGTGATGTTGAAGTTGTTCCGGTAGTGGAAGAAGACGTACCGTTAGCAAAACGAGATCTTGATGATCACAAGTGCTGTATATTACACTTCTTACTGATGTTAGCAGCTATGATCATATATGCAGCATATACAAGAAGCATGAAGAAACGGCAGGAGAGAATTGCTGAACTTGCAGAAGAACTTGAGACAGAGAAGCTCAAAAGAGAACAGCAGGAATCGGCAGAGTAAAGATACAGATTTAATCTAGTTATTTTGAGAAGGAGGTAATCAATATGTTGTATAATTTTTCATATTTTGTACACAATAGTTTAGGCTTACACTTCTGGGATCTGCCGGCGCTTCTGGTAGGAGTGATTATGATCGTGATGCTGATTGTTCATACTCATAATCAGAAGAAACGTGAGAAAGATTTCGATGAGGAAAGACAAGAGAAGCTGGAAGCTATGCAGAAAGAGTTCGAAGAACGAAATGAATGGAATGAAAGTTCTACAAACGCATAATAACAAGAAGGAGGAATAGATATGTCATATATATTAGAACATACAACATTAGGCTTTTGCTGGTGGGATCTTCCGGCACTGATTGTGTTGATTCTTGTTATTGTAGTGTTTGCCTGGAAACATCATGACATGAAAAAGCAAGAAAAGGATCTGGAGGATCAGATCGCTGAGTTGTATGCAGACGATACAGCACAGATGGATAGTGAAAGCGAAACGATTTAAAATGAAGACCCGCCGTCGGCAGAGAAATCTGCTGGCGGCGGTTTTTTTGCGCCGTATCGCGGAAAGCACGCCACCCGTCCAATCTATGATCTTTACTTTTTGCGTTACTTAGATTTCGCTTTAGTATCTTACTTCAGATCTATCTTACATCGCAGTTCCGCTTGCTTTTCCGGCAAGAACATATTATACTTGTTCTATCTGAAAATTCTGGTAGATTTTATATCGTTCTAAACATCAAGACCATTCGGTCAGATATTCCAAAAATTTTTCAGTCAAACAAAAGATACACGTAAATGTAATGGAAAAGCAGTTGTATAATTGATGTTTTCTTTTTTCTGAAAATATAGATAGGCATAAGATAAGAATAAAAAAGCAAAATAGAAACATAAGCGTTTCAACTACAGGGTATTGTAGATGGGTGATTGTACCTGTCTATGGTACCCTGTAATATTTATGTATTATATTTTTTATGGGTAAGGTGGTAAGGGCAAGGATTTTCCTGCATTATATGCAGGAGAAGAGAGCGGGAGTGAGTAAAAAATGTAAACGCAAATATAATATAAATGTGGTATGATAAGGGTATGAATTTGGGAGAGTGATTGAGGATAAAAATATGAAGAAACGTTTATTATCAGTGATGCTGATTGTGGCACTTTGTCTGGGAATGAGTATGACAGCCAATGCTGCTCCGCAGATAACGCCGGAGGAACAGCCGCCGGCAGACTTAACGAAAGAAGAGCTGCAGCTTTTCAGACATAGCAGCTGCAAAAGTATTACGATATGCCCATAGCGACCAACGATATAAAAGGGTGGCCGCAGGGTCCGGGAACTTACGGTGAGGCTGCGTATGCAGTGGTGGAAAATGTAGGAAAAAATGCAGGGAATGATTACCAGTGGTTTATTGAGCAGATGAATGTCCGCTGTAAAGAGCTTGGAGGAAGTAATTCTAATTTTGTCAATGCCAATGGTCTTCACGATGAGAATCACTATACAAGCGCAAGAGATATGGCGCTTATTGGACGGGAGCTTTTCAAGTATCCGGAATTTTTTTAGATCGTGCAGACGCTGCAGTATGAGATCCCGGCTTCAGAGACTTGTCAGCAGCACATTTTCCAGCAAAAGCATAAAATGCTAAAGCCCGACAATTCCAACTATTACGAATATGCAATCGGAGGGAAGACAGGCTACACATCAGACGCATTGTCAACCTTGATTACCATGGCTGATAACGGCAATATGAAGCTGGTCTGTGTAGTACTTCGGACACATGGGAAGAATATTTATCCTGACACGACCAATTTATTTAACTATGCTTTTGACAATTTCGAAAAGATCGAACTAAAAGGTCAGGAGACAAGCGAAGACATCAGTGAGATTCTGGAGGATGAAAGCAGGGAGAACTGTGGATATGTGGTTGTTCCCAAGGGTGTAGAATTATCGGATCTCGACATGGAAATGAAGGTTGATGAAAAAGAGAAAGACACGGCAGTCTTAACCTATACTTATGAAGGAAATTTTGTGGGCTCGGCCAAAGCGAAAGTAAGCGAAAAATATAAAAAAGAGCATAGCCCGGATATTAAGAAGCAGGAGAAAGCCTCTGATAATGAGACGGATAAGTCCGGCAAGAAGAGCCTCAGACAAATGCTGGTCAACGTGTTTATCATAATATTGCTGCTGTTGATCCTGTTGTTCATAGTCCGGTTAGTACAGTACCAAAAAAAGTTGAAGAGAAAACGCAGGCGCAGCAAGGGTCAAAAGAAGCGCAGACAGGATCAGCAAGGTCAGAGGCGGAAAAAATAAAAAAATGCTTGACGAATCAAGGAAATTTTTACTATAATATATCGTGCATAAAGAAAAAAACGATGACGAAGACAGTAAGATATGTAAGAAAATTTCAGCGAGCCGGAGATGGTGAAAGACCGGTATGAGTAAGATATATCTGAATATCACTTCTGAGCTGCAGACACTGAAAGGAACATCATGGAATGATCCCGGTTTTCCCCAGTAGGTTCTGCCGGAATTTCCCCGTTACAGGAAAGACATATGATAGTATGTTTAGGTGGTATATAAACGTGAGTAATGCTCCCGTCCTATTCAGGATGGGAGCTTTTTATGTTCCTTGCGTATGGGATAACTGTGTGGATAACAGAGGGATTCCACAAGGGACAGGGTATTTTTAATTTGGGACGGAGTTTTTTTCATTTGTACACGTCCCCAAAGGAGGAGTTTTATGTATAAGAAGGTTTCAACAGATCTGAATTTTGTTGACAGAGAGAAAGCTACAGAAAAGTTCTGGGCAGAAAACGATATTTTTGAAAAAAGTATGAAGCAGCGGGAAGGCAATGAGATGTATATGTTCTATGACGGCCCTCCGACAGCAAATGGTAAGCCGCACATCGGTCATGTGCTTACACGTGTAATCAAGGATATGATTCCAAGATACCGTACAATGAAGGGTTATGAGGTTCCAAGAAAAGCCGGATGGGATACTCACGGTCTTCCGGTTGAGCTTGAGGTTGAGAAAGCGCTTGGACTTGATGGAAAAGATCAGATTGAAGAATATGGTCTGGAGCCATTTATCGATAAGTGTAAAGAAAGCGTATGGAAATACAAAGGTATGTGGGAAGATTTCTCAAGCACCGTTGGTTTCTGGGCGGATATGGAGAATCCTTATGTTACTTACCACAATGAATTTATCGAGTCTGAGTGGTGGGCGCTCAAAAAAATCTGGGACAAAGGTCTTCTCTATAAAGGATTTAAGATTGTGCCCTACTGTCCGCGTTGCGGAACTCCGCTTTCTGCACAGGAGGTTGCGCAGGGATATAAGGATGTCAAAGAGCGTTCTGCAATCGTAAGATTTAAAGTCATCGGTGAAGATGCTTATTTCCTTGCATGGACAACCACACCATGGACATTGCCGTCTAACATTGGTCTTTGTGTAAATCCGGAAGAGGATTATGCGAAAGTTAAGGCAGCAGATGGATATGTTTATTACATGGCGTGTGCGCTTCTTGATACGGTTCTTGGCAAGCTTGCACAGAAGACAGAAGACGGGGAAGAGGTTCCTGCATATGAAGTTCTGGAGACATATAAGGGTAAAGATCTGGAATATAAAGAATATGAGCCATTGTACCAGTGTGCGGCAGAGTGTGCAGACAAACAGCATAAGAAAGCATTCTTCATTACATGTGATACTTATGTAACACTGACAGATGGTACCGGTGTCGTTCATATTGCGCCTGCATTTGGTGAGGACGATGCCAAGGTTGGACGCAAATACGACATGCCGTTCGTTCAGTTAGTTGACGAAAAGGGTAATATGGGTGAGACAACTCCATTTGCCGGTATGTTTGTTAAGAAGGCAGACCCGGAAGTGTTAAAGGATCTTGAGGAAAGAGAACTTCTCTTTGAGGCTCCGAATTTTGAGCATAGTTATCCACATTGTTGGAGATGTGACACACCACTTATTTACTATGCGCGTGAGTCATGGTTTATCAATATGACAGCGGTAAAAGACGACCTGATCGCAAATAACAATACCATCAACTGGATTCCTGAGAGCATCGGTAAAGGACGTTTCGGCGACTGGCTTGAAAACGTTCAGGACTGGGGTATCAGCCGTAACCGTTACTGGGGAACTCCACTGAATATCTGGCAGTGTGAATGCGGACATATGCATTCCATCGGAAGCCGTCAGGAGTTATTCGAGATGAGCGGTGATGAGAGAGCCAAGACAGTAGAGCTTCACCGCCCATACATTGATGAGATCACACTGAAGTGTCCGGAGTGCGGTGGAGAAATGCATCGTGTACCGGAGGTTATTGACTGCTGGTTCGACTCAGGAGCAATGCCTTTTGCACAGCATCATTATCCATTTGAAAACAAAGAATTATTTGAGCAGCAGTTCCCTGCAAACTTTATCTCCGAGGCAGTAGACCAGACCCGTGGATGGTTCTACTCACTCCTTGCAGAATCCACACTGCTCTTCAACAAAGCACCATACAAGAACGTAATCGTTCTGGGACATGTTCAGGATGAGAACGGACAGAAGATGAGTAAGTCCAAAGGAAATGCAGTTGATCCATTCGATGCACTGAACAAATACGGCGCAGATGCCATCAGATGGTACTTCTACATCAACAGTGCTCCATGGCTTCCGAACCGTTTCCATGGCAAGGCAGTTGTGGAAGGACAGCGTAAATTCATGAGCACACTGTGGAATACTTACGCATTCTTCGTATTATATGCAGACATCGACAACTTCGACCCGACCAAATATGAACTGAACTATGACCAGCTTCCTGTAATGGATAAATGGCTGCTCAGCAGATTAAACACAACTGTTCAGGCTGTAGACAATGATCTGGCAAACTACAAGATTCCGGAAGCAGCAAGAGCACTTCAGGAATTCGTAGATGAGATGAGTAACTGGTATGTAAGAAGAAGCCGCGAACGTTTCTGGGCAAAGGGAATGGAGCAGGATAAGATCAATGCTTACATGACTCTGTACCATGCACTGGTAACTATCGCCAAGACAGCAGCTCCGATGATCCCGTTCATGACAGAAGACATCTATCAGAATCTGGTAAGAAGCGTGGATAAAGATGCTCCGGAGAGTATCCATCTCTGCGACTTCCCAACTGTAAACGAAGCATGGATCGACAAAGATCTGGAAGCAGATATGAAAGAGCTTCTGGCGATCGTAGTTCTGGGACGTGCCTGCAGAAATACAGCAAACATCAAGAATCGTCAGCCAATCGGAACCATGTATGTAAAAGCTGAGAAGAAAATGAGTGAATTCTACACTGACATCATCGCAGACGAACTGAATGTCAAAGAAGTAAAATTTGCAGATGATGTAGAATCCTTTATCTCCTACAGCTTCAAACCACAGCTTCGTACAGTAGGACCGAAATACGGTAAACTCCTTGGAGGAATCAGACAGGCTCTCACAGACATCAATGGAACAGCAGCAATGAACGAGCTGAGAACCAACGGTGTCCTGAAACTGGATATCAACGGAAACAATGTAGAACTTACAGAAGAAGACCTTCTTATTGAAACAGCACAGACAGAGGGTTATGTATCTGAATCTGACGGTGAAACATCCGTAGTCCTTGATACAAACCTGACACCTGAACTGATCGAAGAGGGATTCGTACGTGAGATCATCAGCAAGATCCAGACCATGCGTAAGGAAGCCGGTTTTGAGGTCATGGACCACATTGCCGTTTACCAGGATGACAATGACAGGATTGCAGGGCTTCTGAAGGCCAATGCAGATGAGATTAAGGCCGAGGTAATGGCTGATACCATCTTCCTTGGAAGGATGGGCGGTTATGCCAAGGAGTGGAGCATCAACGGCGAAAAAGTCATGCTTGGTGTTGAAAAGACCATGAAATAATGTTAATATGGGAGGCGGGGTTAAAAGACCCCGCCTATATGAGGATAGGGAGGATTGTGCCGATGAATAAAGGATTTGATAAAGTCACATTCAAGCGCAGCGTGATAGACAACGTTAAGAACATGTTCCGCCGTACCATTGACGAGGCTACGCCCCAGCAGGTATTCCAGGCGGTTTCTTATGCGGTAAAGGACGTTATCATCGATGAGTGGATAGCAACCCACAAAGAATATGAAAAGAAAGACACAAAGACAGTATACTACCTGTCCATGGAGTTCCTGATGGGCCGCGCCCTGGGCAACAACATCATCAACATATGCGCCCATGATGAGATTAAGG
>ENA-OWPD01001372-OWPD01001372.1-human-gut-metagenome-genome-assembly--contig:-NODE-1372-length-19630-cov-6.224623_pt1 | contig 19630 bp, 9 predicted proteins | sample MGYA00248262_ERZ651842 | MGnify/ENA primary metagenome ERZ651842 (study PRJEB26924, sample SAMEA4378253) | human gut metagenome | biome: human gut; feature: human-associated habitat; material: faeces... | reverse complement strand
CATCGGAGCAAGTGTTGTCGAGGTCGGTACCACCAATGGTGTTATAACCGACATTAGCGGCAAGTTTACGTTAATGGTCGATCCTAATGGAAAGATCAGAGTATCTTATATCGGGTATCAGCCTCAGGTACTTGATGTAAAGGGCAAAAATTCTTTTAATATCAAATTGAAAGAAGATTCTGAAATGTTGGAGGAAGTTGTTGTCACGGGATATGGTGGCAAACAGCTGCGTACGAAAGTGACGAACTCTATTGCAAAAGTGAAAGATGAAGCATTGAAAGTCGGCTTATTCTCTAACCCCGCCCAGGCACTCTCCGGAGCAGTTGCAGGTTTGAAGGTTACCCAAGCCTCTGGTAGCCCGGGTGCGGCTCCTAAAGTAACGCTTCGTGGCGGTACTAACTTCGATGGTTCAGGTGATCCTCTGGTTATTGTAGACGGGCAATTGCGTGATGGTATGCAGGATATCAATCCGGAGGATATTGAATCCATGGAAGTCTTGAAGGATGCGGGAGCAACCGCTATTTATGGTGCGCGAGCAAGTAATGGTGTAATTTTAATTACTACAAAAACAGGTAAAGAAGGACGTCGCGAAATCAACTTCAAAGCTAAGATGGGGTTGAGTTATGTAAACAATCCTTATGAGTTTTTAGGGGCCAAAGATTATATCAACGTACTGCGTACAGGATATAGTAAGTCCGGATTTACAACCTCAGACGGAGAGTATGTCTCTATTGCTCCACTTAGTAACTTAACAAGTGCTTCTCCATTCGGTACCGGTAATACACTGAATGATAAAATGATCTGGAACATTATGAATAAAACGGCAGACAATGCCTATCTGTTACAGAAAGGATGGCAAGAAATGCCGGATCCTCTGGATCCCAGCAAAACCATTTTATATAAAGATACTAATCCGGCAGATTATAACCTGAATAATCCGGCGATATCTCAGGACTATAATATCAATATGTCCGGAGGTAATGATAAGGGTACTTACTATGCAGGATTAGGCTACAACCGTCAGGAGGGACTTCCTATCAAGACATTCTATGAGCGTTATAGTTTTGTTTTGAATGCCAGTTATAAAATTACAGATTGGCTTACTAGTTCATCCAACTTCAATTATAACCGTGCAAATTGGAAAAACATGCCAGGATCACAAACCAGTGAAGGCAATTACTTCGGACGTATCATGTCTACACCTCCCACCGTTCGCTTCCAGGATGAGGACGGGAATCCAACTTTAGGCCCGGTAGCTGGTGATGGAAACCAGAACTATCAGCCCGACAAATGGTGGAATTTTAATCAGAGTGATAAATTTACCATGGTACAGGCTTTCCAGGTTGATATTTTAAAGAATCTTTCTGTAAAAGGTACTGCCAACTGGTATTACTCCGAATCATTGGCTGAAAGTTTCACCAGAGATTATGAAAATACACCGGGCCAATTTGTGAGAACACGCAGTTCTTCAGCAAGTTTCTCCAGAGATTTCTCTCAGACTTATAATGTGGTATTAAACTATAATCAAACTTTTGCTAAAGATCATAATGTGGCTGTTATGTTGGGTATGGAGTATTTTGATAGATATAGCCGTAGCTTTAGTGCATCCGGTTCAGGAGCTCCAACGGATGATTTTGCCGATTTATCACTGACAGATAATGGAGAAGGGAAACGTTCCATTGATTCAGGACATAGCGATTATCGCATTCTTTCTTATTTCGGACGTCTGAATTACGACTATAAAGGCCGTTATTTACTTTCTGCTGTCTTCCGTCAGGATGGATATTCATCTTTGTTAGGTGACAACCGTTGGGGATTTTTCCCAGGAGTTTCTGCCGGATGGATTTTTGGACAAGAAAATTTCGTAAAAAATGCTCTGCCTTTCCTGTCATTTGGTAAATTACGTGCGAGTTATGGTGTAAATGGTAACGCAACCGGAATTGGTGCCTATGACTTACAGGGATCTTACAATTCTCAGAAATATAATGGAAATGTCGGCTTCTTAATCGGTGCACTGCCCAACCCGGGTTTGAAATGGGAGAAAACCCGTACTGCAGAAGTCGGTATAGATATGAGCTTTTTTGAGAATCGCTTGAACGCAAACTTTACCTACTATAATCGCTTAACTTCAGACAAGTATGCTAACTTAAGTTTACCTTCTACAACAGGTTTCTCGTCAATTAAGAACAATAACGGAAAATTCCGTAATAGTGGTGTGGAAATAGAACTGTCGGGAAAAATCCTAAAAACCAAAGATTGGAGTTGGGATTTGGGCGGAAACATATCATTCAACAAAAACAAAATAGTTTCATTGCCGGATAATGGCTTAATTCGCAATCAACAGGATGCTGCTCAAATATACAGTGGAAAGCAATTATCTGATGGCACATATGAAAAGATTTGGGTCGGCGGTAATCAGGAAGGCTATGAACCCGGTGTTTTAATTGCATATAAAGCCGATGGCCTTTATCGCAGTTGGGATGAAATTCCCGGAGACTTGGTAGTCACATCCGGTAACTATTTCGGTAAAAAAATGTATGGACCGGAAGCTTGGAAGAAGTTGAGTGCCGCAGAGCAAAAGAATGCATTGCCCATTCAACCCGGAGATGTGAAATGGAGAGATATAAACGGTGATAAAATTATTGATAATTATGATCAGGTTGTCGTAGGAAATACAAATCCACATTGGATTGGTGGTTTCAACACCACATTGCGCTGGAAAAACTTTCAACTGTACGGACGCTTTGACTTTGCACTGGATTACTGGATCTATGACAATACTACTCCTTGGTTCTTGGGTTGTATGCAAGGAACTTACAATACGACCAAAGATGTATTCAACACTTGGTCTGAAGAGAATCCGAATGCCAAATATCCGCGATTTGTGTATGCTGACCAGCTTATGAATGCAAACTACTATCGTACTTCCACACTGTTTGCTTATAAAGGTAATTATTTGGCTATCCGTGAAATATCTTTAAGTTATTCTTTACCTAAAGCATGGGCAAACAAGGCTTATTGTCAAAAGGTGGATGTGTCGATCACCGGACAGAATCTGGGGTATATCACATCGGCTAATGTAGCTTCTCCTGAGGTTTCAAGTGCAGGTTCAGGATATGCTTTACCAAGAACCCTCTTGTTCGGATTGAATGTAACTTTCTAATGGTTAACTGATTTAAAAAGAAAAAGATATGAAAAGAATAAAATCTACAATATTATATGGTTTACTGGTGGCATCTTCGGGGCTGTTGGTAACGTCATGTGCCGATAAATTGGATCTGTCTCCGATTGATTACTACGGAAGTGGGTCTTATTGGAAAACAGAAGCTCAGGCTACCGCCTATATAGATGGTATTCACAAGCATTTACGCGATGCGGCATGGCAACATACAATCACATTCGGAGAGCTTCGCAGTGGACGTTTCATAACCGGCGCAAGTAGTGATGGCATGGGAGTTAGTAATGGTGATATTATTTTGCAAAATTTTGATGAAACACATACCGGAGTAAGTAAGTTCGGAGATTTATTCGGCCGTATTACTAACTTGAATCTTTTCATAGCACGTGTTACAGATGCCACCTATCTGTCCGATGAAATGAAAAACTTCTATTTGGGAGAAGTGTACGGTTTACGTGCTTTCTACTATTTTGATCTATACCGCATCTATGGCGGAGTACCTTTGCGCTTGACGGCTGATGTTGTTGAAGGAGTTATTGATCCAAACAAACTGTATATGGCTCGTTCGACCCCCAAAGAAGTGATGACTCAAATAAAAAGCGATTTGAACAAATCGATGGAGTATTTTGGAAATATGAATGATTTTGATCCATATAAACGTGGCAAAAAGGTATATTGGTCAAAAGCTGCAACCGAATGTTTAATGGGAGAAGTTTATTTGTGGACTTCTAAAGTAACCACAGGCGATGACGTAGCAAATCCTGCTGATTTGACTATAGCTAAAACTCACCTTGAAAGTGTATTGAATAATTACAACCTGAAAATGCTGGATAACTTTTCACAAGTATTCAATGCTAAAAACAAGGCAAATGACGAGATTATATTTGCCATTCGTTTCTTAGAAGGTGAAGCAACCAATAGTAATGGTACATTTACTTATAATGTAGGTACTGGTAGTACCAAAAACAGATATCAAGCCAATGGTGAAGTGTTTGGTGATGCTTTAGATATACAGAATACTGGTAATCAGACGTATGAATACAACAAAGCTGTTTATCGAAGTTTTGATGATGCAGATACCCGTAAGGAAGCGACCTTTATCGCCTCATACAATAAAGATGACAAAACAGGTGAGTTATCTCTCTATGGAACACATGTACGTAAAAATATAGGTTATGTAAATGCACAGGGAGCCCGTGTTTACTGTGGTGATTATATCTTCTATCGCCTGCCGTGGGTTTATCTTACACTTGCAGAAATAGCAAACATGGAAGGAGATAATGCAGTTGTCGCCAAATACATAAATCTGGTAAGAAAACGTGCCTATGGCAATGCATGGGATGAAACTCTGTATGCATATCCGGAAACGGCAGATTTTACAGCTAATGAATTAGCTATTTTACACGAGAAGGATAAAGAATTTGTCCAAGAAGGACAACGTTGGTGGGATTTACGACGTATGACTTTGACTAAGGGAGGAACACCTCTAGTTTTCTGTAAAGAAGGAAGTCTTTTGGGAGATGCCCCAATATTGAATGAATCTACAGAAGCACATAAACTTTTGTGGCCAATTGAAAAAACGATGTTGGATAAAGACCCCGCACTAAAGCAAACACCGGGATACAAATAATAACCGATAGGTATTTCTCAATATGCGATTATGATAGAGGGCGGAATGCACGTAATGTGTATTCCGCTTTTCTTTTAAATTGATTGTTTATTTAGGTTTCAATTACTACACTTCATCTTTCTTCCAATAATTCTCTCAACCATGGTACAACCAGTTCTGATTTAAAATAATGATTGGGACCATCTACATTTACCATTCGAAAATATTCATTACGATCCAGTCCTTCAGGTAAGTGTTTTACATTTTTTCGTGTATTTGGATCTGCGAATTTCTTATAATGATATACTTTCACGTTATCGGGAGCGCCTGCTATAGCATACGCTTTTCTCACAAGATTCAAGTCTCTATCTAATCCCCCTTCAGTCAGTATGATAGGACGGGGTGCCAAAGCTGCTACAATGTCTGGAAAATTGAAATTTTTCCAAAAATCAGGTATTAAATGACGTATGGAATTAGGGAATGGACGGCGTCCGTTTTTATCAGGCATAGTTATCACTTCCGCCCGTTCTTGAGTTTGACATAAGAAATCATTGTAAACAAAAGCATAAACTGAAGTATCAAGCGTACCCAATACCATCATAGGTTCGGTTCCCAAAGAAAATCCACTTACTACAATGCGATCTTTACGAATATGATCCTGGGTCTTCATCCAGTTTAAAACCTGCATATCCAAATATGAAGCGTATCCCAAATAGCTCCATCCCAATTCTAAAAGATGGCGAGATACAACATCGTAATCATAATTAGAGCCCAAAGTATATCTCTCCAGGTCTGAGGCTTCTCCGGCAGCCGGGTTATCTACTGCTACCGCTATATACCCTTCTTTTACAAAGTTGAGGGCTTGGGTCAGTTTCGGATCTTTGTACCGGTCGTCCAATTTGGGAGCTATCCCCGGTTCACCTGCAAGTCCCTCCTTATTTCCTCCGGAACCGGGAATACATAAAATGGCAGGTACGGGTTTATTTATATTATCAGGTATTAAAACAAGAAAAGTAGAAACGCATTCAGGAAACGGATAAAATTCCCATTTTTCTAATCGATAACCTTCCCGCTGTTCTCTTTTTATACAAACAGGAGCAGGAGAATTTTTTATTTGAGGAAAATTCATTATTTCTTCCATCGCATGGCGAAGTCCTTTTTGCCATTTTCGAAATTGTTTGGGAGAGAAGTCATCATGAAAAGCATAACGTGGCTTAGTATTTCTGAGCATAGCGTGCACTACACCATAAGAACTTAAGAATCGCCCGTCCTCACGTGCAGACGTGATTAAATTATGATCCTTAGGGGACCAGCCATCGGACTGAGCATATAGGCTGCCATTAAAAAACAGTGATATTCCAATTGTTAAAAAAATATTTTTCATGTGATTTAAATTTTATAGGTTTTACAAATATAGTTTTATTTTTTGATATACTCCTTTTAATTGTTGAAATATACAATTGGACATATAGTAAGTGACAGTATAAGATATGATGCAAAAAGATAGTATTTTATTTGTTTGAGAATCCTGTAATTTTATCTCCTATCCTACAAATAGAAGATAATATGAATAAATTGAGGAATAATATACTGTATTGGCAAAAGTAATGTATATAAATTCATTACTGCTACCGGAAGATATTAACTGGCTAAAATCAGAATGTTAACTTTGTGTTTTCAAGAAGTTAACTTCGTACAGATACGAAATTAATTTCTTGAAAACAAGTTGTTAGTTCTCTGTCAACAGACGGTCTAAATCACTGCTAAGAGTGTGAAAATAATCTTTTATATGTTCTATTTGGCAATGAAATTAAGAAAAAAGAAATATGTGACTATGTTCTTTTTTTTGAAATGTCTCTATGAGAGAGTAAACCGTAAATCGGCAAAAGCATTCTTTTTGATAGTAGAATAGTAATTTCACTTTCCTTCTGATTTGATAAAACGGTTCAGATTTTGTTTTTTCTATTCCGGTTCCGGTTATCCCTCTGATTAGCACGATGTAGAGACATCAAGAAATACAAAATGTCAGATCTATACCAATATATCAAATTGATAAAAGGGGTATTCAAAAAACAGGCTGCTCCATAGTAGATACTTTTATCATTTTACTAATGAACATTTATCTACTACATATCCTCTAATGATAAACAGACTGTATTTATTTGGTATTTAGCCAAAACTTTATTCTCTAAGTGCTCCACTTTCTTTTGGAAAAGTTCTGGCTTGAAATTCTTTTTTTGACGTTTGACTTCTGCTACAATTGCACTTTTGTTATCTAAATAAATAGCTACAATGTCAATTTCGTTTTGATTGCCTTTGGGCTCCCACCACGAACCAATAAGGCGGAATTCATAACTTTCAGCATATTTTTGCTTAAAATACTGTTCCAGGATTTTTCCTGAATATGTCGGATAGTCAGCTTTTATTAATTTTCGTAAGCCAACGAAATTTTTTATTTCAATGAGTGAACGATTTCTATCGAAATAATTAAACCAAAAATGAATAAAGTTATCGCATATTTCATATCTGACAGTTTGAGAACCCTCTTTAGAAAAGACAGGACGTTGGCGTACTACTATGTTATAGTCTTCAATTAATCGCTTTAGATAACCGCCCAGACTCTTTTCGCCAAGTAGTGCTTCTATTTCCGTCTGAGTATTATACCCGCCAGAGATGGCGCTCAGGATTGAGAAGTAAGTACCGTAATTCTTGCCGAATTCCTCTATTAATAAATTTTTTCCTTCATCTGTAAAAGGGGAGTTGTCTCTGACCATGAAATCGATCATTTCATCAACAGTTAACACTCTGTTATCACAAAATAATTCGACGTATTTAGGAACTCCACCAGAAAATGAGTATAGTGCCAATAAATCATCATTTGTATATTGGGGATGATAGTCTTTCATGATCTTCTTTAATACATTCAGACTGAAAGCTGAAAGTTTTATAATGTTGTCAGCACGGCCAAAAAGCGGCTCCTTTTCATTATGAAAAATCTTTTCCATTAACGAATAAATAGAGCCACTCACAACGAAATTCATGTGGGTTTTTTGTCTATACTGATCCCAGATATCTTGTATATCACTATAAATTGACTTATTGATATTGTAGAATTCTTGGAACTCATCTATAACCAAATTGAATGATTGTCTGGTAGCAGCTTCCATAATATACCGAAAGAGGGATTTGAAAGTCGATATTTCTTCTGGTACATAAATATCAAGTGCCTGGGAAACTAAGGTTATGAATTCCCGACATAGAGATGCCTCATTTTTTCTCCCCACAAACAAATAGATAGTAGGAGTTTTTTCAAAGGCTCTCATAATAAGACTTGTCTTACCTATCCTTCTTCTTCCGGTAACTACTGTCAGACGAGAGTTCTCTCCAAAAGATAATTCTTGTATCCTTTGTAATTCAGCTAATTCATTCTCTCTATTGTAAAACTTCATATTCTTTGTTTATTTAGTCCTTACTTTGTAACGGGCGTTACTGTAACCGCGGTTACAAAGATAACTCTATTTCTATTATTTCAAGTACAATGTTTCATAAGATTCCTCTGACGCTTTGTATAATAATGTTAATAGCTGATTGTGTTCTTTTCGATATGCCAATTTATATATGTCAACTATTTTGAACTAACGTCTTGTCTATTATGATATAAGTTAATTATGAAGATTATATTTATAATATAACCTTATTTGTTTGTCATTTATACCCTTATGCTACCGCTAATATTTATAAATAATGGGTCTATTTTTTTCTTTTTTATAATTATGTAAATTATTTAAATTGCTGTATGTTAGCTGTTTATTAAATGTGCTTATTATTCCATTTCTCCACATTTGGGTTACCGTCCCGATAGAACTTAGTAAACAGTTTTAAAAACACATATAAACATCTTTATTATTAACTCAAAAAGCAATACTTATGAAGAAAACCATCTTCTTGATTTTGTGCTTGTTATGTTCCATCGGAGCCATGGCGCAAAAGAAATCAATCACAGGTGTGGTTACGGATGCTACCGGTGAAACAGTCATCGGAGCAAGTGTTGTTGAGGTCGGCACTACCAATGGTGTAATTACCGACATTGACGGCAAGTTTACATTAATGGTCGATCCCAACGGAAAGATCAAAGTCTCTTATGTTGGTTATCAGCCTCAAACGATCGATGTAAAGGGCAGAAATTCTTTTAATATTAAGTTGAAGGAAGATTCTGAAATGCTGGATGAAGTAGTCGTAACAGGTTATGGCGGTAAACAATTGCGTTCTAAAGTGACTAACTCCATTGCCAAAGTAAAAGAGGAAACTTTAAAACAAGGTATGTTTACTAATCCGGCTCAAGCTCTTTCTGGTGCTGTAGCAGGTTTGTCAGTAAGTCAGACTTCGGGTAATCCGGGTAGTGCTCCAACTTTAGTACTCCGTGGTGGTACGAACTTTGATGGTTCCGGTTCTCCACTGATCTTAATTGACGGTCAGGTACGCTCTTCGCTGAGTGATATTAATCCGGATGATATTGAATCGATGGAGGTGTTGAAAGATGCCGGTGCAACTGCTATTTACGGTGCACGTGCTAATGATGGTGTAGTACTTGTAACAACAAAACGTGGTAAGGCGGGTAGAGCAGAGGTAAATCTAAAAGCAAAGTTTGGCTTGAACTACTTCAAGGATTCTTATAACTTTATGAATGCCGGTGATTACCTTTATTGGATGCGTACTGCTTATATGAATGCGTACGTTGGAGACATGAAACACCCGGACGGTGCTAATGTGAAAGGATGGTCTTCACTAAGCGGATTGACTACTGCAACTCCTTATGGAACAGGTAATTTATATTTTGATAAGGATGGTGTAACGCCATTAGACGGAAATAAAACAAGTTCTGCTATTTGGAGTCCGATGATCTATTCAGACAATCTATCTTTTCTGCTCAATCAAGGATGGCAGACTATGATTGACCCGGTATATGGAGATAAAATTATTTATAAAAACACAGACATTGCCGATTTTAATATAAATACACCTTCATTCTCTCAGGATTATAACTTAAGCGTAAGCGGTGGTAATGATAAAGGAAGTTATTATGCCGGCTTGGGCTACAATAAGAGTGAGGGTACAGCAGTAGGTAACTGGTATCAACGAATTACTTTTACTTTTAATGCTGATTATAAACTTAAGGAATGGTTAACTTCTAATTCAAGTTTCAATTTTGCAGATGCGACCTGGAACGGACTTCCTGCATCGCAAACAGCTGAGGCTAACTATTTCTCACGCTGTCTTTCATTACCTCCTACTTTCCGTGGTTATAATGCAGATGGAGATATGCTATTAGGACCGAACTCCGGTGATGGTAACCAACAATACAATTTTAAGCAATTCGTTCGTGATAATAATACGGATAAGTTTACGATGAATCAATCTTTCACAATTGATTTCATGAAAGGTCTCTCATTGAAATTAGGAGCCATTTGGTATTATTCCGAAGAAAAAACAGAAGCTTTTAATAAAGACTATTTGAGCTCTCCGGGTAACTTGATTACATCTCACGCCACCTCTGCTTCATATAGCCGTACTTTAGACCAAACATATAATGCCGTATTGAACTATAATTATCAGATCAATAAGGACAACTTCTTGGATGCAATGGTTGGTTTTGAATACTATGATTCATACGGCAAGGGATTCAGTGCTTCTGGTTCCGGAGCTCCCACTGATGATTTTATGGATTTGGAATACACCTCAAAAGAGGAAGGAATGCGTTCTATAGACTCTTCACACTCTCGTCAACGTATTATGTCATTCTTTGGACGTGTCAACTATGACTACCAATCTAAGTATCTGCTTTCTTTGGTTTTAAGACGTGACGGATATTCAAAACTCGCTAAAGAAAACCGTTGGGGAGTATTTCCGGGTGTATCAGCGGGTTGGGTGTTCAGTAAAGAAGAATTTATGGAAAGCACAGCATCTATTCTTTCATTCGGTAAATTACGTGCCAGCTTTGGTTTAAATGGTAATGTAAACAAGAACTTTGTTGGAAACTATACAGTTCAGGGAGCTTATGGCAGTAATCGCTATAATGGTTCAACCGGTTTCTTGTTAAGCAGCATTCCTAACCCATATCTGATGTGGGAAAAATCAAGAACCTTTGAAATTGGTTTGGATATGGGCTTTCTGGAAAATCGCATCAATGCTAACTTGACATATTACAACCGTTTGACTAGTGATAAATATGCTAATATCACAGTACCGTCTACTTCAGGTGTAAGTTCTGTTACTTCAAACAATGGTGAGTTCCAGAATCAAGGATTTGAATTTGAATTAGGATTCCGGATCATTGATTCCAAAGACTGGAAGTGGAACTTGAACTGGAATGGTGCTTTGAACAAAAACAAGGTTGTTTCTTTGCCGGACAATGGACTTGAAAGAAATCGTCAAAGTGCTTATCAGGTTTATACTGGAAACGGAGATGAAAAAATGTGGGTTGGTGGATATCAGGAAGGTCAACGTCCGGGCGATCTATACATGTTTGTGGCAGAAGGACTTTATAAATCTCAAGACGAAATCCCGACTAACTTGATTGACTTGACAACAGGTAATAACGGTTCAAGTGGCCGTCCTCTTTATGGTGGAACAGAAGGTTACAATAAATTAACAGATTCTCAAAAAGCCAATGCCCTTCCGATTCAGCCGGGTGACGTGAAATGGAAAGATGTAAATGGTGATGGAGTTATTGATAATTATGACATGGTGAAAATTGGGAATACTGTTCCTAAATGGACAGGAGGTATCAATACTACTGTAAGCTGGAAGGACCTTACCTTGTCTGCACGTTTCGACTATGCATTGGGATTCACCGCAGTGGATTGGAAAACAATGTGGATCATGGCATGTGCTCAAGGTACTTATAATACCATTGAGGAGACCAAAAATACATGGACCCCAGAAAATCCGAATGCTAAATATCCAACTTATGTATGGGCCGATCAATTGGGTAAACGTAATTATTGCCGTAGCTCATCCATGTTTGCCTATAATGGAAACTACTTGGCATTGCGTGAACTCTCACTATCCTATAAATTACCATCTGTATGGGCGCAGAAGGCTAAATTGAGCAATGTGGAACTTTCTATTACAGGTCAGAACTTAGGCTATTTGACAGAAGCAAAACACCTATTCTCACCGGAAAAAGCAGATAATAATGGAGGATATCCATTACCTCGTACAGTGATTTTTGGTATTAATGTTTCTTTCTAAATATAAAAAGACAAATTATGAAAAAGATAATATATATCATTTCCTTATTTGTGTCGTCTGTGCTTTACACTTCATGCGATGCATTGGATCTCGCTCCGGAAGACTATTTCGGAAGCGGCAACTACTGGAATAATAAAGCCCAGGTGGAAGGGTTTATGAATGGCATGCACTCTCAATTGAGAGGTAACTATAATATGTTTTATTGTTTGGGAGAATTGCGCGGTGGTACACAGCGCGTTGGTAGTTCTTCACAAAACACCAGTTTGGACTATGCCATATTGCGTACCAATACTTTAAGCCAGGATAATCCGGGATTCAGCAACTGGTTTGGATTATATAGCCCGATTATGCAAGTTAATCATTTCATTCAAAAAGTTGAGAATGAATGTGATTTTTTAAGTGAGGCAGACAGAAAAGCCTATTTAGGACAAGCATATGGTTTAAGAGCTCTTTATTATTTTATGCTTTATAAAACTTACGGCGGGGTACCTATTGTTACAACAGTCGAGTTGCTGGATGGCAAAGTGACTGCGGATAAATTTTATGTCGAACGTGCTACACCCGAGGCCACTATGGCCTTCATAAAAGAGGATATCGGTAAATCTGAAAACTATTTTGGTACAGAAGAAGTGACCAATAAGTATGATAAGACAATGTGGTCTAAAGCTGCCACTCTGATGTTGAAAGCAGAAATCTATATGTGGGCTGCTAAAGTTTCTATAAATGGCTATACAGCTTCTGGAAGATCGGATTTAGAAACTGCCAAAACAGCTCTGAATGGAGTGATAGGCAAATTTCAGCTATTAAACAAATTCAGCGATGTATTTAGTACAGCTAACCGTAATAATGCAGAAGTTATTTTCACCTTACATTTTGCTGATGGCGAAGCTACAAACTGGGGAGGCATGTTCCTCTATCAAGAGGCAGTATTCATTGGACAGGTATATGACCGTGATGATAATAAGATTGAAACGGATACATTAAATTTGAAGGGTACCGGAGGTGTATTTCGCCATGAATATACTGAAGATTTCTGGAAAAGCTATAGCGATAAAGACACTCGTCGTGATGCAACATTCTTAGAATATTATACCCAAAAGAATAAAGAAGGCTTTGGTTGTGTTATGCTTAAGGCTATTGGTTCTATCAACTCGAACAACAATCGTATTTATGATACCGATGTGATTGTTTACCGTTATGCCGATGCTTTATTGATGATGGCTGAAATAGAAAATGGTTTAGGAAATCCTTGTGCAGGTTATATTAATGAAGTGCGTGAACGTGCATATGGCTCCAATTATGAGGCTAATAAATATACGGAAGGAAATTATGCAGAGAATGAATTGGCCATCCTCCAGGAACGTGATAAAGAGTTTGTTTGGGAAGGTAAGCGGTGGTTTGATGTAGTACGTATGCATGATGCTAATGGCAAATCTCTTGCTTTCTCTGCTACTGCAAATTATCCTTCGGATAAACCTCTTTTGGACCCAAGTGAGGAATACAAGTTGTTATGGCCTATTGATGTTGACATTATGAGTGTCAATCCGTTGCTGAAACAGACACCTGGATATGAAAAATAAAACTTAATCAATAGGTTTTAAATACGATTATTTATTGAATGTAGAAGCTGTCTCGGTTATTATTGAGACAGCTTCTCTTTTTTCATTGCCATATACACATTACTCCTTATTCGCCAATCATAGAGCCGATTTTTTATATATGCAGATGGAGGAGAACAAAATAAAAGCGGGGAATGTCCAATCAGACATTCCCCGTTATATTAACTAATCAATTTTCATATCCCGGAGTCTGTTTTAACGCCGGATTGTCTGTCAATACACTTTCATTAATCGGCCATAATAGGCGGGTGGCAACGGCAGAAGTGCGCTTTGTCACATAGTCTGCACCCAATAATCTTAAATCATACCAGCGTTTCCCTTCAAACATAAATTCACGCATGCGCTCTTTCAAAATGGCTTCCAAAGGATCTTCATCACCGGACATGTATTTATTATCCGTATAGAAGTCTCCTTTATCATTCGGATAAGATAGCGTAGCTTTGTTTAACTCAAAGAACTCTTTCCCATAAGCACGTTCACGAACTTGATTGATCTCAGCTGCCGGATCTTCTCCCAACAGCGCTTTTGCTTCAGCAAGTAATAACAGGCAGTCTGCATATCGATAAATGGGGTAATCATTCAAAAAACTGCGCTGTGAAGCTCCGTCCAACAGGACTCCCTGATACTTATTGCAGAAAGGAGCAATATATTTAATTGTGCCATCTTCTTGCTTTTGGTAAACAGCTGTCATGGAAGCGTCCTTACGGGTATCTCCATCACGGAATGCCTTATTATACAAATCGTATCTTATCTGCAGACGAATCAAACCGTTAAGTTGTCCTTCAGGCAAATCTTTAAATGAAATTCCTTCTTTATTACAGTAAGTTGCAGTCATGTATGCCTGCTGTGGTACTAAGTTTTGTCTAAATCTATCGTCCCACATGTTATACTCATCTTTTGCATTACGTATAGAGAAAATAATTTCGGCATTATCTTTATTATTGTAAGCAAATACTTTTGAGAAATCATCCTGCAAGCTGACATTTACATTACTGATAATTGATTGTAAAGCTGTTTTGGCTGTAGTATAATCTGTTGTGCCGCCACCCATTTGACGCCCACTCCATAAATAAACTTCACCTTTCAGCATTTGTGTTGCGGCCATTGACCAGTAATATCTGCCGAATTTGAAAGAGTAATCACTGCCGAATGCCTTTTCAGAAGCAATGATATCTTCTTTGATTTGTTTCATCACATCTTCTGCAGGAGAGGCTGCTTTTGAGAGGTTGCTTAAGTCTAAAGAGGCTCCATTCGTATAATCCAGATAGAGAATAACATCTCCCCAAGAACGCAATAAATGAAAATAAAGATATGCCCGCATACCATAAGCTTCACCTAAATAATAGTTTTTAGTAGCTTCGGGAAGTACAGTCGTTTCTTTGGTTTTAGCGATCATCAAATTGATCTGATTGATCACTTTGTACATTCCTGCAAAGTTGGTTATCCCTGTGTTCTCCTTATTTATCGTATTGAAAGGCAAGCGTTCCATACCTTGAGTGGCTTCTCCTCCAAAGGGAACGTCTCCATAAATGTCCGCACGAGGCTCACCTAATAAGAAAAAATTAAAACTACATTCTCTAAGTAATGCATGCAAACCTACATTAAAGGTACTGAACTGAGCTTCAGTCTTCCAGTAATTACTATCCGCAATAGAACTGGTAGGTTCAATATCCAGTGCATCACATCTTGAAAACAGCAGGAGAGAAAGCCCTGCTAACATATATGTAAATATTTTCTTCATAATGCTATTTGTATTAATCATATATAATTTAGAATGTCACTGACAAACCGAATAAAACTGTTCTCGGAGTTGGATAACGTCCGTTATCTATTCCACGACCATAAGTTGTATCTACAGCCGGTTCAGGAGAAACACCCGTGTATCCGGTGATATAGAATAAGTTCTGTCCTGTTACATAGACTGATGCATCTGTCATACCAACTTTACTGATCCATGCTTTAGGCAGATTATAATTTAATGTCAATTCACGCAAAGCCAGATAATCACCCTTTTCATAGAAGCGTGAACTGTTATTATCAATAGCTGTATTACCGTTATTTGAACGTGTAATATTTTTCTTGCTTAACTGGTCTGCGTAATAGAATGCAGGTAAATCTGTATCAGTATTGGTCTCACTCCATGTCTTTTTTACTTCTTTAATAATATTGAATGAACCTTGATACTGTCCCAAAGAACGTGCTGCGAGATCATTATAAATGGTATGTCCTAAAGCGTAATCGAAACGAGCATATAAAGAGAGGTTTTTATAACCCAATGTAGTAGAGAATCCACCAGTAATTTTGGGAAATATATTTCCTACTACTTGACGGTCATATCCATTGATTACACCATCGCCATTGATATCTTCCCAACAAACATCACCCGGTTCGATCGGTTGCCATCCTTCTTTTCCGGCATATTGGGCTGCAAGTCCGGGACCATATAAGTTGGCTACCTCGTCGATGCGGTTATTGGCATACTTTTTCACGTCATCCCAATCTTTGAATATATGATTTTGTTTGTAAGCAACCAATTCTCCCAGTTTACCACCTTCCTGACGGCCGGCAATCCATTTTGTTTCAGGAGTTCCATCGGCTTTTTTGCGTCCGGTTGCCACTTCATAGCCACCTACACGGTTATTTTCATTGCCGTTATAAGGTAATTTCACAATTTTGTTTGCTACAGAAGACAGATTGGCTGTAACATCCCATGTCAATCCTTTCGGGTTATTCAGAATGTTGGCTCTTACTTCCATTTCGAAACCATAGTTACGCAGAGTTCCCATATTAGTCATGATCTCTGTAAAGCCTGTATATCCCGGAAGTGCTTGTTTAGTTAACAAGTCTTTAGTAGTACGGTTGTAGTAGTCAAGAATGAAACTTAACCGATTGTTTAAGAATCCGATGTCCAGACCAGCTTCAAATGACTGACTTTGTTCCCAGCGTAATCCGGTGTTTACCAAGCCTGAGTTGTAGAATGCGGTTGAACCTCCGTATGTCTTTGCACCTACTTGAGAGTAAGCACCATATACATCGAAATTTCCGATACCATTTACATTTCCATTTACACCATAGCTAAGACGAGGTTTCAAGTTAGAAATAACTTCTGAGACTTTAGAATCCTTCCAGAAATTCTCTTCCATGATATTCCAACCCACAGATACACCAGGGAAAAATCCCCAACGGTTATCTTTCAGTTTTGAAATACCATCATAACGAGCAACAAATGAAATTAAATATCTCATGTCATAGTTATAATTGATACGGCCAAACCCTGATAGAATACGGTATGCTGTTTTAGTTGTAGAAGTATAAGTCCTTGTAGAACCAGCATTCAAGGTAGGAATATCGTCAGTTGGAGAGTTTTGGGTTTTGGCCTCAAAATCGAACTGATCATAGGTGAAGTATTCAGTTCCTACCATTGCTTCCAGATTGTGTTTTTCAGCAAAAGTATCTGTGTATGTCAGTGTTCCGTTCAACTGAATTTGATTGTATTTCTGAACATAAGCCTCAGCCTGACGTGTATTATCAGGAGTTGCAGAAGATTGAGCTTGATAAGATTTATTAAACTTCTCTCTCTGCCAGTCATAACGATAAAGTGAAGCATTTCCATTTAACACTAATTTTTTAGGTAAAATGTCAAGGGCAAATCCAACACTGTAGGTTGATTTATTAGTGCTGTTCTCGCTCGTCAACTTATCTCTGTAATAATCGGGATTACCGTCTCCTGTACCGAAACCGGAGGCCGGAGTTCCATCTTCATTCCAAGGATTCCATGTCGGACGTTGAGAACGTGTACGGTAGAAAAATTCATATTGGCCGATCCAAAGTTCCGGTTGAGTTGACCAAGAGTAAGTCGCATTAGCCTTTACTGTCAGGAAAGGAAATACTTTATAAGAACCGTTCAATGCACCATTGAAGCGCTCGTAACCAGTACCTCTAATCTGACCATCTTCTTTATAGTAGCCTAAACTTGCAGAAAAAGTCCCTTTATCATTACCACCTGTAATGTTCACATAATGATCTTGAGTTAAAGCACTGTTGTTAAACACCACATCGTCCAATTCACCAGAGTAGTCTTTATACAAGATCGTTTTTCCATCATAAAATGGATCTGCCATAGAAGACCAACCTTCATTTTTCAGATTAGCATTTTCGTCTGTCAAATAGCGGATATCAAATAAGTTATTTCCAATACCATATCCCATTTGTGTATCGACATTGGTACGTCCGGTTCTTTTGTAGCCCATACGGTTATAATAAATATAATCGTGTGCATCGCAAAAATCATAGCCTTTACGAGCGAAGTTCACACCCATTTTAAATTTGTAATTAACAGATGCTTTTCCTTCTTTTCCACTTTTAGTCTCAACCAAAATAACACCACCATTGGCACGTGCACCATAAATAGCTGTTGAAGCGGCATCTTTCAAAACCTGAATAGATTCAATATCAGAGGGATTAATATCACTCATGCTATTGCGAACAATACCATCGACTACAATAAGAGCTTTGCTGTTGTCGCCTGTAATAGTAGCACCTCCACGCAATGTAATATCCGGTTCACTACCAGGTTGCCCCGTTTTGTTAACAACACGAAGACCTGTAACAGAGCCTTGTAAAGACTGTCCTGCATTACTGAAAGCCGCATTTTTAAGTACAGAATTATCAAGCTTTGAAATAGCAGTAGTTAAAGTTGCACGTTTTTGTGAGCCACCGTATCCTGTAATCACCACTTCATCTAATACCTCTGTATCTTCTTTCAGTACTACATTGTAAGTGTTTGCAGCGCTAACAGTAATTGTTTGAGGTTTGTAACCAATATAGCTAACTGTGAATTTAGCGCCAGTAGCTATCGTTAATGAGAACTTGCCGTCAAGGTTAGTGATTGTACCATTGGTTGTACCTACCTCAACGACACTTGCACCGATGACAGATTCACCGGTACCATCTGTAACCACACCTGTGATGGATTTTGTTTGAGCTATAGCTCCTATAGAGCATAATAAGCACAAAATCAAGAAGATGGTTTTCTTCATAAGTATTGCTTTTTAGTTAATAATAAAGATAATTATAATTGCTTTTACTAAGTTCTATCGGGACGGTAGGCGGAAAATGGAAGGAGAAGAGAAAGAGAGCAAACAGAAAAGAAGCTGATATACAGAGATATACAATTTGTTTTTTAAGCCCCAAAAGGCTAATATAAGTGAGAAAATAACTTTTTTCGGACGGTAGACTAATGGTATAAAACAACAGATAAATGTTATAAAAATGCAATATAAACATTACTGCGGACAAGAACAGGGGAAAAAGAAAGTCATTAGAAATAATATTGATAATTATTTACAATATATACATTTTAACACAATAGAAAAAGCAATGTCACTATTAACATTTTATAGTATTAAGTGACGGATACTTGAAGGAAAATAAATTCAGCTATACTTATAGAGATAATTATTTAAAGAAAAAGCTTCATAGAGTTTATATTTAAGGCAGTACCCAAGTACACAGAAAGATACTCAGATACTGCCTTTTCAATTTGTGCAGCATGCTCGTGCAACAAAAAAGAAACTAATCGGTTTTATACAATATACCTATCGATCTTTTTTATTTTCTATATTGTCCAATTTAAGAACCCATGCATAATCACAAGGTAATTCATCTGCGTACAGAGAAGGCATTGTGATTTCAAGATCATTACCTTTTTGTTTCCAAAGGACTTTTTTATCTGATCCTAATAAAGCAATCTTAGTCTTATTCCTTGTTTGAACGTTTTTCAACACAATTTTATTTTTAGGATATTGAGGTAAAATAGCGTATACGTTTTCTCCCTTTTGGGTGAAAAAAACTTCTTTTACCGCATATCCGGGCTCCGGATCGACTGTCTGTTTCAATATAGCATCTCCACTGACATAATGCTTTTCTTTTGATTTCCACTCCCTGTTACCTTTAGTCCATTGGCATGAACGG
>ENA-OWPD01001367-OWPD01001367.1-human-gut-metagenome-genome-assembly--contig:-NODE-1367-length-19734-cov-5.577265_pt1 | contig 19734 bp, 13 predicted proteins | sample MGYA00248262_ERZ651842 | MGnify/ENA primary metagenome ERZ651842 (study PRJEB26924, sample SAMEA4378253) | human gut metagenome | biome: human gut; feature: human-associated habitat; material: faeces... | reverse complement strand
TATGTGTTAAGCTATAAAACTAATCTTCCTCTAGCTATAATTGAAGCAAAGAAAAACACATTTACAATAGGACATGGAATGCAACAAGGAATAGAATATGGAGAGATTTTAGATATTTCTTTTATATATAGTTGTAATGGAGAGGGGTATTTAGAATTTGATAGACTCACAGGAAAAAGTAGAGAATTAAAAATGAATGAATTTCCTACTCCAGAAGAGTTGTGGGAGAGATATTTAGAAGAGAAAAAACTAGATAGAAGTGATTTGTTAGTAGAGAGCTATTTTTTTACAACAGGAAGTAAGACTCCTAGATACTATCAAAGAGTAGCCATCAATAGGACCATAGAAGCTATTGCAAGAGGGCAGAAAAGAATACTTTTAGTAATGGCAACAGGAACAGGGAAAACCTATACAGCCTTTCAAATAATATGGAGATTATGGAAAAATAGAGAGAAAAAGAGAATTCTTTTCTTAGCGGATAGAAATATTTTAGTAGACCAGACAATGTCAAATGACTTTAGATATTTTGATGATAAGATGATAAAGATATCTCGTAAAAAAGTAAGTAAAGCACATGAGATATATTTAGGACTATATCAATCTATGACAGGAAATGAAGATTGGCAACAGATATTTAAAGATTATAGTAGAGATTTTTTTGATTTGGTAGTGATAGATGAGTGCCATAGAGGAAGTGCAAAAGAGGACAGTGCTTGGAGAGAGGTATTAGAATATTTTTCATCAGCTACACAGATAGGAATGACAGCTACACCAAAGGAAACAAAAGAGGTAAGTAATATTCATTATTTTGGAGAGCCTATATATACATATTCATTAAAACAAGGGATAGAAGATGGATTCTTAGCACCATATAAGGTAGTAAGATATAGATTGGATAAAGATATTTTAGGATTTCGCCCAGAGGGAAACCAAAGAGATATGTATGGAAATATCATAGAGGATAGAGAGTACTATGGAAAGGATTTTGAGAGAAGCTTAGTATTGATAGAGAGAAGAAAAAGAGTAGCTAAAATAATATCTGAGTATATGAAAGAGAACGATAGATATATGAAAACTATTGTTTTCTGTGAAAATATAGAGCATGCTGAGGAGATGACAAAATATTTGGCTATGGAAAATAGTGATTTGATGAAGATAAATCCTAAGTATGTAATGACTATTACTGGAGATAATCCAGAGGGAAAAGCTCAACTGGATAATTTTATTGACCCTAACTCTAAATATCCAGTAATTGCCACTACTTCTAAACTTTTGACAACAGGTGTAGATGCTAAGACCTGTAAATTTATAGTACTAGATAGCAATATAAATTCTATGACAGAGTTTAAGCAGATAGTAGGACGTGGGACTAGAGTAGATGAGGAACATGATAAAACATGGTTTACTGTTTTGGATTTTAGAGAGGTAAGTAGGTTGTTTGCTGACCCAGATTTTGATGGAGAACCTATTCAAGATGAGGAGTTTGTGCCAAAATCAGAGAAAGAAGATGAGGAAGAGGAAGATAAAAATCCAGAGTTTCCTACTTCAGAAGATGATGAAATTGGAGATGATGGAGAGGTAAATGATGATGATTTTGGATTTGATGATGAGGAGAGAATAAGAAAAAAATTCTATGTAGATGGAGTAGAGGTAAGAGTACTACATAAACAGGTACAACTTCTTGGAGCAGATGGAAAACTTATCACTAAATCATTTGTAGATTATTCAAAAGATGAGATGAAAAAATCTTATCAATCCTATGATGAGTTTTTAAAGATTTGGACACAAGAGGGGCAGAGAAAAATAATTGTAGGGGAGCTAGAAGAGAGAGGAATAGATTTTGAAACTTTAAAAGAAGAAATAGGAGCAGACTTAGATGAGTTTGACATAATTTGTCATCTAGCTTTTGATAAAAAGCCTATCACTAAAAAACAGAGAGCTGATAGAGTGAGAAAAAGTAAGTATTTGGAAAAGTATCAAGATACAGCTAAGGAGATATTGGAGATACTCTTAGAAAAGTACAGTGATGGAGATTCTGATGTCTTTGAAGATATAAAGGTATTACAATTACCACAGTTTAGAAAATTTGGAACTTTACCAAAGATTATGAAGATTTTTGGCTCTAAAGATAATTTTGAAAATATTATGCATGAGATAACAAAAGAGATATATTTATAAGGAGAAATTTTAAATGGCAATAGGAAACTTTGTAAAATCTTTACAGGATATAATGAGAAAAGATGCAGGAATAAATGGAGATGCACAGAGAATAGAGCAGATAGTATGGCTACTATTTTTAAAAATATTTGATACCAAAGAAGCAGAGTGGGAATTATTAGAGGATAACTACAAAGAGATAATACCTAGTAAGTATAGATGGAGCAATTGGGCTAATGATGAAGAGGGAATTACTGGAGATGAGTTATTAGAATTTGTAGATAGACTATTTAAAGATTTGAGAGATATGGAGATAGGAGAAGGAACTGATGCAAGAAAGATACTTGTGAGAGAGTTTTTCCAAGATACTCATAACTATATGAAGTCTGGAACTTTGCTAAGAGAGGTAATAAATGTTGTATCTAAGATAGATTTGGAAGATGAGAGTGAAAGACATGCTTTCAATGATATATATGAAACTATATTAAAAGATTTACAAAGTGCTGGTAATGCTGGAGAATTCTATACTCCAAGAGCTGTAACTGATTTTGTAGCAGATATGTTACAACCAAAATTTAGAGAGAAGATAGCTGACTTTGCTTGTGGTACAGGAGGATTTTTAGTAAGTGCCTTAGAATATATATTAAAAAATCAGGAAGAGGAGTTTGATACTGATTATCTAAAAGTATTGGGAGAATCAATCTATGGAATAGAGAAAAAACCTCTACCTTATTCACTTTGTTTAACAAATATGATGCTACATGATTTGGATACTCCTAATGTAAGACATGATAATGGACTTACTGAAAATGTAAGGGAGTTTAGAAAAAATCAGTTAGTTGATGTAATAGCTATGAACCCCCCATTTGGTGGAAGTGAGGAAGAGGGAATAAAGACAAATTTCCCTAATGAATTTAAGACAAGTGAAACAGCAGATTTATTTATAGTGAGAATGATGTATCAATTGAATGAAGGTGGAAGATGTGGAGTAGTACTTCCAGATGGATTTTTATTTGGTGAGGGAGTAAAGACTTCTATTAAGAAAAAACTGATAGAGGATTTTAACTTACATACAATAGTAAGATTGCCTAATGGAGTATTTGCTCCATATACTGGAATAACTACTAATCTGTTATTTTTTGACAAACCAGAGCTAAAAAAAGATGGAGAGGTAACTACTAAAGAGGTATGGTTTTTTGAACATCCACTACCAGAGGGATATAAGACATATACTAAGACAAAACCTATAAAATATAGTGAGTTTGAATTAGAAAAAAAGTGGTGGAACAATAGAGAAGAGAATGAGTTTGCTTGGAAGGTGTCAGCTGAAGAGATAATCAAGTCTAACTATAACTTGGATATAAAAAATCCTAATAAGCAAGAGGAAAAATTAGAAAGTCCAGAATTTTATTTAAATGAGTATAAGAGAAACTATGATGAGATAGTGAGAATAAAAGATAGATTGAAAGATGAATTAGAGAGTTTGTTGAAGGGAGAGTAAGAGATGATAAAATTTGTACTAGAAAATTTTGATACAATTTTTAGAAATGAGAAATCTCTTAAAAGTTTGAATAAGATAATTTTGGACTTGGCTATAAGAGGGAAGCTTGTGGAACAAAATCCAGAAGATGAACCAGCAAGTGAGCTACTCACAAGAATAAAAGAGGAAAAAGAAAGATTAATAAAAGAGAAGGTAATAAAAAAAGAGAAAGAACTACCAAAGATGGAGGAAGATGAGATACCTTTTGAGATACCAGAGAGCTGGGAGTGGGTAAGACTAGGGGAGATATGTGAGATAAATATGGGGCAGTCTCCAAAAGGAGAAAGTGTAAACTTTAGTGATGGTGTGGGATTAATTGGTGGAGCTAGTGATATGGGAGAAATATTTCCTAAAATAAAAAGATATACAACCTCACCAACAAAACTATGTAAAAAAGATGATTTAATTTTATCTGTAAGAGCAACACTAGGACGTCCAATTTTTTCAGATGGAATTTATTGTTTAGGAAGAGGAGCATGTGGAATAAGTAGTTCAGTAATAAATAAAAAATTTTTAAGAAATTATTTTTTTAGTATGGAAAAAGAGCTTTATTCTAAAGCAAATGGAACAACATTTTTACAAGTAACAAGAGAAGATATAGTTACATTATTTTTTCCACTTCCTCCACTAGCAGAGCAAAAAAGAATAGTTGAAAAGGTTGAAAGATTACAAGAGTTAATTAAAAATCTGAAAGAGGTTTATCTATCAAATGAAAAGAGTAGACTTAATTTGAAAAAATCTCTTTTAGTAGAGATAGAAAAAAGCAATAGTGATAAAGAGTTATTAAAAAATCTTGAGTTAGTTTTTAGTAATTTTGATAAAGTTATTAGGAGTAAAGAGGATATAAAAGATATTAGAAATCTTATTCTTTCTCTTGCTATAAAGGGAAAACTTGTGGAACAAAATTCAGAAGATGAGCCAGCAAGTGAGCTATTAAAAAGGATAAAAGAGGAAAAAGAGAGATTAGTAAAAGAGAAAGAGCTACCAAAGATAGAGAAAGATGAGATACCCTTTGAGATACCAGAGAGCTGGGAGTGGGTAAGACTAGGGGAGATAGGAATATTACAAACAGGAAATACTCCATCAACTTCTAAAAATGAATATTATGGAAATGACATACCTTTTATTACTCCAGCAGATATAACAAGTAAAGGGATAAATTATAACAATAGAGGGTTGAGTTTTTTAGGAAAAGAAAAAGGAAGAGTAGTATTAAAAAATTCATTATTGCAAGTTTGTATAGGAGGTTCAATAGGAAAAGTTTTTTATACAGATAGAGAGGTTTGTTTCAATCAACAAATTAATGGAATAACATTGTATTTGAGTAATTATAAATATATTTATGATATTTTAAGTTCAGTATATTTCTACGAAAATTTGTTAGAAAACTCAAATGGAACAGCAACTCCAATAATAAATAAAAGTAGTTGGGGAAATCTATTGATACCACTACCACCACTAGTAGAACAACAAAGAATAGTTGAAAGAGTAGAAAAATTAATGAGTATTTGTGATATGCTAGAGGAAAAAATAGTTGAGAGTGAGAGGGTAAGTGAGAAGTTGTTGGAGAGTTTAGTTAAATATGAGGTAAAATAAAATGTCAGAACTAGAAATGATACTTTATGGAATAAATTTTTTAGGAGTAATAATATATATTATTATGCAAAAAGCTCCTTCATTACGAATGAGATGTGGAGTAGGAATAATTTTATTACTATCATTTATTAAAATTTTAGATGAGATTAAAGGGAAGCAAATTATAGAAAAATTTGGTTTTTTAATAAATCTATCTGAGTCATTAAATATTTTTTTAGGAATAACAGCTACTATGTTAACAATATACACTCTTTTTACAAACTTAAATGATGAGTTCAAAAAATCTATTTTATATATTTTATTAGGTAAAGGAAGAGTTTTGTATTTAATTATATTTATGTTTGGACTTTATTTTTTAAATATTGAATCACTTTATTTTTGGGGTTTGATTATTGTTATTTTTTTAGAATTTTACAATATGATTGAAATGACTTGTTATATTATAAATACAGATTATTTTAGAAAGAATTGGAAAAATAAAATTATTCCAAGGTTAGCAAACCAAGGAAAAAGAAATGATTTAGAGAATATTTATTATGAGTTAAGAAAAAGAATTACAAAAGCTATGCTTGAGAAAGATTTTATAGTTTTTGAGGAAATGTTAGCTTACTATAAAGATTTGTTAATGACAAATGGATTTGAAGTTCCAGAGGATTTTATAAAAAAAAGAATCGAAAAATATAAAAATCAAGAAGAAGATTCTGAAGAAAAAGAGAAAGCAGTAGGTTTTTTATATGAAATTTATATTTATTTGTTAGAAAATAGAGATGATAATTTATTTGATAAGATTGAAAATTTAAATATAGATTTAGCTGAATATTATTTAGAAAAAGAAGATTATAGATTAGCTAGAGAATATTATAGTTTTTTAAGTTTGAAATATGATTATTTAAATGAAAAATATAAATATGATATAAAAGAAAAAGGATTTCATCTTTTTACAGGATTAAGATATTATCATTCTAGTATAAAAAATATGAATATACAAAAGGAAATAATTATTTTAACTTCTATTTTAAACTTATTTTATAAATTAATAAAAGAGGAAAAATATGATGAATTAGAAGAATATAGATTAATTTTTACTAAGAGGGATAGTTTTTTAGAAATTTATGCTAGAGTAATAATTTTTCATTTTTTAATCCATTTAGGTACAAATAGAAAAAATAATGGAGTAGAAAGAGTTAAAGATTTTTTTAAAACTGATATTTTAAATTTGATTTGGTATAATCCAAAAAGAATAGAAGAACTCTATAATCTAAGTAAAGAGAATCACTGGGAAAAAGAATTTAGAAATATAGGATTAAATTATTTTAAAGTTGATGTTTTAGGAAGAGCGAGTAGAGAATGTTCATATGATTTTGATGATACTTTATCAATATTAGCAGATAAAAGAAATTGGAGATTATCATAATGTAAGGAAAGATAGACTATGACAAATACATTTAAAGGAAGTAGATTTGAAGAGGTTACTAAATTATTATTAGAAGAGTATTTACAAGAAAAATTAGAAGAACAAAAGAAAGTTGAGATAGGATTTGAGGAGAAGAGAGAACATAGATTTGATTTGGGAAACTCAAATTATTTGATAGAGTGTAAGGCTTATGAGTGGACAAAGGAGAATAATAATCCAAGTGCTAAATTATCTACTTTAAGAGAAACACTGTACTATTTCTTTTTGGCTCCAAAAAATTATAAAAAGATTTTAGTTTTAAAGAAAAGTAGAGTAAAAAATGGAGAAACTGTTTTAGATTATTTTATAAGACTAAACTATCACTTGATACCTAAAGATGTAGAGATATTTGAAATAGATATGGATAAAAAACTTCTTGTTAAAAAAGAGATAAATAAAACAGAGATTTTAAAGAATACAGAGGAAAAAGTCATAATAGTTACAAGAAAAAATAAAAAGACAGATAATCCAAGTGTAGATGAAGTAAGAGCTTATATTAAGAAACAGCTAGATGATTTAAAGGCTAAGGGAGTAAAAGAGTATGAGATTGAAGCTGGAAATATAGTTAGAGAGATGGGAATAATAAATGCTACTCCAACTGTATGTTCAGCTATGAGGAGTTGTGGATATGACTATGAAGAGATATACTCTCCACCTAAAAAGAATGGAACTAGATTAAGATTTAAGTATCTCTTATCACTTTGAAAGTCACTTTTCTAAATAGCAAGTATGAAGTTACTGAAAAGTTTAGTAAGATAATTCTTTCTTACTAAAATTTTAGTAGAATGGAATATGGAGTAAAAGAGATAATCAAGTTAGAGTATATTTTTGATGGAGAAAAGGTAATTAGTTTTGTTGAAAAATAGAAAGTTTATATTAGAAAATAGAGTTATTACACAATCTAGGTAGTAGCTCTATTTTTATTTGTAAAAAAATATGGTAAAATATATAGGAGAAAATTTGATAAAATGGAGGGATAAGATGAAGGTAGCAATATTAGGAGCTGGATACATAGGTGGTATCATGGCAGAAACAATAAAAGGAATGGCTCATAAAGATATAGAATTATATGCAGTGGGAGCAAGAGATATAAAAAGGGCAGAGGAATTTGCACAGAAGTATGGTATAAAAAAAGCTTATGGAAGCTATGAAGAGTTGGTAAAAGATGAGAGGATAGACTTAGTATATATAGCAACTCCACACTCTCATCACTATCAGCATGGAAAACTATGTATAGAGAATGGGAAAAATATTCTATGTGAAAAAGCTTTTACAGTGAATGAAGAGCAAGCTAGAGAGTTATTTAGATTAGCTAAGGAGAAAAATGTATTTATAACAGAGGCAATCTGGACAAGATATATGCCATCAAGAGAGATAATAAATGGAATTGTAAAGTCTGGGGAGTTAGGAGAGGTGCATACTATTCAAGCTAACTTAGGTTACCCTATAAAAAATGTAGAGAGAATGAGAAAGCCAGAGCTAGCTGGTGGGGCATTATTAGACTTAGGAATTTACCCAATTAACTTTTCTATGATGGTATTTGGAGATGAGGTAAAGGATATTCAAGCTCATGCTGTATTTTCTCCAGAGGGAATAGATTTTACAGATAGTATTACTCTTTTCTGGGAAGGTGGAAAGATGGCAACACTACATGCTACAATGCTTACAGCCACAGATAGAATGGGATATATCTATGGAGAAGAGGGGTATTTAGCTATTACAAATATAAATAATCCTGAGAAAATAGAGCAATTTGATAAGGAGCATAGATTAGTAAAAACTTATGAGATACCAAAACAGGTAAGTGGATATGAGTATGAGGTAATAGCATCTTATAAAGCTATAAAAAATAGTAAGTTAGAGTGTGAAGAGATGCCACATGAGATAACTTTAAAAGTGATGAATGTGATGGACACTATTCGTAAACAATGGGGAATGAAATTTCCTTGTGAAAATTTATAATAAAAAAGAATACTTAAATTAAACTAACTCAAGGATAACTTTTATTTTAGTTGTTCTTGAGTTTTTTTATTTCTAAATTTAAATATAAATAGATAAAACTAGAAAAATTAAAAGCCTATAAGTTGTGCTGGAAAATTTGAATTTTGTAGTTAGATATGCTAATATAGAAACAGGATAAAAGTAGGAGGGGTATGAAAATGAAGATTTTACATACATCAGATTGGCATTTAGGGAAAAAATTAGAGGGTGCAAAGAGAATAGAGGAGCAAAAACTCTTTATAGATACATTGGAAAAGATAGTTACAGATAAAAATCCAAAGCTTATCTTAATAGCTGGAGATATATTTGACACACCATCTCCAAGCTCAGAGGCTGAAAAGCTATTTTTTGATGCTATGAAAAAGATTTCTAACTTTGGGAAGAGAGCCATTGTTATAATTCCTGGAAACCACGACAGTGCAGAGAGATTGGTAGCTTCTAAAAATTTAGCTAAGGATTTTGGAATTATCATCTATGAAAATCCTTTAGAGGTAAAGGAGATAGGAGAGTATGGACAATTTCAAGTGGAAAGGGCAACTGAGGGGGGACTAATCCTAAATATTGAGGGGGAGAGAGTATTTCTTTACTCCTTACCATATGTAAGTGAAGCATATTTAGATGAGATGTATAAAAATGTCTTAGTTGAAAAAGAGGAGGAGTTAGGAAAGAGCATAGATGGAGATTTAACTTACTCTGAAAAGATAGGAGCTCTTCTAAAGAGAGGTAGAAAGTGAAAATATCCCTAAAATCATAATGGCACATCTTTTCATAATGGGAAGTGTAGGAGATGGAGATGAGAGAGAGGCAGAGCTAGGTGGAAGTAAGGGAGTAGACTTAGATGACTTGCCAGAGGTGGACTATATAGCTCTGGGACATATACATAAACCTATGAAGTACAGTAGAAAAAGAGCCTGTTACTCTGGTTCTCCAATAGAGTATAGGGTTACAGAGAATAGATACAAGAAAAAAATATTCTTAGCTGATGTAAAGGGAGATTTAGATACAGAGATAAGAGAGATAGAACTAGAGAACTACAAGCCTATAAAAAAATATGAGGTAGAGGGGATAGATAAAGCTCTTGAATTATCTCAATCTCTTGTAGGGGTACAGGAGTGGGTATATCTTAAAATCATTACTGATAGGTATCTAGCTAGTAGTGAGATAAGAGAGCTTCGTAAGAATAAGAATATTGTAGAGATAGATGTGAAATATGTAGATGAAAATGAGGGAGAGAATATCACTTACTATGAAAATGGAGAGTTAGATATCAAGGAGAGCTTTAAGGAGTACTATAAAAAGTTTGATGGAATAGAGCCAAGTGAAGAGATGGTAGAGCTATTTATGAGACTAGTAGAGGGGGAAGAGTAATGAGACCACTGTTATTAGAGATAGAAGGATTACAAAGCTATAAGGAAAAGCAGGTAATAAATTTTGAAAAACTATGTGAAAATGGATTGTTTGGAATTTTTGGAGAGACAGGAAGTGGAAAATCTACAATACTAGATGCTATGATATTCTCACTATATGGAAAAATTCCAAGAACTGCTGAGTTAGACCAAGATAGTAAAAGCTTGAAAAACTTTTTGAATACCTCTTCTAAGAAGATGGAGGTATATTTTAAATTTGCTTTAGATGAGGATATCTATGAGGTAAGTAGAAAGTATGCTCTAGGGAAGAGTAAGGGAGAGGAAGTATTAAAAGAGAAGGAAACTATCCTTAGAAAAAATGGGGAGATAGTAGCTGATTCAATAAAGAAATTGGAAAAAATAATAGCTGAGGATTTTGGATTGTCTGATGATGACTTTACAAGAACAGTGGTACTACCTCAAGGAAAATTTAGTGAGTTTGTAAAGCTAAAGGGTGCAGATAAAAGAGAGATGCTAGAGAAAATATTTGCTATGGAGAAATATGGAAAAGCTCTTCAAGATAAGATGAAAAAAGAGATGGATTTTTGGAAGAAAAAAGATGAGGAGCTAGAGGAAGAGTTAGCAGAGCTAGTAGATATAACTGCTGAGAAAATAGAGGAGCTAGAAAAAGAGAAGAGTAACATAGTAGAAGAGGTAGAGAGAAAAACTAAAGAGCATAAAGAGATTGAGAAAAGATATTATGAATTGAAAAATCTTAAGGAAGAGATAGAAAAATATAATGAGCAACTAGAGAGAAAGAGCAGATTAGAGCTAGAAAAAGAGAGTATAGAGTATATCAGAACTCAACTGACTAAGGGAAGAAATGCCAATGAGATAAGAGAGTATATTGAAAAATTGGAGATATCTCAAGGGGAGAAAAGAAAGGTAGAGAATCAGTTAAGGGAGCTAGAAACTCAAGAGGTACAATATCAAGAGGGTATTAAAAAGCTAGAAGAGGATACCAAGATACAAAAAGAGGAGATTTCTAAAAAGGAGCTAGAGAAATCTCAAATATATTTTGATAAGTCAGAGGAGGATACTCTTAACGAAGTCATTGGCTATAAAGGAAACCTTGAATATGTGGAAAAAGGGCTAGAGAGAGCTAAGAGAAATCTGGAAGAAATTCAAAAAGAGATAGGGGTGCATACTCAAGATTTAGCTAATAATACCAATGAATTAGAGGAAAAGGAGAGGGAGTTAGCTAATCTTCCAGAGGTATCAAGGGAGAATCTGAGTAACTATAGAGATGAGATAGAGGAGTATCAAAGAGTTATTAGAGATTATAGAGAGAAAAAATCTCAAAAAGAAGAGTACCTACTTAGACTAGAGGAGCTAGAGAGAAAGCTAGAGCTACTGAAGGAAGAGGAGAGAGATATAGACTCTCAACTGGAAATACTAGAGGAGAAGAGAAGGGAGAACCTTGCTTATGAGTTGGCTAAGGAGCTAAAAGAGGGAGAGCCTTGCCCTGTATGTGGGTCTATTCATCACAATAAGATAGAGCATAATAGCAGTGAGGATATAGAAAAAATTCAGTGGGATTTGAAAAAAGCTAGTGAGAAAAAATCTTCAAATATAGCTGATATAGGAAAGATAAGTGGAAGTATTCTATCCCTTAAGGAGAGTATTGAAAGATTAGAGGTTATCTACAAGGAGAGAGTTGTAGATGAATCCTATTATCAGGAGATAATCTCAGATAAAGATAGACTAATAGAGGAATATAGAGAGGAAGAGAGAAAGCTTGACACTCTTGCAAAGGAAAGGGAAAGAGTAAATAGCATAGTTATTCAACTGAAAGAGAAGTGTAAAAATACTCAGAAAAATATAGAGAAATCAGAGAGTAGACTACAAGATTATCTAGCTGAGATAGATGAGCATAGTATCAGAAAAGCTAGTCTTGAGAAGAGTATAGCTAGATTGGGAGAGAGCTTTGTAGATGAGAGAAAAGAGGAGCTAGAAAAAAGAAGAGATGAGCTAAAAGCAAACTATCAAAAAATAAGAAAGTATGAGGAAGAGATAGCAAGTATAAATAGGATAATAGCTAAAAATGACTCTCAAATAGTTGAGATAAAAGATAGATTAGAGAAGATAAGATTGGGAATAAATAGCTATCAAGTGAAGAGAGATAGTGTAAACTCTCAAATAGAGGAGCTAAATAAAACTATTGAGGAGCTTATCTCTAAATATCACTTTATGACAGTAGAAGAGGTAAGAGATAGCTATATATCTGGTCTAGAAGAGAGAGAGTACTCTCAAAAGATAGAGAGTTATGAGGAGAGCTGGAAAGAGGTAAATGTTCTTTTAAGAGATTTGGAGAGCAGAGTGCAAGGAAAAGATTTTTCTATTGAGCTTTGGGAAGAGATTTCACAGCTAAAAGAGAGATTAAACCAAGAGATTTTAGATACTTATCAGAGAATAGAACAAATTTCTAGTGATATTGCTCTACAAAAAACTCAACTTGCTGACTCTAAGGAGAAGAGAAAAGAGCAGAAAGAGATTAGAAGAAAAAGAGCAATGGCTGAGGACTTGTATAAGAAGTTTAGTAAAGGTGGCTTTGTCAACTTCTTAACTACTAAGAAATTGAAAGGTGTCATTGAAAATGCATCTCACTATATCACTAGAATTACCAATGGAAGGTACAAGCTATATACAGATGATGAGTGTAACTTCTATGTGATAGATATGTTTAATGATGGTATCAAAAGAAAGGTAGGAACTCTTTCTGGTGGAGAGATATTTGTTGTTTCACTATGTCTTGCCCTTGCCCTTTCTAAACAACTACAACTAAAAGGTAAGATTCCACTAGAGTTTTTCTTCTTAGATGAGGGATTTGGTAGCTTGGACAGTAAGCTTTTAGATAAGGTTATGGAAGCTATTGAAAATATTAGAAGAGAGGAAAATATTAAGATAGGAATAATTACACACCTTGAGGATTTAAAGGTAAGAATTGATAGGAAACTGCAGGTGGAGAAGGCTATCTCTGGAGAGAGGGGAACTAGAGTTAAGATAATATAAAAATTTAAAAAAGTTTTAATATTTAAATATTAATTTTGTTGAAAATAAGACTGAAAAGAAATTAATTTTTTCAGTCTTTATTTTATATTGAATAAAATTTAGATGACATAATTTGAAAGAAAAAATTGCCAAAAAATATACGTTTAAAATAATAAGATAATAGAGTATACTTTAATTAAAAAGATTATTTGGGAGATGGAGATGTTAACAAGTCGTTCAACTAAAATTTTAAAGTTTTTATTAAGTCAAGATAAAAAAATCTTCTTAAAAGATATAGCTGAGTATTTTAAGGTAAGTGAAAGAACAATTCGTTATGAGTTGGATAAAATAAATGAAGAGTTAAATAAAGAGAATCAGATTTTATTAAATAAAGGGGAGTGTTTTATAGAGAATATAGAAGAGATAGAAAAAATATTAAATGAAAATATTCCATATATTCCTTCTGCAAAGGAGAGAGAACTATTTATTTTGTTAAATATATGTTTGATAAGAAAAATCAAACAATCAACTTTATCAGATTTTTTAGATATTAGTATAAGTACAGTAAAAGCTCATTTGAGAGATATAAGAAAAGTTTTAGATGTATATGGTTTAAAATTAGAAATCCTACCTAAAAAAGGATTAGTAATCGAGGGAAGTGAAGAACAGATTAGACAATGTACTCTAAAAGCGATTACATTATGTAAAAGAGAAAAAAGTAAATTTTTAGATAATATTATTTATGAATATCTAGGAGATATAAATCAAGAGGGAATAAAATTATTTATAAATTATTGTCAAAAGTTAATGGAAAAAATAATCTCTGATGAAGCTTATGATATTATTTTAAAATATATAACTTTAGTTATTTATTTTAATAAAAATGATAATAAGATAAAAAATATAAAAAATAGTAATTTTTTGGAAAATACTAAGGAATATGAAGCTATAATTCAATCTAAAGCTCTATTAGAAGGATTTTATGAAATGGAATTTTCAAAAGAAGAGTATTTAAAGATAACTGACTATTTTTTAGGAAGTCATACTTATAATATTACATACTCTTATTATGAAAACTGGGTAGAGATAGAGATAATGGTAAAAAACTTTATAGAACAAGTAAATAAAGAGTTAGAAGTAGATATAGCAAATGATGAAACTCTGATATTAGGATTGATAAATCACATAAAACCAACTATATATAGGATAAAAAATGGAATAGAATTAGAAAATAGTATTTATGGAGAAGTTGTAGAAAGCTATCCTAATTTATTTTCAATAATTAAAAAAGCTGTTGAAAAATTAGAGAATTTTATAGGGATAACATTTACAAATGATGAGATAGCCTTTTTAACAATTCATTTTAAAGCAGCTATTGATAGAAATATTAAAATAAAAAAAGAAAAATTAAAGGTTTTGATAGTTTGTGGTTCAGGATATGGAAGTTCAAAATTACTAGCTCAACAGATTAAAGATATTTATAGAGTTGAGATAGTAGATGCTATTCCAAGATATTTATTAGAAAAGGTTGAAAGAAGAAAAGATATAGATTTAATTTTAACAACAGTTCCATTAGATAATTTTAATACTAATAGAGATGTAATAAGAGTAAATCCAATTTTATCTAAAGAGGATATTCAAAGTTTAGATAACTATCCAGTTCCTAGAGATAATAAGAAGATACTTTTTTCTCAATTAATAAAGGTTTTAGAAGATAACTCTAATATTGTAGTAACAGAAAAATTATTAAAAAGTTTAAAAAATTTTTTAGATACAAAATTAATAGACGATATTTGTCAGAAAAAAAATACAATATTTGACCTATTACCTGAAAGTAGAATAATTATAAAAGGAAAAGCTAAAAATTGGGAAGAAGCAATAATTGAAACAGGAAATTTATTATTAAGAGATGGGTGCATTAAAGAAGATTATATTGATGAGATGGTAAAAATAGTTAAAGAGTTTGGAAACTATATTCTTTTTGTACCTGGAGTAATATTTCCTCATGCAAAAGCTAAATCAAAAGTTAGTAAGACAGGATTCTCATTGGCAATTTATGAAGAAGGAATAGATTTTATAGATGGTAATAAAATAAATGTAGTAATAAGTTTTTGTTCACAAGATGGTAGAGAACATCTAGATAGTTTGGTAGAAATAATTGAAAATTTTGAAGAAAATGAACTATTAAAAAAATTAAAGAGATGTAAAAATTCAAAAGATGTATTAAAATGTATAAATATATAAAAAAAGGAGAGAGTTTTTTCTCTCTTTTTTTGAAAAAAATCAAATCTTTAATTTTGTTTAAGAATATTTTATAATAAATTAGAACAAAGATGGAGGTAATATAAATGTTGAAAGATATTTTGGCGGATAATATAACTGTATTAACAAAAGTAGAAAGTTGGCAGAAAGCTATTGAGATTGCTGCTACCCCTTTATTGGAAAAAAATAAAATAAAAGAAAGTTATATTCAAGCAATGATAGGAAATATAAAAAAATTTGGTGAATATATTATAATAGCTCCAAATGTGGCTATGCCTCATTCTAGACCAGAAGATGGAGTTAATGAAAGTTGCTTAGCATTATTAAAATTACATGAACCTGTAAAATTTGATAATGGAGAGGAAGTACAATTATTTTTTGTCCTAGGAGCAAAAGATAATAGTTCTCATATCAACACATTAACTGAACTTATGGAAATAGTAGATAATGAGGAAAAAATAGAGAAATTACTAAAAACTAATACTATAGAAGAAATAAAACAAATAATATAAAAAATTCAGGAGGAAGAAAAATGATAAAAATTTTAACTGTATGTGGAAATGGAATTGGAAGTAGCTTAATGTGTGCTATGAAAATTGATGAAATTTGTAAAGAGGAGGGAATAGAAGCAGAAGTAGCTTCATCAGATTTTAACTCTGTAGCTGGAAAACAAGCAGATTTAATAGTAACAGTAAAACAACTTGCTGAACAATTACAAGGGTATAATGTAGCTGAAATAAGAAGCTATACAAACAAGAAAAAAATAAAAGAAGATGTTTTAGAAAGAATAAAAGAATTAGTTAAATAAAAAATAATAATATATAAAGTTTAGGAGGAAGAAAAATGGAGTTTTTAAAAATAATAGGAAATGATATTTTAACAAGCCCAGCATTTTTATTAGGAATTATATCTTTAGTAGGATTATTAGCATTAAAGAAACCTTTTAATAAATTAATTACTGGAACTTTAAAACCAATATTAGGATATATAATGTTGGGAGCAGGAGCAGATTTCATTGTAAAAAATCTAGACCCATTAGGAAAAATGATACAAGAAGGATTTGGAATAACAGGAGTTGTTCCAAATAACGAAGCTATAACTTCAATAGCTCAAAATTTATTAGGTAAAGAAACAATGTTTATTCTTGTAACTGGATTAGTAATAAATATAATCATTGCAAGAGTTACAAAATATAAATATATTTTCTTAACAGGACACCATAGTTTCTTTATGGCATGTATGTTCTCAGCTGTTTTGTCAACATCAGGAATGAAAGGAACAACTTTAATTTTAATTGGTGGTATATTATTAGGAGCTTGGTCAGCTATATCTCCAAGTATAGGACAAAAATATACAGATTTAGTAACTGATGATGATGGAATTGCTATGGGACATTTTGGTTCTTTAGGTTACTATTTATCAGCATTTATAGGAGAGAAAATAGGAAATAAAGAAGACAGTACAGAAAATATCGTAATTCCAGAAAAAGTTAACTTCTTAAGAGATAGTACAATATCTACAGCAATAACAATGTTAGTATTTTATCTAGTAGCTGCTATAGCTGCAGGGCCTGAATATGTTATGACTAATCTTTCAGGAGGAAAAAACTATATAGTATTTGCAATAACTTCAGCTTTAAGCTTTGCTGTTGGAGTAACAATTGTGTATAATGGAGTAAGAATGATACTATCAGAATTAATTCCAGCTTTCCAAGGGGTATCACAAAAATTAATACCAAATGCAATACCAGCAGTAGACTGTGCAGTATTTTTTACATATGCACCTAACGCTGTGTTAATTGGATTTATCTCTTCGTTCATAGGTGGAGTTATAGGAATGATCGTTCTAGGAGCAATGGGAGCAGTATTAATTATTCCTGGATTAGTACCTCACTTCTTCTGTGGAGCTACAGCAGGAATATACGGAAATGCTACTGGAGGTAAAAAAGGAGCAATAGTAGGGTCATTTGTAAATGGGTTATTACTAGCATTTTTACCAGCAGCATTATTACCAGTATTAGGAAGCATAGGATTCCAAAATACTACATTTGGAGATCTTGATTTTGGAGTTTTAGGAATCCTTATAGGAAAAGCAGTAGAAGGTGTTGGAGAGATTGGAGTATATGCAATAGTTGTAATATTATTAGTAATATTAATTGTACCAAACTTTATTAAAACAAAAACACACGTTATAAATGCAAAAGATGAGTATTAATATATAAAAAAGGAAGGTAAAGGTATGAAGAAAATATTATGTGTAGGGCATTCAGCTTATGATATAACATATCTTTTACCAAATTTCCCAGTAGAAAATAGAAAATATAAGGCACAAGAGAGAATAATGGTAAGTGGCGGACCTGCAGGGAACGCCTCTTATCTTTTAGGGAAATATGGAGAAGAAGTTTCATATATTACTACATTAGGAAATGATGTTTATGGAAATGAGATTTTAAATGATTTAAAAAGTGTAGGAGTAGATACAAAAAATATCTTAATAAAAGACGAATATGTTACACCTTGTAGTTTAATTATAGCAAATGGAAGTAATGGTTCTAGAACTATAATAAACTATCGTGAAGAGGAAAAAATAGATAAAATAGAATTTAAATATGAAAATGAACCTAAGATTCTACATTTTGATGGACATGAATTGGATTTAGCTTTAGAAGCAATAAGATTATTTCCAAATACAATAAAAGTATTAGATGCTGGGACATTTAAAAAAGGGACAGTAGTATTAGGAGCTTTAGTTGACTATCTTGTATGTTCTGAAGATTTTGCAAAGGATTATTGTGGTATAAATAAAATAGATGAGGATAATTTCTTGGAAGTTCTTCTAAAATTGAAAGAACTAAACAAAAACACTATAATAGTTACTTTAGGAGAAAGAGGAGCTATTATGGAAGAGAATGGAAAAGTAAGAAAGTTTAAGGCTTTTAAAACGAAAGCAATTGATACAACAGGAGCTGGAGATATTTTCCATGGAGCTTTTGTATATGGATTGAGCAATGGTTTTTCAATTGAAAAAAATATAGAATTTGCTTCTGCATGTGCTTCATTGTCGGTAGAAAAATTAGGTGGAAGAAACTCTATTCCTGAAATAGAAGAGGTATTAGAGAGAATAAAAAGGGGTTAATAAATGAAAAAATATAGCTATAAAGAATTAGGATTAGAAAATACTAGAGAAATGTTTAAAAGAGCAAATGAAGGTGGATACTCAATACCTGCTTTCAACTTTTGTAATATGGAACAATTACAAGCTATTTTAGAAGCTTGTGTAGAAACAGATAGTGATGTAATACTTCAAATATCTGCAAGTGCAAGGAAATATATAGGAAAAGAACTTTTACCACTAATGATAAAAGGAGCGATAGAGGAGATTAGAGCAAAAGGTTCAAAAATATCAGTTGCACTTAATTTAGACCATGGAAAAGAAGTAGATATGATAAAAGAGTGTTTAGATTATGGTTTTTCATCAGTAATGATAGATGCTTCAAAATATGAGTTTGAAAAAAATGTGGAGATAACAAAATCTGTTGTGGAATTGGCAAAAGAGTATGATGCTTCTGTTGAAGGAGAGATAGGAATTATTTCGGGAGTAGAAGATGAACATAGTTCAGATGATTCTCATTTTACTAGACCTAAAGAAGCTATTGAATTTATAGAAAAAACAGGAGTAGATTCTTTAGCAATAGCAATAGGAACTGCTCATGGAGCACATAAATTTAAACCAGGAGAAGACCCTAAACTAAGATTGGATATTTTAGAAGAGATTAAAGAAAAAATAGGTTCTTACCCAATAGTATTACATGGTTCTTCATCTGTACCTCAAGAATATATAAAAAAATTTAAAGAATTTGGTGGAGAAGTAAAAGATGCTATTGGAATTCCAGATGAAGAATTGAAAAAAGCTTCAAAATCAATTGTTACAAAAATAAATGTAGATACTGATGGAAGATTAGTATTTACTAGTTGCTTAAGAGAAAATCTTAAAAATAATCCAAAAGAGATGGATTTAAAGAAAATTTTAGAATATCCAAGAGAAGAAATGAAAAAATTCTATAGTGAGAAAATAAGAAATATATTTAAAACAAATTAAAGTTTAAAAGGTAGCCAAAAGGTTACCTTTTTTAATAAAGGGAGGGGAAATGATTGAGATATAAGATAGTTGTATCTGACTTAGATGGGACATTATTAAATTCACAGCATAGAATAAGTGACTATACAGTAAGCACAATAAGAAAACTTGAAAAAAAAGGAATAAAGTTTGTAATAGCTACAGGTAGACACTATGAAGATGCCAAATATTTCTTTAACCAAATTGGAGTG
>ENA-OWPD01001363-OWPD01001363.1-human-gut-metagenome-genome-assembly--contig:-NODE-1363-length-19783-cov-9.115268_pt1 | contig 19783 bp, 18 predicted proteins | sample MGYA00248262_ERZ651842 | MGnify/ENA primary metagenome ERZ651842 (study PRJEB26924, sample SAMEA4378253) | human gut metagenome | biome: human gut; feature: human-associated habitat; material: faeces... | reverse complement strand
TGTGACCTTCGCTCACAAAAAACACCTCGCGGGATATTACCAGTGAACAGTAACATTATTTACTCAAACTGACATCTGCTCCGCAGTTTGTCCCGTTCCTGTGATCAGACATTTCGCCCATGGCGGCACCAGTTTCATCTTGTCCGTCCGTTTCAGAAATACAAATGCAGTCTCATAATCCGGCTTCTGTCCCGGATAAATCCCGTCACCATCTGTAAAATAGATCAGTGCTCTGAGATTCTTCAGTTCTTTTCTCTCTTTTTCCTGACGGATCAATTCAAATACAGGGCGGAAATCTGTACCTCCCCTGCCCTGGATCTTAACGTTCCGGATGTATTCCTTCCACTCTTCCTCAGAATGGATCACATCCACTTTCTGGATAAAACAGTCGCACTGGACGATATATACCTTCATCCTGCTGAAAAAATTCTCTTTTTCACTTAAAATCCCATAGGTTTCACCCAGAAATCTCTGTACAGTTTTTCCTGAACATGAACCGGATGTGTCAATGGCGATCACCAGCTCCTCCAGACGGTTTACTTCTTTATACTCCAACGGTTCTATCAATGGAATATTTCCATAATGTTCCATTCCAAAGCTGTAAAAAATATAATCAAAGCTCTCCGTATCCAGCTCCACTTCCTCCCGCAGTCTGCAGAACTGCTTCAGAAATTTCCGGTAATCATATTTACTGCGGTAGATCTCATCCAGTTCTTCCTGCTGATCGTTTGTCTGAGTCCCTGCCCTGCTTTGCATACCGGTCTTATTCTGCGAGGTATAAGCAAGGATATGTTCCCATTTTTCCTTTGTTCTCCTGCCTCCTGATGCCTGTCCGGCAGTTCTCTGCCAGAATATGTGATCATCAAAAGTATTTGTGTTCACCTGTGTATCATCTGATTTTCTTTTCTTCAGGCTGATTTTGCCTTCTCCGACAGCCTTGTCGATCAGCTGCTCTACAAAACAGTCGCATTCCCTGTCCCATTCACCGGAATCTCTGTCAGGTTCCATGAAAATATGAAGGTACAGACAGTGAAGCAGCATGTGCAGATATCCTCTTCTTACTGCTGCCGGATCTTCCAGATATTTTTTCATAAGAAATACCGGATTAAAATAAATCAGCTCCCCATCTGTCCCAATTGTATCAATGCTGCTGTCTGCTTTGTATTCCAGACTTGTAAATGCCCCGTCCAGATAAGGAAAGTCCAGATATAATTGATTTCTGCAGTTTTGCAGGATTTTTTTTCCGGTAAGTTCCTGCTCTGTTGTTGTTTTACAGTGAAAAGTCTTTTTTTTGGTATCCATATTTTTTATCTTTCAGATGAAGCAGCCATACCAGAGAACGCAGCTTTGCTTTTTCCTGTGCACATCTTATAAAATTCTCCAGTTCATTTGCGGAAAACCATCCGCATTTCTCGATCTGCTCCATCCTTTCTGTATCCTCATTCTCTATCAGAAGCTCCATTACAGAACGTATTCTGAGCTTCAGGTATTTCTGTATCTCCTGATATTTATCGGACTCTCTGTCCGGATTTTCCTGAAAATAAATCTCCAGAGCCTGTTCAAGCTTTCTGTCCTGCATCAGATCATCTTCCTCTCCTGTGAAATTACCATAACCACAATATAACACAAAAAAGCTTCATTTTAAAGTCCTGTTCCTGCCCCTCTATTGACTTTCCTTTCTGTTATGTTACTATAAAATCATATATATTCTATCACAGATGAAAGGATTTTATCTTATGAATACTATCAAAAAATTCATCCACTACTATGGTCCGTATAAAACGGTCTTTTTTATTGATCTGATATGTGCTGCCGTGATCAGTCTGATAGATCTGGCATATCCTCAGATCCTGCGGACTATGACAAAAACACTGTTCACGCAGGATCAGTCAAGGATTCTTCATGCACTGCCTGTGATCGCAGGAGGACTCTTTCTTATGTATGTGATCCAATGTCTCTGCAAATATTATGTAACCTGCCAGGGACACATGATGGGAGCAAATATGGAACGGGATATGCGGCAGGAATTATTTGATCATTACCAGCAGCTTTCATTTTCCTATTACAGTCAGAATAATTCCGGTCAGATGATGAGCAAGCTGGTCAGTGATCTTTTTGATATTTCCGAGTTTGCACACCATGGTCCTGAAAACCTTTTTATCTCTCTGGTAAAGATCATCGGTGCTTTTGTCTTTCTTTTCTTTATCAATAAGAAACTGGCATTTCCACTGATCATCCTTGTTATTGTTATGTTTTGGTTTTCCTTTAAGCAGAATGCCCGAATGCAGACAACTTTTATGGAAAACAGACGTAAGATCGGGGATGTCAATGCAAGTCTCCAGGACACACTTTCCGGTATCCGTGTGGTACAGTCCTTTGCAAATGAAGATATTGAACATAACAAATTCAAAAAAAGCAATGAAGCTTTTCTGCTTTCAAAGCGTGATAATTATCGCTGTATGGGAAGCTTTATGAGCTCTAATCTGTTCTTTCAGGGAATGATGTATCTGGTCACTCTGGTGTATGGCGGTTATCTTATTGCCAACGGAGAAATGCAGACTGCAGATCTTGCCATGTATGCACTTTATATCGGAATCTTTATCAGTCCGATCCAGATTCTGGTCGAGCTGGTAGAAATGATGCAAAAGGGTCTTTCAGGCTTCCGCCGTTTCCTTGATGTTATGGAAACAGAGTCAGAGATCACAGACGCTCCGGATGCCAGAGAACTTACTGATGTGAAGGGTCATGTAAGCTATGAGCATGTATCTTTTCATTACAGTGACGATAATACACCTGTTCTCAGTGATATCTCTATTGATATCCCTGCCGGAAAGTCTGTGGCACTTGTGGGTCCGTCAGGTGGCGGGAAAACTACTATCTGTTCTCTTCTGCCACGCTTTTATGATGTAACAGAGGGACGGATCACTGTTGATGGAAAAGATATCCGCAGCCTGACTCTGAAGAGTCTCAGAAATAATATCGGAACTGTACAGCAGGATGTCTATCTGTTTGACGGTACGATCCGGGATAATATTGCATATGGAAAACCGGGAGCTTCTGATGAAGAGATTATTGCAGCTGCAAAGCGGGCAAGCATTCATGATTTTATTATGGAACTTCCACAGCAGTATGATACCTATGTCGGAGAACGCGGAACAAGACTTTCGGGCGGTCAGAAACAGCGGATTTCCATTGCACGTGTGTTCCTGAAGAATCCGCCGATCCTGATCCTTGATGAAGCTACGAGCGCTCTGGATAATGAGAGTGAACGATGGATCCAGAGAAGTCTTGAAGAGCTTTCACAGAACCGTACTACTATTACTATCGCGCACAGACTTTCTACGATCAGGGATGCGGATGAGATTATTGTGATCACTGAGGATGGGATTGCTGAGAGGGGGACGCATGAAGAGCTGTTGGATATGAATGGGGTTTATGCGGCTTATTATAATATGTGACTTTATTTATTGTCTGACGGACGCGCAGGAAAATTAATTTTCCTGCGCGTCTGTTATAATGATACTATTTGCGGTATACGAATGACGGGAGGCCGTCTTCGCCGCAGGGGATCTGTACTGTTCCCTGGATCAGAGGGCGGGCGTAGTTTATGAAGGCTTCAGTGACGTCAGATCCGTCTTCTGTGATCCACTCTGATGGAACTGTTTTTTCTTCGTTACAGATGGCATTGACGTCTTCAAGACCACATTCCATGGTATAAGTTCCGTCAGAGGTTTCTTTGCGGATGAATGAGATCATTTTTCCTGTTTCTCCATTGAGGGCTGCCTTTACGCCGAATTCTCCGGCTTTGATGGCTTCCTGCTGGTCTGTCGCTGACATCATAGATGCAGAGCAACGCTGACTGACGTTGAGTTCTACAGAACGGGCTTTTACACCCAGGCGGTTTCTGACAAGGTTTTCGAGATATTTACCACAGCCTGCCAGCATTTTGTGTCCAAAGGTATCAGTACCTACGGAATTGTCGTATTCACAGATAAATGTGCCCTTGTCGTCATGGATTCCTTCTGATACGCAGACAATGACATTGCAGTTTTTCTCAAAGGAGTTCTCTACTGCTTTAAGAAATTCTTCCTGGTTAAAGGCTGTTTCCGGAAGGTAGATGAGAAGAGGGTTATCTCCTGTATATTTGCGGGCAAGTGCAGATGCAGCAGTGAGCCATCCTGCGTGGCGGCCCATAATTTCTATAATAGTTACGGATTTCTTTTCATAAACATTTGCATCTATGGTAATCTCGCGGACTGTAGAAGCTACATATCTGGCTGCACTTCCAAATCCCGGAGTATGGTCTGTGTGGATCAGATCATTGTCGATTGTTTTTGGTTCTCCGAGGATACGGATATCACTGCCTGTCTGCGCAGCATAACGGGAAAGTTTGCTCACCGTATCCATGGAATCATTTCCACCGATATAGAAAAACCAGCCAATATTCATTTCTTCAAATTTTTTAAAAAGTCTTGGATAAACCGGATCTTCCAGTGATTCTGGCAATTTATAGCGGCAGGAACCAAGATAAGCACCTGGTGTGACTTTCAGACCGTCAAGTTTCTCTCCCGGAAGTGCTTCGGCAAAGTCAAGAACTGTTCCATTTAAAAATCCTTCAATTCCATTTATCATTCCGTAAATATGCTCAATAGCTTCCGGATGACGCATTCCCTCGGATACAACTCCGTAAAGGCTGCTGTTAATTACTGCGGTAGGACCGCCGGACTGACCGACGATCAGATTCTTTCTGGACATAAGAAACCTCCTGTATCGTTTGATTTAATGTGATTGCTTTTCATTATATCATACAACTGCCTTCCATAGCAATTCAATAAAAAGGTGTGTTCCCACATCCCCCTGTGAAAGCACACCTTATATTTCCCATATTCAGTTTCTGTTTTTATTCCCCGAATTCCCTGTGGTCTTCTTCCAGTTTCTGTTCTATTTTAATCTTTTTTTTTGCCTCTTCTTTCTGCTCATCCCGTGTTTTCGGAAGGATCACATTAAGCATTACTGCAATAATAGTTGCAAGGACAACCGGTGATTTACCGAAAATTGTTGTTACCCATGTGGGAAAGCTTGCAAGTGCAGCTGTTGCCTGAGATACACCCATTCCCAGTGCAGCTGCAAGTCCTACGATAGATGAATTACGGTAATCCATCTCAGCAGAAGCAACCAGCTTCATACCTGTCATTGCGATCGATGCAAATACAGACACAGTTGCACCACCCAGTACACACTGAGGAATCGTTGTCAGGATAGCTGAGAATTTCGGAACCAGACCTGCTATACCGAGAATTGCAGCTGCAAGTCCCAGTACCCAACGGTTGATAACCTTTGTAGTTGTAACAATACCAACGTTCTGGCTGTATGTTGCTGTGGGAAGTCCGCCGAGCAATGCGCCTGCAACGTTAGAAAGACCATAACCAACGATTCCACGCTGCAGTTCATCATCCTTAGGTGTTCTGTCCATAGCTCCGATCGTAGTCGCTGAATAATCACCGATTGCCTGAATAGAGTTGATAGCAAATAAAATTCCCAGTGCAACACAGGAAGACGGCTCAAACTGTACTCCAAAATGCATCAGAGATGGAAGCTGACAGACACCTGCTTCCCCTATGCTTGAGAAATCTACCATTCCAAACGGAATAGAAACCAGATATCCCACTATAATACCGATCAGAATAGATGCCAGTTTCCAGATTCCCTTTCCAAAATGATTCAGAGCTGTAACAACGATCAGCGTGAAAAATGCAATTGCCCAGTTCTGCCAGGATCCGTAATTCGGACTGCTGGTACCGCCTGCCATATAATTAATGGCAGTCGGATACAGGGAAAGACCGATGGTAAATACGACTGTTCCTGTGATTAGCGGCGGGAAAAATACCCGAATCTTCTTGACCAGCAAACCCATAACAACTGCTACGATACCACCAACAATCTCCGCACCCATGATTGCTGCTATTCCATACGATTCCGCTATCGCCTGCATACTTGGCACGTAAGCAAAGCTGACACCCATGATAATAGGCAGGCCTGAGCCAATTGCAAATTTCGCCTTTCCGCCAATCGGAAACAGCTGAAGCAAAGTTGACAATGCTGCAATGACCAGTGCCGACTGGATCAGGATAACCTGGTCTTCTCTGGAGAGTCCGCCTGGAACTGCTCCGGAAACGATGATCGCCGGTGTGACACAGCCAACGATCATAGCTACGACATGCTGCATGGCAAGGGGTAAAGCCTCACTCATGCGGGGGATTCCGTCAGTTTCAAAAATACTGCCTCTCTTCATAATTGCCTCCCAATTTCTTTTGTACGATTGTAACATTTTTTGTCCAAAAAAACAATTAGACAGCCTAATTATTTTTGGTCTAAAACTATACAATATTTACTCTTAAAATTTGGTTATTATTTTATCTTTTATATGTATTTTCCAGTATTTCATAAACCTTTCAGTTTATAATCTCAAATGTCCGATACAGATCCAGTCTTCCATATCCCCATCCCGGATTGGGGTATTCCATCTGTTCTTCTCTCACTGCCCCTTTCTGCAGATAAAACTTCACCGTATTTCCCGATGCATAAGGAATATTTCCTCTCACGATCGCCCATTCCTGCACCAATGCTGCTGCTCCTGCAACAACAGCCGAAGAAAGACTGCTCCCCGAAGCCTTTCCAAACGCCCCTCCCGGCAATGGAATGAGCAGATCTACTCCCGGTGCTGCCAGATCAGGTGTCACCTGGTTATTTGGAGTAAACCCTCGCCCAGCCTGAAAATACAGACTGTTATCCAGATACTGATAAGCTGTTGCCGTAATACCTCTGGTTGAATCCCCAGGTGCAGTAACAGTTATATAAGGTGTAGACTCCAGAAAATAAGTATCCGGCGAAATCAGCCCTTGCACCGGAAGCCACATGTGAAACCTGCTTCCCGATATTCCTTTTTTACTGACATTTACCTTCCAGATACCTGCTGCCGGATGAAAGAAGCGAAAATAAATCAGCTGTTTCCCGGTCATCCGCTCCATCTTTACGTAATTGACCAGCACTTTCGTCTCCACAAAAATGAAACTTAATTCCTGAGTACCTGCACCAAGAGAACTGCTCACATACAGCTTTTCTCCTGCCGGTGACTGTAACGATATCCCATAGTCATCCGGCGGATCTCCCCAAAATTCCATGGAAAATCCTTCTTCTTTATCCGCAATACGAAGTTCAACAGTATCCTGATTTTTCACATAGTCCAACTCTGCTGTATAATGATGCTGTGCTGCACCCTCATTTCCTGCTGCCACAGATACTGATACCTGAGAATCTTCATTAATATAATCTACATATCGACTCAGCTCACTGTCACCAACATGTGCGCTCTGATTGGTGCCAAGTCCCAGACAAACGGAAACCGGCATTCCCATCTCTTGTGCCATCTTCACTGCAAAAGAAATCCCCAGCATAATGTCGTCTTCCTGAAATACCGGTGCCTGTGGCGGATACTGGTAAAATTTTCTCAGATAGGATTTTGCTTTCTTTAATTTCACCACAATGATCGTTGCTTTCGGAGCTGCTCCTGAGAAATTTTCTGTGGGTACAAAATTGCCTGCTGCCAGCCCTGCCATAGCTGTACCATGTCCGTTCTCATCCAATGAGGGTACAATCTCCTGTGGATTCTCCGACAGCAATGCCTGATTAATTTCCTCTCCGGTAAAAACCTTTCCATAAGGAACCTGTTCATCCTCATTTCCCGGAATTGTCTGATCCCAGATATATGCAATACGGCTTACATCTCCGTTTCGAAAGATTGGATTCAGATAATCAATCCCGGAATCAATCACTGCGATCACTGTGCCCTCTCCCTGAAGTTTCAGATAGGGATGATTATGTAACCGCGTAATCCCGGATGAATTTAATGCATCCGCATCCATAAATGTATAACACTTCGGCAAAGATGCATACGTATAGGAATTAATTTCCAGCGGACCAATCTCATTCAGCGGAATATATAGAATTCCAAACAATTCATTCACAGGAAGAAATTTTCCACCCATATTCTGTCCATGTTTTACAATAAAATCCCCGTACTCTTCATCCTGTGCCGGCGGTATTGACGGCTCAGCATGAATGCCCGGGGGGTTTTCCTGCTGTATCTGCACTTCAAAATCGTCAGGTCCGAACATTACTGTCCTCCCTGGATTTTTTATACATGATATGCACAATATATGCTCTTTATGACAATTCTAACCTTTACTGTTCAGACTGATATTCGCTTCCTGCTTTTGTTTCTTCACAACAGTCAGTAATAATATAATTCCAGCCACAGTTGTAAAAATACTAATAAACTGCGAAGTCGACAATACTCCTACGCTTCCTCTTTCAATATCTCCTCTGAAAAATTCGATCACAAATCTTCCTATACTGTAGAAAATAAGATAGCAGGCAGCCACCTGTCCATCTGCTTTCTTATGCTTTGCCACATAAAGCAGCAGCAGAAAATGGGCAAAATCCAAAAAACCGGAATAAATCTGTGTCGGGATCAGAGCAACATTGTTGGGTGCAAAATCTGAATTTGTAAACGTAACCGCCAGAGGCCCTGAAGTTTCTTTCCCATAACAGCAGCCTGCCAGAAAGCATCCAATCCTGCCAAATCCCTGTGCCAGTGCAATGGATGGCATCATCAGATCAAAATACTTCAGAAATTTCAACTTCTTTATCCTGCAGTACAGCCAGCCCACCAGAATTCCTCCGATGATTCCTCCATATACCACAAATCCATCTGATCCTATGATCTGCCTTGGATTCTGCAGAAATTCCCTCCAGTTGGTGATCCAGAACAAAATCTTCGCAGATATAAATCCACCAATGGCGCACCACACTACCAGATAAAAAATATGTTCACATGCAAGTTTCAGTTTACGCGCTCTCTGCTCAGCCACAAACCAGGCAGCCAATACTCCCATGGCAATCATAAATCCATAACCATATACCGTCAACGGTCCTATATGCAACAATTCATTATGCATGTCTCAAATCCTCTCAAATCTTAAAATACTTCCTGTCACTCTCTCATTTTATTTATTATTCACAGTCGGATTTCCCAAATAAACCTTCAAAAACCTCCAGCAATTTTTCATTTGCATAATCATTGGCTTCATTCTCATGTACCGCTTCCGCATCTGCTTCTCCGCAGATATCCACACCGGCAATCTTTCCACTGCTTTCTTTTGCACATTCCAATACAGTCTGTACACCGGACACCAAAGTTGTCAGCCTCATATCCCCCTGGCTCCATGTCGTCTGTGCATCCTCTGTACAAAGCACATCTTTATCAACAGATATATATAATGGAAGGAATTTTTCAGCATCTTCCTGTAAACCTTCCGATTTTCTCCAATTACATACTTCACTGACTGTTTCCCTGAGAAACCAGTTTCTCTCTTCATCATTCATCACCTGAAGTTTCTCTCTGGAGAGAAATATCACTCTGTCCTTCAGATTCTCATCTACCTGCTCATAGGCTGCTTCATCCGGTCCCACAAGGATCACATATTTCAGATTCTCCAGTTCCTCCAACGCTGCCGCGATCCATCCTCCACACGACAAAATCCCACCAAAAGCCGGAGGCTGCATATCTGTATGATTATCGTATACCAGCAGACAGAACGGTTGATCCATTCTTGTCAGCCAAAGTCTTGTCATATAGTGATAATTGCCGGAATCAATAAAATGGATTCCGGCAGTTGGATAATTTTCTGTTCGTTTATTAATCTCTGCGATTGCTTCCTCATCACAATAGCAGTTTGTCCCACAGACATCCTGAAGCTCAATCCAGGATACCTGTCTGTTTTTCCAGAATTCTTCTTCTCTGTAAATTCCGGAAAAATTCATCAGTACAACGGAATTCTTTTCCTGCATATTTCACTCAGTCCTTCCATTCTTCCAGCGGTTCATCATGATTTTTCAGCATTTCCCGGATTTCTCTGCCGGGACTTTCCACGCCTTCATCCGGAGTCTGCACCTCTGCATCCAGAATGGCGTCTGCATCTGCTGCATCTGCAGTCTTCGCGGTTTCTATTTCCATCTCAGATTCCTGAACCTGAGAATCTGTATCTTGCTTCCATTCTGTTTCGTCTTCATTTAAAGATTTATCCTGCACTTTTTCGTCCAGATCTGGATCTGCCGGTTCATCCCATGGTTTCTCTTTATCATTCTCTTCCTGTTCTTTTTCAGCACAGAGTTTTTCGGATTTTTTCATTCCAAGACGAATCATGATCAAAAATACAATGTCTGCCACTCCATCAGCAGTAAGAATAATTCCGGAAAACAGGATCATCCGGGTGACACTCAAAAAAGAATAGAGTAACATGGAAACACCCAGTGCAATAAATACCAGACAGCCAATAAGAATAATCTTCCAGCGTCCTCTCTGGGCTTTTTTCAGTCTGTAACTTCCCTTTATCTTCCAGATACTGTCAACCAATATCAAGGCTCCCAGTAAATATGGCAGGATTTTGATCACGATCTGCGGTGTAAAGAAAAGAAAAATCCCAAGCACCATGACGATCACACCTGTAAACAGATCAAGAATCGTTGCCTTTTCCTTCTCAGCTGTATAAATAACAATATGATAAATACCGGAAGCGATCATTACCAGTCCGAATACAATCTTGCAGATAATGTTTACGGTCTGGTCCGGAACCAGGAGCAGACACAGACCAAATGCCATATAAAAAACCGATGATAAAATCTCGCTTTTTAAAAAATCAGAAACTTTTTTCCCCATAACCTTTTCCTCCTGACTGTATGATAGCAAGTCCACACCCACTCTTATTGCTTTTCGCAATCTCCGCAGGGGACTTACTTGATTCGGTTAAAAAGTTACTGTTCACTCCGTTCACAGTAACTTAGCCAAAATTCATTCCAGATTGCCTGCGGCAATGGAATTTTGGCTTGTTTGTCTCGGGATAGTGATATGTGAACAGTAACGTTAAAAATACTATTCTATTGCTTCTATTAAGATAGTATAACTTCTTTCTTCCTCTTCGTCCACAGGCAACTGCATGACTTTGTGTAAAATTTGTGAATTTTTCCTTGAAGTTTTTTTAGTGCGTATTATAATTATAGCGATACTCATAAATAATGCATTTGAGAGTATTACTATAAATAAAACTATGTCATAAAATGGATATTTTTCCATAGGAAGGATTTATTTTGAAAAAACAACCAAAGAATAAAGTTTTATTTCTTATCCCTGTCGGTGTTATACTCGCCGGTGCAGTGATTTTTTTATGCACCCGCGGAAATGAGAATGATTCTGTCTGTAAAGAAAATGTAGCCCGCCTTCAGGCTCTGGAAAATTCCGACATTTCACAGACAGAAGAACAGCTTCAGGCTCTGAAACAGACAACCGGCATTTCTTCCGGTTCTGATGCTTCAGACAGTTCCGGATCTACTCTGTTGAGTGATGTAGAAATCCGACAGGTTTTTGCCGGAAACGTCATCATCGGTGACTCTATCACAGAATCCATCGTAGAATACGGATATCTGGATACGGATGTAGTAGTCAGCAAACGAGGATTAAATGTAGGTGCAGCCGATGATCAGATCAGTACGGCAATTGCTCTGAATCCCTCTCATGTATTCATGGCATTTGGTTCCAACGACCTGGAAATATATGGTTCGGCTTCATCAGAATTTATTGATGCATACAGGACGCAGATAAAGAAAATCCAGACAGCCTTACCGGATGTCCCAATTTATATCAACTGCATTCTGCCGATTACTGATGAAGCGATCGCACAGACTCCTGATCTTGGATATTACCCTGATTATAATGAAGGACTTATCAAACTCTGTCAGGAAATGGGATGTACCTTTATTGACAACTCAACGATTGTAACAGACAGTTCAGAGAATCTGTATGAACCGGACGGTGAACATGTGATTCAGGACTACTATCCCAAATGGCTGACAAATATGGCACAGATTGCGGGGTTAAAGGCATGAAAAATTATTTACATATTTTTATCAAAGGTGCATTTGTTCTTTTCCTTATCGCATATCTGACTGTCCTGTATACCTCCGACAGTGCAAAGAATGTACCCATGGAACAGATTGCACAGACTATGGAACAGGATTCTGATATCACTTCTTTGAATAAAGAAACACGTTCCGATCTGAAACATTATTATCAGACAGATGACCGCAATATTGACGGTTATTTCTTCTACAAAGCTGCTTCACCTATGGCAGTAGAAGAAATCTGTATTATGAAAGCCACTGACAATACCCAGGCAAATACTTTGCTTGAAAATGCAAACGCCCATCTCTCCAGTCAGAAGCAGGTATTTGAGGGATATGGCACAGATCAGATGGCTCTTCTGAACAATGCAGTTGTTGGAAAAAAAGGAAACTATGTATATTATATGTGCGGCGCAGACGCACAGAACTGGCGCACTGCCTTTCTTTCCATGATATAAGCATTTTACTTTAATCCTCGTAACTGTTCCGCATTTTACGCTAATGGACTGCAGAACCATTACTATGGCAGTCCTCTTAATAATACTGTTAAGAGAAAATGCAGTTAAGAGAATTACTATAATATTCATAATATCCAGATTGGAGAACTTTTAATATGGTATTCAACAGTATATTTTTTATATTCTGCTTTCTTCCGGTTTTCATGCTGATCTACTACCTGGTACCGGGAAAGCTCCGCAATCTGCTGCTGTTTTTGGGCAGTCTGATCTTTTATGCCTGGGGAGAACCTGTATATGTGATCCTCATGCTGTTTTCCAGTATCTTCAACTATTATATGGGTACAGAACTGGAACGTTTATATTATGATGACAGGAAACAGAAAATTAATCTGATTTTCTCGATCATTATAAATCTTGCAGTACTTGTGTTTTTTAAATATTATGGTTTCTTACTTAACACAATCGGAGGAATCATCGGTATCCATATCCCTCATCCGGAGCTTTCGCTGCCGATAGGACTTTCTTTCTACACTTTCCGTAATTTGTCCTATCTTTTTGATATTTATTTAAGTAAGGTCAGTGCGCAGCGAAATTTCCTGACCTTTGCCGTATACAGCACAATGTTTCCTTATACCTCTGCCGGACCAATCGTACGATATACGGATATAGAGACGCAGCTGAAGCAGCGCACCATCAATATCTCCAAATTCGGTATCGGTGCAGAGCTTTTTGTCAAAGGTCTTGCAAAGAAAGTTCTTCTGGCAGATAATCTCTCGGTTTTATACAGCAGTATCTGTGGTCATCCACAGATGTCTGTATTTACTTCATGGCTTGGCATTCTGGCTTATACAATGCAGCTTTATTTTGACTTCAGCGGCTATTCGGATATGGCCATCGGTCTGGGAAAAATGCTGGGATTTGATTTTAATAAGAACTTTGATTATCCCTATATTTCCACCAGTGTTTCTGAATTCTGGAGACGCTGGCATATTTCTCTTGGAAGCTGGTTCAGAGATTATATTTATATCCCGCTTGGCGGTAATCGGGTCTCCACTCTGAAACATATCCGAAATATCCTTGTGGTATGGGCACTTACCGGTCTATGGCATGGTGCAAGCTGGAATTTCGTACTGTGGGGTGTTTATTACGGACTCTTCCTTTTACTCGAAAAATTTGTACTTCAGAAATATCTGAAAAAAATACCATCCTGGCTTTGCACTGTATACACTATGCTTGTAGTCATGATCGGATGGGTATTCTTCAGCCAGACAGACTTTGGTGCCCTTGGCCATTACCTTGGAACTATGTTTGGGATCGGAGCTTCCGGTTTCATAGACAAAACTGCACTTTACTACCTCAAGACAGGATTTATCCTTCTTCTGATCAGTATTCTTATGTGCCGTCCTGCTCCTTACCAGTACTTTAAGCGCCTGGTCAGACGCAGACCTGTTGCTGCAGTGATCATAAATCTTATTTTATTTGCATTATCGATTGCTTATATGGTTTATAACTCTTACACACCATTTTTATATGCAAAATTTTAGAAGGTAAACAATATGAAAAAATCATTAAGAAATTATCGTTTATTTTTCCACAGAATGGGACTTTTATTTTTATTTATCCCCTTGATCGTACTCATTCTGAGCATTGTGCTTCCTGACAGAGGGTTTTCTGAAAAAGAAAACCGCGTACTTTCTTCCCTGCCTCATTTAAACGGCAGTCAGATTGCTTCCGGCGGATTTGAAAAACAATTTGAAACCTATGAAAATGATCAGTTTCCACTTCGCGATCTGTGGATTACCCTGAAAGCCGGAACTGACCGTCTGATGGGAAAAGTAGAATCTAATGGCGTATACGTTGGAAAATCCGGATATCTTATGGAAGAATTTAAAGCGCCTGATCAGACACAGTATGACGCCACTGTAAAAGCAATGACTGACTTTGCGCAAAAACATTCTGATCTGAAACAATATGCACTGATCGCCCCAAATTCTATGAATATCCTGAGCGACAGGCTTCCTGCTTTTGCCCCTGTCCAGGATCAGAATTCCTGGCTTGACAGCCTCTCTGCCTCCCTGACCGATGCAGGTATGACCTTTATTGATGTTCGCAGTACTTTTAAAGATCACAAAATGGAAGACCTCTATTATCACACTGATCATCACTGGACTACCCAAGGTGCTTATTATGCCTATCTTAAGGCAGCCAAAGATATGGGAATTGATACTTCAGCAGACACTTATGACAAAGCACCTGTCACCCGTTCTTTTCAGGGAACACTGTCTGCCAAAAGCGGTTTCCGCTCCGGCGAAAAAGATGAGATCGATGTATTTCTCCCCACCGGAGATCAGGCACTCTCTTCTGTAGTTAATTATGTAGACGAACAGAAAAAAAGTGCCAGCTTCTATGATACTGAGAAACTTGAGACAAGAGATAAATATGCATTATTCTTTGGTGGAAACCACGCTCAGATAAAGATCAGTACTCCTACTGAAACAGATAATACACTGCTTGTGCTTAAGGATTCATACGCAAACAGCTTCATCCCATTTCTTGCTCAGCATTACCGAAAGATCATAATGATTGATCCCCGTTATTACTTTGGAGATCTGGAGCAGTTAATGCAGGTTGAAAATGTTCAGGAAATTCTGTACCTGTATAATGCTAATACCTTCTTCACAGACACTTCTCTGGAGCTTGCCCTGACAACTGCTGAACAGGATTCTTCTGATACATCTGATATCAGATAATATTATATCAAAAAATCCCCACCGAAATTTCAATGCCGAGGAAACATTGACTTTCGGTGGGGATTTTTCACACATTCACACACATTTTATAACACACACTTTTCACACACTTTTTAATAATAGGTCAGGTATAACGACTGATTTAAAACAATAATACTGTGTCTTTCATTCCCCGTTCCCAGTTTATCTGTTTTTATATCAGCTGTACCTTAATGTGTATTATATCAGCATTTATGCCCACTTTTCATTTTATGCAAATTCAGCAATTTATTCTGCAAAAGTGTCCTTTGAGTCTCCAAAATGATTTACAAAATAATCATAGTACGTATCCAGTATTTCTTTCCGCCCACGAACACGTATAGGCACAAGTGTTCCATCTTCCATAATAAAATCGTCCTCTACATCCTTAATATAATCCATATTCACCAGATAACTCTGATGGCAGCGCAGAAAACGTTTCTCGTTAATTCTCTTCTCAATTTCTCCCAGCTTGTCCACTGTTATAATTTCGGAACCATCTGACAGATGCAGGGTGACATTATGTTTATCGCTGTCAATATACATGATATCATCTGTACATGGATAACGGTACTGTCTTCTGTTTTTGATCGCAACACGCCTTTTCATATCCGTTTTAAGAATCCTGTTCAGAAGTTTCATCAGTTTCTCTTCTGAAAATGATTTCAACAAATATCCGGAAGCCTGTACTTCATAACTCTCTATGGCATAATCCGGTGAAGCGGTAAGAAAAATGATCGGCACCTTACACTGTATCTGTCTCAATTTTCTTGCAGTTTCCATTCCATTAAGTTTCTTCATACAAATATCCAGAAAAAGCAGATCCATGGCAATGTATCCTTCTTCTACATCGGCTATAAGTGTCTCTCCTGAATCATATTCTACAATTGAAACCTCTTCATTTATTTCTTCAAAATACTGACACAATATTTCTTTTAAAAGAAGTCTTTCAATCTCAACATCATCACAAACGACGATCGTTTTCATGTAATTTCCCCTTTCCGTATCAATATAAAAAGCAGCTTCCAAAATCCTGTCAGTCGCAAAGTTCTGACATTTATCTGTAAACAGCACAATTTCTATTAATTATATATGCTTAATCCTACGTATTCAAGTACTTTTTTCATTTATTTTACTTTTTTATAACAATCATTGTTGTTTACTTTTTTTGTGTTATACTTATATGGCAGCTTCACTTATGACAGCACTTTGGTAAAACAATCATATACTGAACTGTTACTCTATTTAACCGAATCAGGTAAGTCCCCTGCGGCGCAGTTATTCGGTGTAAAGCTGCGTAGCAAAGCGGATGATTTTATCCGCTTGACACAGAAAGAAGGAATTATATGCGTCAGGAAAAATTTAAAATGGAACGTCAGGGATTAATAAATGTGGGAGATGAAATAGAAATTTCCGAATATCAGTCTTTTATGAATTACAGTTATATCATTGAACCGGCTGTGGCAATGTCCGGCTGTTATCCAAATGCAGAACGCATCAGATCCAGAAAAGGAATCGTAAAAAATATTGAACATACACCGCGAGGTTTTATAGTGACTGCAGAATTTGATGAATAGTTACATATATTTTTCAAACACACTTCAGAAAGGAAATTATCATGGACAATAAAATAATAATCCGTACCGCTTCTGCTGCAGATGCACCGGCACTGCTTAAAATTTACAGACCATATGTAGAAAATACAGCCATCACCTTTGAATATGATGTTCCCTCCACAGAAGAATTTGCTTCCCGGATTGAACACACTCTGAAAAAATACCCTTACCTTGTAGCTGAGGAAAAAGGAGCTTTGCTTGGATATGCATATGCAGGTCCTTTCCATGAAAGACCTGCATATGACTGGGCTGTGGAAACATCTATTTATGTTGATCAGTCTCTTAAACACAGAGGGATAGGCCGCAGGCTTCATGATGCCCTTGAAACCGCTTTACGTGAACAGGGTATCTTGAATATGAATGCCTGCATTGCCTATCCTCCAAAGGAAGATGAACATCTTGACAAAAACAGTGTGGAATTTCACACTCATATGGGATATCGTCTTGTAGGTGAGTTCCATAAATGCGGTTACAAATTCAACCACTGGTATAATATGGTCTGGATGGAGAAGCTGATCGGTGAACATCTGACAGTTCAGGAGCCACCGAAATTCCCTCTCCTGTAGCCTGTTATTTCTGTGACTTCCAGAAATTATCAGAATCAATCCTGTGTCACTATCGCAAGTGTCAGTATACATTAACACAAAAAAACCTTAGAAGATATTTCTAAGGTTTTTCAAGAGGTGCCACCCGGATTTGAACCGGGGATAGAGGTGTTGCAGACCTTTGCCTTACCACTTGGCTATGGCACCATATTCACTTTTTATTATATGTAAGAAATCTTACATAATGACTCCAAGGGGATTTGAACCCCTGTTACCGCCGTGAAAGGGCGGTGTCTTAACCGCTTGACCATGGAGCCATATTTCTTTTTTTGTGTTTCGCTGTTTTGTATTTCCCTCAGCGACGAATTAAATAATACCATACCTTTTTTATAATTGCAAGCTTTTTTTTGAAAAATTTCAATTTTTTTTACAAACCTGCAAAACTGGCCTCAAGCCCTTATAAAATGCGGAAGTTTTACTGTTCACTCCGTGATCCACAACACGTTTCGCATTGTAATTCTCGTTTTTTCATCATCTATGAGCGTCCTTCAAGAGATTGACTTTATTTTTTGTACGTATATAATGATGTTAAAAGAATTTTGAAAGGATGATCATTATAATGAAGGTTTTATTACTGAACGGCAGTCCGCGCAAAGAAGGCTGCACCTATACAGCACTCACAGAAGTTGCCAACACTTTAAAAAAGAATGGTATTGAAGCTGAGATCTTCCAGGCTGGAGATCCTTCCCGCGAAAATGTCACAGCCGCAGCTGAAAAAATGAAAGAGGCTGATGCTCTTGTTGTCGGCTCTCCTGTTTACTGGGCTTCCCCATCCGGACAGATCATGGAATTTATGGATAAATTTGCTTCTATGGCAGGAAAATATATGGTCCACAAGCCAGCCGCAGCTGTTGCTTCTGCAAGACGCGCCGGCACAACTGCAACTCTGGACGTTCTGACTAAATATTTTACATATCATCAGATGCCGGTAGTCTCCGGAAACTACTGGACAATGGTTCATGGTAATACCCCGGATGAAGTCCATAAAGATGAAGAAGGTCTTCAGATCATGCGTACACTTGGCAACAACATGACATGGCTTCTGAAATGTATTGAAGCCGGAAAGAACGCCGGTATCAATGCTCCGGAAACTGAAGAAAAGATCAAGACTAATTTTATCAGATAGTTTTATCGGGAGACTATTTTCCCTTATTATAGTAGTATGCAGCGTAGCGAAGATTCACCGTTCGCTGCGCTGTATTATTTTTCATCTGTATTTTCAACATGGTCCTATTACATTTTATAATTATGATACGTCCAATATTTATACTGCCATAATTCTTATTCCCTCTCCAGTGCCTCCATAACCTCATTCCGCATTGGCACAGATGCTGCTGCTCCTAGCCTGGAAACAGCGATTGAAGATGCTTTTGCGGCCATTCTGAGGCATTCTTCCGGGCTCATTTTTTCCAGAACAGACGCGAGGAAATAGCCGGTAAAAGTATCTCCGGCTGCCGTAGTATCAACAGCCTTTACCGGAAAAATCCCCTGTCTGTATATACCTTTTTTATCCTGATATACAGCTCCGTCTCCTCCAAGTGTCAGTACTACAGAAGCATCTGGATACATCTGACTGAATTTCTTCAGAATCTCATCTGGTTCTTTCTCTCCTGTGATCTGCTCACCTTCAATTTCATTCACAAGAAACAGGGAAATCTTATTTAGATCGCATTTATCCAATTTATTGTTATAAGGAGATGGATTGAGAATGATCTGCATTTCTTTCTCACTGGCTTTTTCTATGATGTAGTCCAGTTCGCTGATCTCATTCTGCAAAAGCAGCATATCTCCCTTATCGAAATGTGCAAGGACTTCATCTACAAATTCTTTCGTAATGCTCTGGTTTGCGCCACCATAGAGCAAAATACAGTTCTGACCATTCTGATCTACCTGTATCACTGTATGTCCACACGGACCTGAAATCTGATGGATAAATTCGGTATTTACATGATTATCACGGCAAGTTTCCAGCAGAATTTCTCCACCATCTCCGATCAATCCTGCATGATAAACCGGCACTCCTGCCTTCGCCAGAGCAATAGACTGATTCAATCCCTTCCCACCACAAAAAATCTTACGGTCAGTCGATGCCTGTGTCTCGCCCGGTATCAAAATACTATTTACCTGATATACATAATCCAAATTCAGCGATCCAAAATTCAAAACCTTCATTAAAACCCCTCCTTCTGATTTTATCTGCATTATCTTCTATTCTTTATTATACAAAAAAATCCTGCAAACATAAAGTTTACAGGAAATAAAAAAACTCCCCCTGTTGGACTCGAACCAACGACACTGCGGTTAACAGCCGCATGCTCTAC
>ENA-OWPD01001362-OWPD01001362.1-human-gut-metagenome-genome-assembly--contig:-NODE-1362-length-19787-cov-5.140077_pt1 | contig 19787 bp, 15 predicted proteins | sample MGYA00248262_ERZ651842 | MGnify/ENA primary metagenome ERZ651842 (study PRJEB26924, sample SAMEA4378253) | human gut metagenome | biome: human gut; feature: human-associated habitat; material: faeces... | reverse complement strand
CTGCTCTGCTCTGCTCTGCTCTGCTCTGCTCTGCTCTGCTCTGCTCTGCTCTGCTAAAGATTTTCCTGCTTTCCATTTTATCCGTCAACTCCTATTTGAAAATGCTATAATATATTATACTGCCAAAATGCTATGTTCACAATACGACATTTTATATATTCTGAATTATACTCCTCAAATCACGTTTTAACATTCCTAATGATTTATTATGTTTATTTTTTATATTTGTATATGGACAATTATTACATAAAACATTATCTATATTATTCATTACACGGTTCCTATTATTATTTCTTATCTCTTTTACAATTCGACCATCAATAATTTCAAAATGCAACGAAGTTTCGTCTGCAAATCCCGTTTCTGGAATAAATCTTTCTGAAAAAGCAAAATACTTAATGGTATGTGATAAAATAAATTTATCATAATAATCTTTACGAATAAATACAGTTTCTCCAATAGGATCAATATAGTATGAATTCCTATTATTGTTACATAATATAACCTTTTCCTTACCTTGAGTTTCCCACGACAAATCAGAAATATTCAATTGTAAGTTAAAATATTTAATTATTTCTGCCGGAGGTAATACCAATGATGTCTCATCAAAAACATCGTATTGACTAGTAATATTTTTAATACTTTTACATAACCATGGTTTATCTTCATTTTCTGGATATATTTTTAATTCATCCAAATACTCTTCTAACTCAATAGTAAGATATCGTGCGTTACCGTCATCATATATAGTCTCTTTTTCTGATGTACAACACCATATATCATATGTATCTTTCCATTTTATATCGTACATATCATCTTTATGTAAAGACACTCTTCCAGCCAACAATACCCATTCCTTTTTTCCTACTTTAAAAGTTTCGATTAAATGAAGAATATTTCTTCTCGTCAATTCAATATCTTTCACCCAATGGATATCTCTATGTAATGGTTGTTCCAATGATTCAATTACATAATCTCCCAATCTTTCAATGTAATCCTGATACGTTGGAATTGGTGCCGTAATTATAACATCTTCTCCATATTCTAATGGATCATATACTTCATAACCAATATTGTTCTGACGATTATTATATGTCGCAAACTGGTCAGTATAGTGATTACACATCAAACTTCCATAGTATAAACCTGTTGCAATATCCACACACTTCATATAAACAGAATTATTAAAATCCACTTCTCGCATATTCATTGATTTCCTATCTGCTAAAGTTCCATAGTAGTCAAAAACATATCTCAAAACATTTTCAAACTCTTGAAAAAAAGATTTCATATCAATTGTTTCAATCTTTGCAATTAATTCGATTTCTGGCATAATTATTTCTTCAAATGTCATCCAACCACTACATTCTCCACCACAAACACATGCATATTTATTATAAAGATAATCATTTATTTTTTTAATTTCGTACTTATCATTTACCAAAAATTGCGTATGCATATCAATATGATCTTTTCCGAAATATCTGAATGGCCAAAAATCCTTATTCATTAAATCAACATTTAATAATATATCATTTAAATAATCTGATACCTCTGCATTTTGATTATACTTATATAGATCTTTCCTATTCCACATAATAAATGAATATGTTGAGCCCCGATATTCAGCTATTCTACGAATGCTTTTTGCAGTTAGATTTTCTTGTGAATTAATAATTTTATTGTAAAAATCTAGGATTTTCTCATTACCACATTTTATTTTGCTTAAAACATATATAATACTTTCTTGAATATACAAATCCAAAATCTTATCATATTCAATAATAATCTTATCGATATATCCATCATCCTTTGAAACAACTTCATATAAAAGTTTTACTGCCAAACACCTAATATCTTTATTGGGTGCTGCACAACAAAGCAAAGCAAAATAAAAAGCTTCATCATCTCTTCTGTCTGCTCTATCATTTAACGTAGTAAAATATAACACATTCTTAAGCCTGTTTTTTATTTCATTTTGAAAATAGTATCCTGCCAAAATATTAGACAGTTCACCTATTCTTGCACAACTCTCACAATAATATTCAAATAAATAATTTTTACAATTAAATGGTTTATCTGTAAATCCTCCCATTATCGTTAATAACTCATTATGATCAACTTCCTTAAAATTTTCTTGAAAGGCTTTAATATCGTTACTTTTAAAATGCACCTTAACCAAATCTCTAATGTCAAGACGTTGCATCAATTCAGTATCCTTAAGTAGTTTTCTAATTTTCACATAGTCTGGTGATAAATTGTCAAATATTGCAATAATCAGTGCATCTTCAAGGCCATACAATACACCTGTTTTTGATTTTATAATTGCAACCTGTTGCTGATATTCTTTTCTGCTAATATCTTCAAACAATGACCTAGCAATTAAAAAATCAGTTAACGAATCAATTACAAAATAATAATTTTTCTCACCATTATACTCATAACAATTCATAAATCCCATTTGTGTCATAGATAGAATAAAATTATTATCTGTTTTTATTATTGATAGCAAGCTTTTTTCATTGATTTGCTTCTTGCCATTCCTATACATCCACTGTGCAACTCTTTTAGTATCTTTCCATATATCAATACCTTGACAGGTTAAGTTATTCTTAAATACTTTATTTATAGTAGTCTTTATGTAATGTTCCAAAATATAAGTGACAGATGAAATTCCATTTTCTCTTTCATTGGCAATTTTTTCTGACGATAGTACATCACATAGCATACCTAATAATAAAGCATTATTTGAATACAAAATATCTTCATATAAATAAACATCTGGAACAGGCAATTTAAGTATCTCTCCCAATGCAGATTCAAACGAAACTCCTGGAAATTTATACTCGTATTCAGCTAGTTCTTGATATTCCTTAAGAATTGTTTCATCCATCGAATTTATTCTATAGGATAAAACAATACGAATTCTCGGATTCTTTTTTAGTTTCTTTAATATATTCAATAAACTTTTCTGACCTGTCTCAGACATTTCATTTATTGCATCACAGATAAAAACAAATCCATTTTCACTTGCATCAATTATTTCTTTAATATCAATTCTATTTGTGTCTTTTTCAAATTTTCCATATATGCATAAATGTTCAATATTCTTTTGTTCTAATTTTTCTTCAAAACATTTTATAAAATAACTCTTGCCAATCCCTCCCTCTCCTGAAATCAAGCAAAAACTATGCATCTTTAAACAAGTCTTTATTTCATATATATTTACACCATACCAAGATGAATTCTTTTTCTGAATCTGTGCAATTACACGCTCTACTTTATCAAGGAAATTAGCTTTATTCGGCAAAAATGAATTATATGTAGACATTATATTCTCAAGCTTCGTTAATTCATCTGTAATATCATTATCTTTTTGAGATTTTTTTATTTTAGGAATATCTCCAATTAAATAATTCATAAATTTCGGATTTTCCCATTTCATTGTATATGAATTAACACTAATCTGTTTCATTCTATTTTTCTGGATCTTATTCAACTCCCTATAGTTCATAATTAGCTCCTTTTAATTTACGTACCAATCCTTCGTGTATTTTTTACTATTTCCCTAATATCACAAATGCTAAAATTTATTGATATTAAAATACTTCTTTATATTTTAAAAAATATATATCCAAACTGTATAATTCAATATAATATTTTATACTTAAAATAAATAAAAAAGAAGGTTTATTTCAACCTTCTTTCGTATCTATATTTCCCAATTTTTTTAATACTCATATCTAATAATCATCTAATCTCCCTAACATTTATATCTCCTAATTTTTTGTCACATTTCCTATAGGATGGAAACGCCGTAAATCCTGGCCTTGAAATATAATTACGAGTTGGGTCATAATAAACGCTCAAAATTCCTGTTAACAAAAACTGGAATCCCAAGTGTTTTTCGTTCTCTCCGTGATTAAAATAAACATACTCTCCAACTTTCCCATTACCGGGACGTTTTTTAAAAATACTCCATTTATTGAATGAACCAATATATCCTATTAAATCATCAAAATAATCTTCTCCCTCAGAATAAACTTCTTCTAATTTTTCAAAAATCCATTGTTCTGTAGTTTTTTCTTTTTTCTCAAATGCATCCATTGCCACCAAAGCTAAAAATGGACCTCTTAATTTTTTCCCACTATTATCTACACACCGACATAATTTTGATGCATTTTTCAATGCCTGAACTTCATATACTATATCATTTTCATGTAAATTCTTTTTCACAGAAATTATACCTACAACTCCCTCTGGTGGAACTATAACATTTTCCCCAAATCTCTGAAAAATTGGATATTTAGCACTATTATAAATTAATATATCTAACTGTGTTGAATGTCTATCCTCATCATTTTTCCTATTTCTATTTTTCAATCCTGTCTTTACTGCTGGTCTCAAAATAAACCCAGTTAAAACTTCCAAATCCTTTGGTAAATATCTCTTCAAACACTCTCGTATTAATGTTTCTACATATCTTCCATCTTCTCCGTTATGAGCTGCTCCATTTCTATTTTCTGCTGGAATTAATATTTGAAATTGTTTATAAACATCCAACATAGCTTGCATCTCATTTGATAAATAATTTTGAATTCGCTTACCATCCATATTGTTACACCTTCAAACCCTTTTTACTTATGTTATAATTTAATTCCTGTATTAACAGACTCTAGTATCAATTTTTTCACTTTAATAGCCTTCAATTAAGATATATTCAATTTTTTGATTACTTCTATTTCTCTCTTTTTTTACATTTCACTTTCTAAACAAGGCATTTCTTTCCAATAATTTTCTAACTCTGGTATTTGCTTTTTTGCTGCATATATCATCTGAATGCCCATATAATAAATAAGTGTCATTCTATCATTATCTGGATAATTCACAAGTTCAACTACAAGAGAATGCCCTACATCAATATGTGCTCCTCTTTTATCTGATATATGTTTTAAATAATCATATATTGAAAGCTTATTGTAACCAATTTGTTCAAGTATATCATATATCGTTTGATTTTTAATTTCATCCTTTGGATACCTCTTACAATAAACATCCATTACTTCTCCTTTGTATTCTACTTGTTCACAAGCATATAAACTTATAAATTCTGATTTTAACCCTTTAAACTTACCTGTTAACTTATTCAATATATACTCATATGAATATTTTGGAAGCATTTGTGCAATTGATTCAACATCTCTATCAAACCAAGATACATTCTGTTTGAGCCATTCTTCTACAGGAATCCATGTCTGTATACTCCCTATCCGCAATGGAGTATGCACTATATGTTGTCCATCACCACATCTAACTTCAATTCCATCTAAAAGTGGCATTTTGAATGTAGGACATACATTTAGAAGCACAGATGCTTTCTCACATAATAGCTTTCTTAATGGCATTACAATTATTCTATCCAACACAGACTGATATTGTTCATTCAACTCCTGCGACTCAAGTAAACATAATCTTATAATATTAAATTCTTGCTTAATTTCTTTTATCATTCCATTACGAGAAAGATTAAATTCATCAACAAAATTTAATTCTGTTTTATATGTTTCATCTATATTTCTCACTTTACAATTCCTCCATATATCCATTTATAGAAAACCATCATATCTTCTTTTGGAAATGCACATAGTACATACAATCAAAAAGAATTTACTCTCTATCTATATTTCCTTATACCCATTTTATCATTAGATAATTCAATATTATTCTATTATTTTCCCCATCTTCATATAACAGAAGCCTCCAAGTTGTCTAAACTCAAAGACTCTCTTTTTCTTACATAACTTTATGTAAGTGCAAATTCTTTCACTGCAATAATCGCTTTCACTTCTATATCCTTATCTGTGGCTGAAGCTATATGCTCTGCTGTAAAGCTATTCTTATACATTTTCATAATAAATCCGGTCTCTCCAATCGCAATACCATCTTTTTTATTTCCTGACTTAAGTTACACATAACGCTCACTTATTTTTTACATTATCTGCATCGGTACATATTGTTCCTAATACTTCTGCCTGTCAGTAACTGGCAGTGAAGATGTTGTGCTGCTTACCTTATCCAAACCCTCACGAATACCGATGATGTAATTGGCAAAGTGCATAGGCAGGGTGTTTTTGAGGTAGTTGCCGTGTAAGACAAGCTTGAGTATGGTGTCTTCCTATAAAATTTACTCTTTTAACTTTCCCCACACAATTTCCTTAAGATATATCTTTTCTTCGACAATATCAATTATTTTCCACTTTAATAAATTGCTTACATATTTATCCATTTTTTCCATTTCAAACTCTTCCACCTGATAATCAATAATCATTCTCTCTATTTCATTTTTTAACTGTTCCGAAGTAATCCCTGTGGCATAAGCATTCTGTTTATGGAGTGCATATACCACAACAGCACTATCATAATCCAATTCCTTTTCTGAAATTGCCACTATGCAGAGAACAGATATAATCATTAATTGGGTATATTGAAACACATTCTCCGTCTTGGAAAGTGATGCCACAAACTCTGCTACTGCTACAAGTCCACTCTTAATATCAAGCCTGATATTCCCCATTTTATAGGAGGCTGATTTATCTCCTAAAAAAATCATCTCCCGCTTTGCAGTATCAGGAATAATTTGCAAGTACTTATCCATAATTGTGTTTCCAAATGCAGGATTCAATCCATTCTGTAATGAATACTCCTCTAAATGTTTTCTAATCTGACCATCCAATTCCATAGCTTGTATTCTATTCATCTTTTTTACCTCTCTGCTCTCTTTTTTCTGTTCGGATAATTTTATCCAATTTTCCTCTTTCTTTTTTTATGAGCAACTGTGTGCGATATTCATCATATGCATCCAGAAAACCTGCATACAAATGATTACCATTCTCTGTGTCAAAATCATATTTATCATCATTAGCAATAGCAAACAGATGACAAATTCTTTCATTTGGCAATGGATGTGTATTGGTCATAATCATTCTATTATACAAAACTCTGTCTGTATAATAAAACAGATTAAAATACTGCATATACATAACCGGAGACAGATAAGCATAATCTTCTATTATTCTATTTACCTCACCCTTTCTGCTACAGTCAATGATAATTTTCAAAACAATGTCATAAGCTACTGCATCTGCTTCGAATTCTTCCTTTTTTCTGTTCGGAAATTTTTCCCCTATACTCGCAAAATATGAATGCGCAACTTCATGTGCCAGACTAAATATAACTACTGTCCAATAACATAAAGACGCCAAATTCATAATTTGTGTATCTCCGTCTATAATCTGCAGCAACATTTCATTTGACTTCTCATTCGGAATATCTCCCAGAATACTCACATCATTCATTATAAATAAAAGATATGTAAAACAATTACTATAAACTTCAAGATTATCAAATTCTTTAGACCACTTAAAAATAACCAGAAAAAAAGCCATTATTGATGATTCAAATAATTCATCAATATGTACAAATTGTTCTTTTTCATCCTCCAAGAAAATATAACTGTTCACAGACCTTTGGTAACGATTGCTTAGTACGATTCCCTCACCGCGATATCCATACTCCCTTCCAAAATATTCTTTCACTATCTGAAGCATCTGCTCTGGATTATACTTCTTATTATTTTCCCTCAACTGCTCTTCTGTCAGACCGAAATCGTGATAATATTTCATCATCTGTTTTATTCCTTTTTCCTCGTCCTTTACAGATTCGCCGCCAAAACGTAATATTTCATAATCATCTGGTGGCAAAAAAAATCTTGCCTTGCTATCTGACATACGCTTTTTTCCCCCTTTACAAATCTAAGCATATTTCAGCATATATTTATCATAGCACAGCATTTTCATTTCGCCAATTTTATTTCCTACTATTGTCTATTTTGATATTCATATGTAGCATCAAACTTCACAGCTCCATTGATTCATACGATTATGGCAAATATTATGACCATTACATTACCTAATATACATTTCAATATCTGCAACATCTAAATCCCAAAAATGATATGGCCACTTATTTAAATCACTTGTAAACTGGTTAAATAATCTCACAGTAACCTTATATCGATCTTTTAAATATACGATTTCTTTTAAATGTTGTTGTGATACTCCTACTAGTTTTACATTATTATCGCAATTCAATAAGTAAAGATTTTGGAATTGCTCGGCAAAATATTTGCTTTCAAAAAGTAAGATTCCCTCTTTAAGAAACAAATTTTGCTCTATGGAATTTTTTCCGTCCAAATTCATAAACATCCAAAAAGGATCACCGATAGTTTTATAGTCGGGAACCAAGTATTTACTATTTTCACCATTAATAAACTTATAAAGTTCATCATATTTTATAAGTCTGATTCCATTATAGCTAGATACTTTTTTTGCTCCATCCTGAAACTCACTTTCTGCCGAAATAAAAATTCCATTTATGTTCCCTATATGCTCTAATTTATAAGAAAAATTTCTTAGTTCACCAACATTTATTGGATTTTTCCAGTTTTTACACTCAATTGCCACCTTGTAGTTCACTCCAAAATGTTCGTGTGAATAGAGTATGTCTATCTCATGGCTTGCACCATCATCTCCTATTATTGGAACATGTTTCTCAACTTTAGCTTTTATTCGCTCATTATTAGCAATTTGAATATAAATTTTTTCAACAATAGACTCAAACTTCTCTCCTTTCTCTTTTGATACATTATTCATTATTATCTCCTCTCAAATAAAATTTTTTAAATCTTTTATGTGGAATTTGATAATATAAGATAGAATTTTCCTGTACTTGCTCAAATTCAGGAAAAGCTATACCAAAACCTGGACACATCCCTTTTTCTTGAAGAGAAACTAACACTTTGAGATGGTTTTGAGAAATGCCAAAAACCTTAGCACTATTTTTTATTTTACTGCAATAATTAATAGCCTGCTTCTTTGATATAAACAATAAAATACTATCATTAACCATCTCGTAATTTCCTGTATTCTTATCACTATCTTGTTCTGTTCCCATAACGACCCAAAATGGATCTCCTATTACCTCTTCATCTGGCAGCATTACTTTTATAGCACTTAAAGCAGATTTTATTACTTCATCTAATAAATCAAATTTCTTTAAATCAATGTTTGTCAATTCAGCTACTTTCTTTGCCCCACTAGATACTCTATCATCATAGTAAATAATACCTTTTGCAAAAAAATGTAAATCTTTCAAGACGTTTGCAAATTCCCACATATCATTCTCTGTTACTTTTGTACCTTCTATTACTTTAATCACTGTACGCTCTAAATTATTCATCTGAATGAATTCAAAATAAATATCAACTGTATGTTCTTTTAATTTTCCAGAGATTGTCACATTCTCTGCAATCCTAGGTCTAAAAAAACCTTCACTTTGAAAATAACTTTTATACATTGAAATTACATTAGCTTTTAATCCTGGATTTTTTCTTAATTCAAATATATATATATCCCTCCTTTCATCTTGTAGAACCCCTCATAATGTACCAAATATAGTAATATCTGGTCCTGTTATCTTTTCGCCCTGCTTTGGCAATATTTCCATACATTCCTTTTCCACAGCAAGGACATTTTAATATTCCAAACAAAATATGATAAAGCTGGTCAAGCTGTAACCATCAACCTGAATTGCTGTTGATATATGAGTATATATGCAGCATTTTGTATTCTTTTTCAATACGTTCACTTCTCTCTAGTGTGGTAAAATCAAATTGGGATTTTTCAACAGTGTGGCAATAACCGAGGCATATTTAGATATTCCATAATCTTCAACAATACTGGTTATTCTAGCCCCTGCATCCTTTGATGAAGCACCACATAAGAAAACTCTTTCATCAGCAGTTCCATAATCTAACACTATAAATCGATCATGAAATATACCACCTGTCTTTTTCATTGATATTCTTATGGATGGATATTCTTTGCAAAAATCCGTAAATTCTATATTATGAAGTTTATCATTCCCAACATTATCGCTGAATAAAGTAATATTTACTCCTGTAGGAGAATTTTTAAGATGTACCAATGTTCTTAATCCAATATAATTGTCAACAACATATATTGACGACTTTGCCTGCTTATAAATGGACTCATATACCTCATCTGCACTGCTAAATTTTGCATTAAACATAAGCCACTTTTCATCATCATCTGAAACAAAGCTGTTCATCATATCAGCCAACTCAGATTTTGTTACAACATCCTTCAAGCCTTCTACAACATCTGAAATCTGCTTTTCCAGCGATATCATATCTGAGTTGATTTTATTAATTTCTATTCTGTTGTTAGCCGTCTCCATACTTAACTGAAGTATTTCCCGCTGACCAATAAGATCTTGATTCTCTAAAATGTAATCCTTCATTCTTTTGAAGGTTCTCACCAATGCAATGCTTTGTCTTACCGCAAGTTTTCCTTTTAGTACAGTCATTAACATATATACACCTTGTTCCGTAAAAACGTAAGGATTGCTACGGGATTTGCTGCTTATATTTGCGGTCACAAATTGTGACCGCAAATATTCAACTTCATTATCAGATAATTGGAACATCATATCATTCTGAAATCTTTCTATATTTCTTTTTACCTGCTGATTAAAAGCCTTAAGTTCATACCCATATACTTCGGCCAGATCTGCATCTAATAATACTTTACATCCCCGAAATTCATATAATTTTTGTTTCATAAATTCTTCATTAATCTCAATTACTTCAATTTCTTTCTTTTTATCTTCTGCCATTAAACTCCTCCATTCATTTTGCAGTCAAAAAAATCATCCGCAATTCTCATATAAACATATTGCTGACATAAGCAATATGTCCGATTTGTTATTTCAGTTAATCATTTTCTTTCCCATATTAGATTTCCTCCTCCCATATTGAACCATTTTACTGACCTCAGTAAAATGGTCTATTTTTCTTTTTTATTCACCTTGTGATAATACGCTTTATACCTATAAATCGTCCTCTCACTGACATTGTTTCGCTTTGCAATTTCTACCATTGTTATGCCGCTCTCATATCCAATGACAAAATCATTGTAAATTGCCATCCATTTGGCGTTATGTTTCTGCCGTCCGCTTAATTTACGATTTCTGTAATACTCCAATTCCTCTCGAAGTTCTGCGTTCTCTTTTTCCAACTCCTCAATTCTTTTTAATGACTCTTCAATTGTTACAGATTTCTCCATTACCCTGTCCTCCGTTTATGTCATTCTCGTTTTGTCTATATTATAAATATCCGTGTTTCTTTAGTCAATTCGATTTTGTCATATTGTATCATTTTTTACAATATCTATCGTACAAAATCCATTTTCTTTTTAATGCCGGTTCATATTTGAAAATCAACGACGTCACAACATCCACACCTCTCAATCGCTGCATTCTCTTTTGCATCATCATAATATTTGTTTCTCATTTGTACTCCCCCTTTCTGTGCACTAATTGCTATGGCATCCAATTAGAGTTATCTGCTTTCAACAAATCATACACATATATCTTATTCGGCTTTCCTAATCCCTGATGGCTTCGATAAATCAGATTATGTGCCTCCAGTTCTTTCAGCATATTGTTGCATCTTCTTATTTCCAAGATGCAGCAACTTCATCATTTCTTTTATCGTAAAAAATATAAATGTAACTCCGTATTTGTCTCGCCATACATCACCATTACACTCTTATAAGCAACACCAATCCAACAAAATCATATAATTTCATTCCGTTTCTTAATAAAAGTATTTAATTACATTATAGTAACTTCTCGCTCAGTAATAATTAGCTCATCACACACTCGTAATATTTGATATCTCATACCACAAAAATTTTTCTATCTGCTAATCCGTAAAAATATTTATACTTTTATTTAAATGCTACTTGCTTGTATTTATTCTGTAATAATAACTCTTTATAACTATTCATTTCTTTTATTATTATTGAAATATGTACTTTTTGAAACTACAAAAAAGGACTGATAAACAGTCCCGAAATCTATGGATATTTCTTTACGGAACGTCCCGGTATTTATGTATGCTTTTTGGCACCACCTCCTTAAAAAGGGGTATAAAAAAGAAGGTGTATTTCAACCTTCTTCTACAACACTTATAAATATAAAAAATGACACCACTCTAACCCTTGATTTCTCATCATATGCTAATAGGTGTCAATTCTTAAAGTTTTGAATATCCTTAATATATATACTGCTTCATTTCAACTTCTTCCTGAAATAAAACATAATTAGCATCACCTCTTTCTTCAATACTTATTGTCATATATTGCTTACTTCCTTGTACCCTGTGGTTGGCAACTAATAAGTACAAAGATACAAATTCTTCTACTGTTTTAATAATCCTACCTACTTTAACATCAAAATATCTACTGTTGTTTCTGATTGCCAAAGTTATCCTTTCACCCAAATCTGATGTATCTATTTTTTGTCCAAACAAATTAATTGACTCTCTTGTATATAATATACTGTATGGTATATTATATCTATTTGTGTGTGTATAACAATAATCTCTTGCAGCAATGTAATCATCCAAAATTCTGTTAATTCTCTCGTTTTTTAAAAGAATACCCGTTATTTTTCTAATGTCAATCGCTATTTTATTTCTATTATTTTCAACTAACTCGCGTATTTCTTCATTAATAGGTTCATTTTCCCTGATTCTTCTTATTCTAAAAGCAATAGGATTATGTATAGGACAAGCATCATAGTTTTCTCTATTATACAATGGCAATCCATCTACACTCCTAATAAAATGTCTTCCATGCATTGTAGTATTTCTTGTTTGTTCCTCCTCATACTGTTTTCCAAACAAATTAATAATTTGAATCGGATTATTACACGCAGGACAAATTGCAAAATATGGATTTTGATATCTTTTAGGATTTTGATAAAACGGAAATCTCTTATGTGTCTTTGCTATATAGTTTTCTCTCGTTAAATCATATTCTTCACCATCACCAACAGAAAATATATTCATATCTTTAACCTTCCTTTCTATAATACTGAAATATCTCAACGCATCCTTAATATACTCCACCTTCTCCTGTGGACACTGTTTCACCTCTGGATTCTCTTTCTTAGACTTATTGTAATTCTCGCCTATGTCCAGACCACACATCCGCTTCACCTGTGCAATATAAGAAGTATGCACATTCACACTATACTTGTCCTTCACATATTCCTTAATCTTTTAATAAGTAGCCTTTTATTGTGGTGTATAATTCCTCTCTTCTTCAAGCTACATCATAATCTTCTACATATCATTTCGCGACAACAGTACCACCGTCTCCACATGCCCCGTATTCGGAAACATATCCACGCAGCACCCCTTCTTAACCTCATACCCACTCTCCTGCAACATAACCAAATCCCTTGCAAGGCTTGTAGGCTTGCAGGAAATATACACCATTGACTCCACGCCATAGTCAATTATCTTCTTAAGTGCCTTTGGATTGATACCATCTCTTGGTGGGTCGAGGACGATAAAGTCTGGCTTGTCCTTTATGTTATCGAGGGCGTTAAGCACATCATCTGCGATGAATTCGCAGTTATCAAGTCCATTTATGCCGGCATTAATCTTAGCCGCTTCTACGGCTTCTGGTATTATCTCAACGCCGATGACTTTCTTTGCAACCGGGGCTAACATCTGTGCTATTGTTCCTGTTCCACTGTACAGATCAAAGATTACCTTGTCTTTGGTTGTTCCGACATAATCTCTTGCCTTTGAGTACAGGACTTCTGCACCAAGTGAGTTAGTCTGGAAGAATGAAAATGTTGTAATCTTGAATTTAAGTCCAAGAAGTTCTTCTTCAATATAATCCCTTCCGAATACTATATCTGTCTTTTCATTGATTACTGCATCGGCAACACTGTCATTATAAGTGTGTAAGAAACCTGTTATCTCTCCGTCAAGTGACAGTGCTTTTAACCTGTCTGCAAGCTCGTCCATAGGGATATCATTTACTGTAGTTGTCACAATGTCCACAAGGATTTGTCCTGTCTTTACGGCTTTTCTTACAAGCAAATGTCTAAGATACCCCTCGTGCTTCATTTTGTGGTAATAAGTGAGATTTTTCTCAAGTGCATAATCATATACACACTTGAGTATTTTTCTGTAATCATTATCCACAATCTTACAACCTGTTACTGTTACTATGTCATACATACTGTTTCTCTTATGTAAACCGAGAGCTATCGGACCATCTTTTACCTCATCGCCAAATGAGAATTCCATCTTATTACGGTATTCACTTGATACAGGGCTTCCAATTATTCCCTCCCACTCATATTCTGTATTAATAACAGGAGCAAGAAGCTTCTTCACTGCATTTTCTTTCATCTTTAACTGTTCTTCGTACTTCACAGTCTGGTATACGCAGCCACCGCATTTGCCAAAATGCTCACATCTTTCGTTAGTTTCTGTATCTGCCTGACAGACAACTTCAAGAAGCCTTCCTTCACATTTGCCATGCTTCTTCTTATTTACCATAAATTTAACTGTCTGTCCCGGTATTGAATTCTTTACAACAGCCTTTTCCTCTATGGTCTGTCCATCTTCCTCTGTCTTAACTATTACATTTCCCTTATTAGGAAAATCCACGCTTTCTACATAACCTGTATATATGCCGCCTTTTTTCATCTTTTATCTCCAATCCTTCTATATAATCAATCAGGAAACTAACCCTGTCCTTATTCTTTATCAATTTTTTATACGAACCAACCACCAGCTAACCAGCCTTCCTCCCACATCACCGAACATCTAAAAAACCACTGGCTGTAAGCCAGCCAGTGGTCTTTGTCTTAATCATTCTTTAATTGGCAGAATAATTAGTTCTCGAATTCATCATCATCTTCAAAGTCTTCATCAAAGTCGTCATCATCAAAATCATCATCAAAATCATCAAGATAATCTGGTGTGAAGTATCTATAGATTGCATATACGATAGCTGCTAATGCTGCAACCGCTCCAATAACTGCTAATACTATGATAATTACATTACTTTTCTTCTTGCTCTCTTCTACATCTTTCTTGTGAAGAAGTTCATTGAGCTTGCTTGCCGCAATAAGCTCTTCAATCTTATCCTTATTCATAACAACCGCTCCTTTCAAAACACTTTTAAAGTAAATATATTGTATCACAACATATTTTATTTGTCACCATATTTAGGCTTTTTTAAGCCTTGCAAAGCCTGCAAGCATTTTCTTTAAGCCATACTCGTCAAATGTTACAGTTACCATATAATCTCTTGCGCCATTATCAATTGCAATTACTTTTCCTTTTCCAAACTTGGCGTGAACCACAGTATCGCCAACGCCATACCCAAGTCCAGGTGTTGCACCAGAAGCAGTCGAACCCGCTGTGCCATTAGCCTTCGATGGCTTCTTCAAATCAAATATATCCATAGGGAATTCTTTACCAAAACCAACCTTAGTATTCGCCTTTCCCCCGATTTTCTTTCTCACAGAAGAACTGCCGCCCGCGTATGACGAGCTTCCACCATATAGTGAACCACTTCCATATGACGAACCTCTTCCATACGATGAGACACTTCCGTATGATGAACCTCCACCATACACTGAACCACTTCCATATGACGAACCTCCACTATACGGTGAGCCACTTCCATACGATGAACCCCCGCCATACACTGCCCCACTTCCATACGATGAGCCGCTTCCCGCATATGGGCTTCCTGTTCGCTGGGCTGGTGAGCCGCCTGACCTGTATCCTGCTGAGGTTGAGCCGCCGATTGATACACGTTTTGGTTCTTTATAATTCACATTGCCTGAGCCGTATCTGTTAAGAGCGGCTTTGGCATTGGCTCTGATATTATACGAAGGTGTTTCCTCTGAGTCATCTTTTCCTCCATATGCAATCTTACCTTTATTATATCCTGAACTATTATTTTCTATGTGCATATATTCTTCGGGAATTTCTTTAATAAAGCGTGATACTTTATTCATCTGTGTTTCACCGCGTACCATACGCATCTTCGCACTGCTTAAGTTAAGTATCTTCTCTGCTCTTGTTATTCCTACATAGCAAAGTCGTCTTTCTTCCTCTATCTCTGCAGGGTCATCTGACACTATTGTCATATAACTTGGAAAAAGGCCATCTTCCATTCCTGTCATATACACAATAGGGAATTCAAGACCTTTGGCACTATGTAATGTCATAAGCATTACCTGCTTATCTGACTCATTAAGATTATCAATATCTGCTATGAGTGCAACTTCTTCAAGGAAACCACTTAATGTAGGAGTCTCTTCCTTCTGTCGGCAGCTCTCCTCATAGCTTACTATTTTGTTAATCAATTCATCTATATTTTCCTGTCTTGCTTCTATTTCTTCTGCTGTTTCGCTCTCTGCAAGACATTCTATATATCTTGTATCACTTACAACAGTTTCGGCAAGTTCTTTTATGCTCATAAATTCCTGCTTTGCCTTAAGTGAACCTATAAGTGTAACAAATGGCTCTAACTTTCCAACACCTCGTTTTATCGTATCGATATGCTCAGCATCGCACAGAGCCTGCCAGAATGTTATGTCATTCTGGTCTGCATATTCTTGAACTCGTTCAATTGTTGTCGCACCAATTCCACGCTTTGGAACATTGATAATACGCTTTACTGCCTGTCCGTCCATACCATTGTCTATAGTCTTTAAATATGCAAGTATATCTTTTATTTCCTTACGCTGATAAAAGCTTATTCCGCCATATATACGGTATGGTATATTCTTTAACATAAGTTTTTCTTCCAACGCTCTAGACTGTGCATTAGTCCTGTATAATATGGCAATATCGTTGTAATTCCAGCCGTCCCTTACCATAGAACTTATGCTGTCAACAACACCCTGTGCCTCATCATATCCATTTTCATAAAGTGTATAATTAACCTTTTCACCCTCGCCATTCTCTGTCCACAGACTCTTTGCTTTTCTTCCTATATTATTGCTTATGACCGCATTGGCTGCATTAAGAATTGTCTGTGTTGAACGATAATTCTGCTCAAGCTTTATTACTTTAGTTCCTGCAAATGTATTCTCAAAATTCAATATATTGGTAATATTGGCACCCCTGAACTTGTATATTGACTGATCATCATCCCCAACCACGCAGAGATTGCCATATTTGGCGGCAAGCATTGATATAAGCTTAAACTGCGATGTATTAGTATCCTGATACTCATCAACCATAATATACTTAAATCGTTCCTGATAATAATTAAGTACTTCAGCATCATTTTCCAATAATTCTACAGTCTTGTATATTAAATCATCAAAATCAAGTGCATTATTAAGCTTTAATGTCTTCTGATACTCCCTGTATACATTGGCAATTCTCTTGCCGTTGTAGTCACCACCAGCCTCAAGCTCCATCTGATCCGGACTCATAAGCTCATCTTTGGCGTGCGATATCGCATTCATAATTGTCTTTTCCTTGAGCATCTTCGTATCTATATTGAACTTCTTACATATATCCTTTATAACACTCTTGACGTCATCTGTATCATATATTGTAAATGTATTGGAATAACCAATTCTATCTATATAACGCCTGAGAATCCGCACACAGGTAGAGTGGAAGGTGCTTACCCACACTTCGCCAGCCTGCTGTCCTACTGTCGCATCAACTCTCTCTCTCATCTCCCTTGCCGCTTTATTAGTAAATGTAATAGCAAGTATATTATATGGCGCCACACCACAATCATCTATAAGATAGGCTATCCTGTTAGTAAGAACTCTTGTCTTTCCAGAACCTGCACCCGCTATAATAAGAAGCGGACCTTCTGTCCTTTTAACCGCTCTTTTCTGGCAGTCATTTAAACCATCTAAATTCATATACTCTCCAATCCAATGTGTGATTATACTCACACTATCTCCACTTTAACTTACAAATGCACTTAATTAAAATCAACAGTGCATCTAAACTTAACCTTCACATACTGTGCATACACAGTATCATAATTCAGTATAACAAATGTTCGATATTTTTTAAAGCAAAAAATCAGAAACCATTGCCTGAATTAGTATATCATTAAATATATTTATCCAGTTATGATTTCTGATTTGCAATATATACTTTATTATATATTTCATAAGTATATAGTTTTTATATTCCACAAACATACATTTTCCGTATATTCAACAAATATATTCTTATATCCTACTTCTCTGTTATGACTGCATTATCCATTACTAAATTCTGTGCCTTCTTAACAAGCATAGACTTAACAATAGTTTCTTTGTCATATTTATCTGTAAATGTATCTACCTTTGAATAACCGCTGTCCTTAGCGAACTGCTCAAGGTCATCCTTGTATTCATAATCTGTAATTGCAAGTCCTTCCTTTTCTGCAATTGCCTGATATACAAGCTGCTGTCCTGCTGATGCCTTAACGAATTCATCAAATGTCATGCCATAAAGGTTCTGGCAATATTCATCATTAGTCTTTCCCTGAAGTGTGCTGTAAAAGCTTATTGATTCCTCAAGCTTTGATGACTGCTGTGCAAGGAATTCCTCTGGATAACCTGTAACCTTGCATTTGTCAAGGAGCTGGGTAAGTATTGCTTCATTCTTAGCTTCTGTTATCTTAGTTTCTATTGTTCCACTGACATCATTCTTAACATGTGCCTTATATGAATCAACTGTTTCGCAGTTGAACGCACTCTTAACAAAAGCATCTGTAAGCATAGGAACATTAGCCTGCTGTACATAACTCATTGTAAGCTCGAATACAACTCTCTTGCCAGCATAATCAGAATACTTTGAATTCTCTGGAAGTGTGATTGTTATTACCTTAGTCTGTCCTGCAACCATTCCATATAATTCTTCATCTAAGCCAGTTCCTGCAACAGGGAAAGCATCCTTACCAAGTGTCATACTATAATCAGAACCAGTAAAATCATCTATTGAAAGTCCGCCTGATGTACCAGTATAACCAAATGTAACCTTATCGCCTTTCTGTGCTTCCCTGTTAACATCTGTATATGTTGTCTCACTTTCAAGCTGTTCTGCAATCTTATCATCTATAACCTGATTAGTTATGGCTGTTACATCAACCTCAGCCTGAATTCCCTTATAATCTCCAAGCTCTACATAATCAGTTGGATTGTATCCATAATCTACCTTTATCTTACTGTTACAGGCTGTTGTCATCATAACTGACATAACCATAGCTGCTGTAACAGCATATTTTACAACTTTATTCTTTAATACTTTTCTCATAACCTGTCTCCACATTAAATATTGCCGTAACACCGACTTATAAACTATACCACAATATCACATTTAAAACCAGTATTATGCAAATGTTTCACAATATTATCACAAAAAAAGGCAAAAAGCCCAATCTGATATGCTCCCGAATTACTGGAACACATCAATTCGCTTTCTGCCTTTTATATAACTGGTATTAATACCAATATAAATCTTAATTAAGCAAGCTTAGTCTTAGCTACTTCTGCTAACTTAGCAAATCCTTCTGCATCGTTTACAGCCATCTCAGCTAATACCTTTCTGTTAAGGTCGATGTTAGCTAACTTTAAACCATACATAAACTTGCTGTATGAAAGACCGTTCATTCTTGCTGCAGCATTGATTCTTGCAATCCATAACTGTCTGAACTGTCTCTTCTTCTGCTTTCTACCCTTGTAACTCTCTGTAAGAGCTCTCATTACAGACTGCTTAGCAACTCTGTACTGCTTAGATCTAGCTCCTCTATAACCCTTAGCGAGCTTTAATACTCTGTTATGCTTCTTCTTTGCGT
>ENA-OWPD01001352-OWPD01001352.1-human-gut-metagenome-genome-assembly--contig:-NODE-1352-length-19961-cov-2.907867_pt1 | contig 19961 bp, 19 predicted proteins | sample MGYA00248262_ERZ651842 | MGnify/ENA primary metagenome ERZ651842 (study PRJEB26924, sample SAMEA4378253) | human gut metagenome | biome: human gut; feature: human-associated habitat; material: faeces... | reverse complement strand
AAGGCGCTTCGGAAAAAGAAAAAGGTGAAGTCGCGCAGATGCTTGGAAAAGAAACAGAAGTAGACGATGCGATGGAAGGCATACTGACTCAGATTACAATCGGAAACGGAAGTAAATGGCACGATGTCTATCTGGATGTGCCGAAAGATAAAAAGCAATTCCCGGAGTTTGTGACTTTGAAAGAAAGGACGACGGATAGAAGATATTCTCTGGATGAAAAAGAAGTTGTTTTGACAGAAAAAATCGCGAAGGAACTGGAAGTACAGGCAGGAGACATGATTACGATCCGTGATGAAGAGAAAGGAGATCTCAAGGTCAAGATCAAAGCTGTCTGCGAAAATTATATGGGACATTACCTGTACATGACGGCAGATGCGTATGAGGCTGTTTATAACGAAAAACCGGAGTACAATGCCGTTTTCTATAAGACGGTTTCAGGAACGACAAAAGAAGCGCAAAGTGTCGGCGAAGATATTCTTCAGCTTCCGGGAGCGTTGAGTGTGAGCTATACGACTGATTTGAAACAACAGGTAGACGATATGTTGGGAGCGCTTGACATTGTGATCGTTGTTCTGACAATATCGGCAGGAATGCTGGCATTTGTCGTTTTGTATAATCTGAACAACATTAATATTACAGAGCGAAAGAGAGAACTGGCAACGCTGAAAGTTTTAGGATTTTATCCGAATGAAGTTTCGGCGTATGTATATCGGGAAAATATCGTACTTACGGTTTTAGGCGCTCTTTTCGGCGTCGCTCTCGGAAAGATACTTCATCGCTTTATCATTGTCACTGTCGAGATAGATACGGTTATGTTTGGCAGAAATATCGATATGAGCAGTTTTGTATACAGTTTTCTTTTGACGGTTGCGTTCTCTATGATCGTAAACGGAGCGATGTATTTTAAACTTAAAAAGATCAATATGGTCGAATCACTGAAAAGTGTGGAATAAAAACCTAAAAAGCATTTTGTCAAGGCTGTGCGTTGAAGCGATTCCGGATCGTCCTCACCGCGCAGCTTTATATTATCGGCAATGAGCGGTCTGTTAAGGCAGCGTTAAGAAAGTGTTAAGAAAATGTAGGGAAAGGGTAAAATGGAATTGACATACCGGTTGGCGGATGTTAATTTAAAAAAGCGCGTCGAAGCAGACGTGTGTATAAAGAAAAACAGAATATAGAAAAAATAAGACGATTTACAAAAGGAGAAAAATGGAATGGGAATAACAGACGTACTTGCTTTGCTCGGCGGTCTTGCATTGTTTTTATACGGAATGCAGATGATGAGCACGGGATTGGAAGCAGCAGCCGGCAACCGGATGAAGTCGATCCTTGAAAAACTGACATCGAACCGTGTAAAAGGTGTGCTTGTCGGAGCAGCCATCACAGCGGTCATTCAGTCGTCTTCTGCAACGACGGTCATGGTAGTAGGGTTTGTAAATTCAGGATTGATGACATTAAAACAGGCGGTATGGGTGATCATGGGAGCCAATATCGGAACGACGATTACAGGTCAGCTCATTGCTCTTGATATCGGAGCGATCGCTCCGCTTTTTGCGATCGCAGGCGTAGGAGCGATCATGTTTATCAAAAGTGAAAAGGTACATCATATCAGCAGTATTTTTGCCGGACTTGGTATTCTTTTTATGGGAATGGATATGATGGGGGCGGCAATGTCGCCTTTGAAAGAGTCGGAAGCGTTTATCAGTCTGATGACGAAGTTCGACAATCCGCTTCTCGGTATTTTGGTAGGCGCGCTTTTTACGGCAGTGATCCAGTCATCTTCTGCATCGGTCGGTATTTTGCAGGCGCTTGCGTCTACCGGTATGATCCCGCTCTCAAGCGCGGTGTTCGTTTTGTTCGGACAAAACATCGGAACATGTATCACGGCAGTTTTGGCATCGATCGGAATGAAGGTAAATGCAAAGCGTACGACGGTTATCCATCTGTTATTTAATATAATCGGCACGGTATTATTTACGGTGATCTGTCTTGTGACGCCGTATGTGACATGGATCGAAGCGATGACGCCCGGAGATCCGGTGGCGCAGATCGCAAATGCCCATACAGTCTTTAATATCGTGACGACACTGCTGCTTCTTCCGTTTGGAACACATATGGCGAATATAGCGGTTCGCATTCTTCCGGACAGCAAAAAGGCAGACGATGAAGACCTTCGCCTGAAATATATCCGTCCGTTTGAATCTTCCTATGCGATCGGACACAGCGCGGTGGCAGTGTCACAGGTTCGTGATGAAGTTAACAGAATGAGAGATATGGTGGCGAAAAATATAAGCGACTCGTTTGACTCGCTTGTTCAATATGATGAGAAACTTCGCAAAAAAGTGTCTGAGAGAGAAGAATATATTGATTTCCTCAATAAAGGCATATCCGAATATATCGTTTCACTTATGGCAAGCGAGATGAATATGTCAGATTCGAGAAAGATCAACGGATATTATGCGATTATAAGCAATCTGGAACGGATCGGAGATCATGCTGTCAATCTTGCGGAATATGGCGACGATATGAGAAAATGGGAGATTGATTTTTCGGATACGGTTAAAGAAGAACTCAATGAGATGAAAGCGCAGTGTATTGCGGCGCTTGATAATCTGAAAGAAGTAACTTCCGAAAATGTAGAACGGATACTAAGTCAGGCAGTTATCATAGAGCAGAAAACGGACGATATGCGGGATAAGTATTTTAAAAAGCAGATGCAGCGTCTGAAAAAAGGAAAATGTAAGCCGCAAAGCGGTATCGTCTTTTCTGAAATACTGACAGATTTTGAAAGAATGGGCGATCACGCATTGAATATCGCACAGCAGTACAGAGAAATGGAATAGAATAGAAGAGAAGACATCTCACAGGAAGTGGGGTGTCTTTTTTATATGTGAAAATCATCTGTTATAAAAATGTCTCATATTTTCAACCGATTTTCTTGATTCCGGCAAAAACAGATTATATAATCGGTTGTAAAAGTGATACAAATATTGACGAAAAAGACAGGTGATGCAAAGTGAAGCGAAAAAGAGATCAGAGAAGATGCAGGGGTACGGCAGGAAAAATTCCGGCGTTGATTTTTTGCGCGGCGGCAGTTTTGTGTATTGTGATATGGGTGATGCGTCACGCGCAGATGCAGGAGGGGAACGAACCGGATGTTGTGGCGAGCCGATGTGAAAATAATGTGTATGATCTGACCGTTGCGGCGAATTGTGATGCAATCAAAGATACAGAAGCATTTGCGGAAAAAGTTGTTCAAAAATACGAAGAAAACTCATTTCGCACAACGAAGTTTTCGGTAGATTTAGGAGAAGATATTGATTTGGTTCGCTTTCATGTTTATTTAAGAAGGGAAGAGATAGGGGAAAAAGAAGAATTGTTTCAGATTCGCTATCAAGACGGAGATATAATACTGGACGGAATCAACGGAAAGAGGTAAAATCATATTATGAATTTAAACAGGACGTTTCCGCAGAGCAAATAGCCGGACAGGATCTGTAAGAACACGGCGCGTCTGATATGCGGGAATAGTGAGGAGGTTAGTATGGGAAGTATATGGCATGATATCAGTGAGGAAAGGATTTTTCCGACAGATTTTATCTCGGTGATCGAGATTTCAAAAGGAAGCAAGAAAAAATACGAATTAGATAAAGAAACAGGGTATATCATCCTTGACCGAATCTTGTATACGTCAACGCATTATCCGATGAATTACGGATTTATCCCGAGAACCCTCGGAGACGACGGCGATCCGCTCGATGTGCTCGTGATGTGTTCAGAGCCGCTTGAGCCCTTGACTCTTGTAAGATGTTATCCGATCGGCGTTATGAAGATGACAGACGGAGGAGCGGGAGATGAGAAGATCATAGCGATTCCGTGGGCAGATCCTACATATGAGGCGTATACGGATATTTCCGAGCTTCCAAAACATATTTTTGAAGAGATCAAACATTTCTTTACCGTATACAAAGATCTGGAAGGTAAGAGAACGGCGGTGGACGAGTTTGAAGGCGCGCTTGGCGCAGTAAAGATCATCGAAGAATGCATCGACCGCTATAAAGAGAAATACGGTTCGGGCGAGTCTGATAAAACAACAGAATAATAAGAATAATAAGAAGAATAAAAAGATAGAGTAAGGCAGAACAATAAACGTAGTATCAAAGCACAGAGGCGTACGAAATGTAGGCCGGCTGAAAGGAGCTGAAGGCGATTATGGATAAACTCAGTGATAATTTGAAAAAGATCTTTCTGGCAGGGATCGGAGCAGTTGCCGTTACTGCCGAAAAGTCAAAAGATCTTCTTGATGAAATGGTAGAAAAGGGAGAACTGACAGTAGAGCAGGGAAAAGTGCTGAATGAAGAGTTAAAGCACAATGTGAAAAAGACAGTAAAAGAGAAGGTGAATGCGCTGAAACCGGCATCGGCAGAGGAACTTTCGGATCTTCTTGATAAGATGACGCCGGAGCAGATTGCCGCTTTGAAAGAGCAGATCCTGAAAAAAGAAGAAGCGAGCGAAACTGCGCCGGATGAAGCATAATTATGAGCAGTATAGAACCGATGGAATATAATTCAAGGCTGAAGGAAATTGTGGCTGTGCTCCGCAAACATAGTATTACAAAGGGAGTGACGCCTTTAAAGCTTCGGGAAATCATAGAAGATCTCGGACCGACATTTATTAAACTCGGTCAGATCATGGCGATGCATTCTGATATTTTACCGAAGCGTTATTGCGATGAGCTGATGCAGCTTTGTTCAGATGTAAAACCGATGCCGTTTGAGGAAGTTTTATCGGTCATAGAAGAATCTTACGGGCGGTCGTGGAGAAGAGTTTTCTCCCATATAGATGAATCTTGTCAGGGGGCGGCGTCGATCGCGCAGGTGCATCGCGCCACGTTAAAAAGCGGAGAAGAAGTTGTCGTAAAAGTCCAGCGCAGGGGAATTTATGAAAAGATGGCAAGGGATATCGAGCTTCTTCGCAAAGCGATCAAATTAATGCCGCCTGTCAGTTTGAAAAATATGGCTGATTTTGATCTCGTTTTAGACGAATTGTGGACTATGACGAGAGACGAGATGAACTTTCTTACAGAAGCATCTAATATGGAAGAATTCGCAAGGAGAAACAAAGACGTTCATTTTGTCGGAACACCGAAATTATATCAGCAGTATACGACTGTCCATGTACTTGTTATGGAATACATCGATGGATGTGCGGTAGACGATAAGGAGCGGCTGAAGGAAGAGGGATATGACCTTAAGGAGATCGGCAGCAAACTTGTCGATAACTACATTAAACAGGTGATGGACGACGGATTTTTTCATGCAGATCCTCATTCGGGAAATGTAAAGATACGAGACGGCAAGATCGTATGGATCGATATGGGAATGATGGGGCGGCTTACGGAGCGTGACAGAGAGATGCTTGGCAAGGCAATCGAAGGGATCGCTTTAAACGATATCGGTTTGATCCGGCAGGCAGTGCTCGGTCTGGGAGAATTTAAAGAGCGTCCGGATCAGAGAAAATTATACGAAGGTATCGAAGGACTGATGTTGAAGTACGGTCATGAAGATATGGGCAAGATCAATGTCGGGGAAGTTACGGTTGATCTGATGGATGTGATGAAAGTCAATAAGATCAGAATGCCTCACGGGCTGACGCTTTTGGCGAGAGGCCTGACCCATATGGAAGGAGTTCTGGCAGCGATCGCGCCTGATATTAATATGGCGGAAATTGCCGCCGCCCGTATTTCGGGAGATTTTTTCCGTAATTTTGACTGGAAAAAAGAATTGAAAAGCAGCGGAAAAAGCGCAGTGAAATCGATGCGAAAGGCGTTGGATATCCCGTCGATGGTGTCTGATATGATGGCGGGATATTTAAAAGGACAGGCAAAGGTGAATCTTGATCTGCGGGCATCGGATGATCTTGCCTTTCTGCTGCGCAGACTTGTAAGAAACATTGTTATGGGTTTGTGGGTCATGGCGCTTCTGATCAGTTCAAGTATTATCTGTACGACAGATATGAGTCCGAAAATACTCGGCATTCCGGCGCTTGGGGCGATCGGATATATTCTTGCGTTTTTGATCGTACTATACGTATTTATCAAACATATTTTTTCGAGAAAATAAAATCAGGTACAAAGTAATGGAAAAAAACAGAAACGAAAACAACAGAAAAAATCCTCTGAATAAAAGTTTTGGGTATGCTTTTGAAGGAATCCGGACCGGAATCCGTAAAGAAAGAAATATGAAGATCCACTGTCTGGCAGTGATTGCGGTAACCGTTGCCGGAACTTTTCTTCATATTAAACCTGTCGAGTGGTGCATCTGTTTGCTGTTGTTTGGTCTGATCCTGTCGCTGGAGCTTGTGAATACGGCGTTGGAAGCGGTGGTAGATCTTGTGACTAAGGAGAAAAAACCATTGGCGAAGATCGCGAAAGATACAGCGGCAGGGGCGGTTCTTGTATCGGCGATCGCCGCAGCGATCATCGGATGCATTATTTTTGTTCCATATTTGTTAGAATTGATAAAATCAAAGAGATAGTGTATTATTATTGACAGACACTCAAAATGCATCAGGACAGACAAAGGTGAGAGAAGACAGGAAAGGAAAAGCTGAAAATGAGCGAGAAAGAAACAAAAGTGACAAAACAGGAGACATTGGCGGCTCTGCGCAATCCGGGTGAATTATATGTTATTATGTCGGCAGCGACAAAGATGCCGTTTGTAAAATGTGACGAGGAGACATTTGACGATGAGATCTTCCTTTATTATCAGATGGAAGATGCAAAAGACAAGGCGCGTAAGCTTCTTGATGAAAAATATGTAAGCGCTGTGGCAAAGCTTGCGAAAGAGCAGCTGCTTCCTTTTTTCACAAGTCTTTATATAATGGGAGTAAACGCACTGGCGGTCAACAGCGGAACAGATATGGAAATTACAGTTCAGCTTTCAGATCTGGTAACGAGAAATATACCGAAGGAACTTCCGGAAGGAAAGCAGATCGTGGAAAACCCGGCGCTCCATCTGACGGCGGCTTATTTTATGCAGGAACTTAGAAAACAGGAGCAGCCGCAGATGACGGAAGAATTAAAAGAACTTCAGGAAGAACTTTTGGCTCATTACGGAAAGGGAACGTTTTTGATTCCTGTTGAAGAGAACGGTCAGATTCCGATACTGAAGCAAAAAGACGGTTCGCTGTATCAGCCTGTTTTTACGGATGTGCTGGAATTTCAGAAGTTCACGAAAGGAAGACCGGTCAGATCGGCAGTTGTTCCGGGGGAAAAGATCGCAGAATTGCTGATGGAAGATGTAAAAGGCGTTGTGCTGAATCCTCTCGGAGTGAATGTGCAGCTTCAGGTGGCACGAAGAAAGAGAGAGTAAATGGAAGAATTAGTAGTGTATTTGAGAAAAGAATATTTCAGGGCAGTCGATCTTACAGATAAGAGCGGACATATATTGGAGTTTAAATATATGCCGAAAACGGTCGACGTGTACGAGAAAGGATTGTCCGTATTTCATATGGAATACGTGATGGAAAACAGGACGAAAGTAAGAGTCATTGAATTTTACCTGACAGATTTCGGACTGCGTGGGAAAGGCTATGGAACGGCATGTATGAATGAGATCGTGACAGAGCTTGGCAAAAAAGGGATTACTTTAATCTATGCTCCGACAGGTTATGATCTTGCTCCGCTTGGTTATACAGGTCCGGCGCAGTACAAGGAACTGATGGCGGGATTTTATGAGAAAACAGGATTTACGACAAGCGGAGACGGAGATCTGATGATGAAGATCCTTGACTGAAAAAAGACGAATAAAGGGAGCGGCGGCATGTATAAAATACTGATTATTGAAGACGATTTGACAATGGCGCAGGCAATCCAAAAAGAGATGAAGATGTGGGGAAACGACGCGCAGTACGTTCAGGATTTTAAAAACGTACTTGAAACTTTTGCGGAATTTGACCCGCATCTTGTTCTTATGGACATTACTCTGCCATTTTACAACGGGTACCACTGGTGCAGCGAGATTAGGAAAATATCGAACGTACCGGTAATTTTTATTTCTTCGGCGGCTGATAATATGAACATTATCATGGCTGTGAATATGGGAGGAGATGATTTTGTTCCGAAGCCGTTCGATCTCAGTGTGCTGACGGCGAAGGTCCAGGCGGTACTTCGCAGAACATACGACCTGTCCGGAAAAGTACCGGTTCTTGAGCATCAGGGAGCAATACTGAACTTGAATGACGCGTCGCTTACTTATAATGGGGAGAAGATCGATCTTACGAAAAATGAATTTCGTATTCTTCAGACACTGATGGAAAATAAAGGCCGTCTCGTAAGCAGAGATACTTTGATGACCCGGCTGTGGGAGACGGATAATTATATTGAAGAAAATACGTTGACGGTCAATATCGCCAGACTGCGCAGAAAACTGGACAAAGCGGGACTTACGGATTTTATTTCCACAAAAGTCGGAGAAGGTTATATTATCAGACAGGAACGGCAGGTGAGCGAATGAAACGATTTTTAGGCTATCTGTATGACTGCCGTTATATGTGGATTTGGTTTATTTTGAGCGGGGGCGCTTTCGTACTCTGTTTTGCGTTGTACGAAGTGGAGCTTAAAGCGGCGGTATATCCCGTGCTTTTAAGCGCGGTGTTTGGGATTCTGTTTTTCGTTTTAGGGTATCTGAGACGGGAGAAAAAGTACAAACGTCTTTTTCAGATCAGTGAGACCGGCGGTATCGTATCGGAAAGTCTGCCAAAACCGGACTGTATGACGGAAAGAGAATATCAGAAGATATTGCTTAGATCCGAAGAAGAGTACAGAAAGCAGAGGGAAGAATGGCAGGCAGCCAGAAAAGATATGAATGATTATTATGCGACATGGGTACATCAGATCAAAGCTCCGATCGCAGTGATGCGGGTTTTGCTTCAACAGGAAGATACTCCGATCAACAGAGAGCTTACAGGAGAATTGTTCCGGGTAGAACAGTATGTGGAAATGGCGCTTTGTTACGTGCGTTTAGGAGAAGGTGCGTCCGATCTTGTGATCAAAGAATATCCTCTGGATGATATGATCCGAAAAGCGATCCGAAAGTATGCGGGACAGTTGATCAGAAGGAAACTTAGGGTCATATACGAAGGAACGGATATCTGCGTTCTCACAGATGAAAAATGGCTTGTGTTTATTATTGAGCAGCTTTTGTCGAACGCAGTAAAATATACGGTAAGCGGAAATGTGACGATCACGGTAGACAGAGAGAAAAAGCAGCTTAGTATCAGCGATACGGGAATCGGTATTTCACCTGAAGATCTTCCCCGTATTTTTGAAAAAGGTTATACCGGATATAACGGAAGGCTGGATAAAAAATCTACAGGAATAGGACTTTACCTTTGCCGGACGGCGGCGGATAAGCTGGGACATAAGCTGACGGCGCAGTCAACTGTAGGAAAGGGAAGCAGCTTTACGATCGGTCTGTCGTCCTATCCGTTAGAAGTTGAATAAAGGCTGCATGGAAATGCCTTACAAATTTGTCACATAGGCGGGCCGGAATGTCACCAAATTCGATGTTGGCATTCCGGCTCTTTTGTTATACTTTCACTATCAAGTAAAAAAGAGGAGGATGTATGAAATGGCAGTTTTAGATGTCAAAAATTTGAAGAAAATATACAGACCGCGTTTCGGCGGCAATCAGGTGCAGGCATTATCCTGTGTAAACTTTTCTGTGGAAGAAGGAGAATATGTGGCGATCATGGGAGAGAGCGGCTCAGGTAAGACGACGCTTCTTAATATTATGGCGGCTTTGGATAAACCGACGGAAGGAACAGTCCTTCTTGACGGCAAACCGTTGTCTTCTATAAAAGACAAAGATATCGCACAGTTTCGGCGCGACAATCTTGGATTTGTTTTTCAGGAATTTAACTTGTTGGATACGTTTAATGTGAAGGACAATATCTTGCTCCCTCTTGTGTTGAAAGGTGAAAATTATAAGCATATGGATTCAAAGCTGCAGCCGATTGCAAAGGAACTTGGTATTTCGGCGCTTCTTGAAAAATATCCGTATGAAATTTCCGGAGGTCAGAAACAAAGAGCCGCTGTTGCAAGGGCGCTGATCACAGAACCGCGGCTGATCCTGGCAGATGAGCCGACAGGAGCGCTTGATTCTCGTTCAACAGACGAACTGCTCGGATTGTTTGCGCGGATCAACGCAGGAGGTCAGACGATCCTTATGGTAACTCATTCAGTGAAAGCGGCGAGCAAAGCCGGACGCGTTTTGTTTATCCGTGACGGAGAAGTGTTCCATCAGGTATACAGAGGTCAGATGACGGACGAACAACTTTATCAGAAGATTTCGGATACGCTGACGATGCTTGCGACAGGTGGTGACAGACGATGAAAAAAGGATTTTATATCAGGCTGGCAGGGGAAGGCATTTCAAAAAACAGAAAATTGTATTTTCCGTATATTTTGACATGTATCTGTATGATCATGATGTACTATATCGTTTCTTTTCTGTCGATAAGTAAAGAACTGGCGTCTATCCGGGGCGGGGAAATGCTTCAGGGACTGCTCTCTATGGGAGTGTTTGTAGTTGCGGTACTCGCATTGATCTTTCTGTATTATACGAACTCGTTTCTTATAAGGAAAAGGAAGAAAGAACTTGGATTATATAATATTCTCGGGATGGGCAAACGTAATCTGGTAAGAATTCTTTTGTGGGAAAATATACTGACTGCCGTGATTTCTCTGGTTATCGGAATCGTGTTCGGAATTCTGTTCTCAAAACTTGCGGAACTTCTGGCAATTAAGCTTCTTGACGGGGCGACCGGATTCGGAGTTCATATAGAAATGAAGCCGATCCTTATGACAGTCGGTCTGTTTCTTGCGATCTTTCTGCTTATTATGATCCGCATGCTTGTGTCGGTATATAAACTTCGTCCGATTGAGATGCTCAGAAGTGAGAATGTCGGCGAAAAACCGCCGAAGGCAAACTGGCTCTTTGCATTTGCGGGAGCGGTGATCCTTGCCGGAGCATATTATCTGGCTGTGAAGATCATCGATCCGACAACTGCGATGCTTGTATTCTTTCTCGCGGTTGTTATGGTGATCATTGCCACATACCTTCTGTTTATTGCAGGTTCGGTCGCTCTTTGCAAGCTGCTGCAAAAGAGCAAAAAGTATTATTATAAGACGAGACACTTTGTATCTTTGTCGCAGATGGTTTACCGAATGAAGAGAAACGGAGCGGGTCTGGCGTCGATCTGTATTTTATCTACGATGGTGCTTGTGACGATCTCGTCTACGATGTGTATTTATGCAGATACGGAATCGTCGATCAGAAACCGTTATCCACATGACATCACGATCGAGTGGAGCGGGAAAACATCCCTTCCGCAAAATGAGGACGGAACAGATACAGAATTAAAAGACAGCGTAGTGCAGCGTTTGACGCCGGAGATGACCATGCCGTATAAAGAGGCTGTGGAAAAGGTGCTTGAATCTCATAAAGTAAAGGCTGAGAACTTGGAAAATTATAATCTTTACTCTCTTTCCGGAGTACAGTCAGACGATGTTTTAAGTATTGATTTTGAAAAGATGAAAGGGGAGATTTCCTCGATTAATGCAGGGATGTCAGGATCTGTGAAGACGATGTATTTTACAACAATGGATGATTACAACAAACTGAAAGGCACAGACAAGACTTTGGCTGAAGATGAGATGATGCTCTACTCATATAAAACAGATTATGAGTATGATTCCTTTACGATCGACGGCGTCGGAACATGGAAAGTAGAGACAATGAAAGAACCTCCGATAGGGGTAGGCAGCGCCATGGCGAATATGCAGGGGTCATATCAGGTTGTTGTAAAAGATTTGTCTGTGATCGAAAAAATAGCGACTGCGTACGAAACGATCAATGCAAAACCTTTGCAGGACGGAACATTGTACCTGCTTTCCCTGAAAGAATGTTATGACTTTGATCTGAAATGTGATGAAGAAAAACAGATAGAGATTTACAAGGATATTTTGGAATCTTTTGAGCATATATCCGAAGCGGCAGATGAACAGGGCAATCGGATGGGAGATTCGCTGGCAAATTATTATGCGGACAGTAAAGCGTACGGTAAAGGAGATTTCATTGCGCTCAACGGCGGATTGTTTTTCCTCGGAGTGCTTCTCGGAGCGGTATTTTTGTTCGGTACTGTGCTGATTATGTACTACAAGCAGATTTCCGAAGGATATGAAGATCAGGATCGCTTTAATATTCTTATGAAAGTGGGAATGACAAAGAAAGAAGTGAAGCAGACGATCAACTCTCAGGTGCTTACTGTATTTTTCATGCCTCTGATCATGGCGGGAATTCATCTTGCGTTTGCATTTCCGATGATTCAGAAAATACTGATGCTTATGTCAGGCGTGGAAGCGAAAGTATTTGTGATCGTGACGATCGGATGTTATCTCGTGTTTGCACTCTTCTATGTACTTGTTTATGTCGTAACGTCAAAAAGCTATTATACGATCATAAGCAGTAAGGAAAAATAGAAAAAATCAATAAATTTCTATTCATACCCGGGAAACAATGTTATACTTGAGTATATCAATACAGCGATCCGCAGAGAGGAGTGGCACATATGATGAAACACACGATTATCACGATCGGAAGGCAATTCGGAAGCGGCGGGCATGAAGTAGGAAATCGATTGGCAGAACGGCTTGACATTCCGCTTTACGATCATAATCTGATCCGCATGGCGGCGCAGGAGCTTCGGATCAGCAGTGAAGATGCGACGCAGGTAGACGAGACGATTCTCGGAAGATTTCTCACGGCATATATAGTCAGTACAGGAAACTATACTGCATTTATGAGCGGAGACGAGTCGGGAGAACCTCTAAGTGATCTCGTCTTTAACAGGCAGTCGGCGATCATAAGGAAACTTGCGGAGAAAGGTCCGGGAATTTTTGTCGGAAGATGTGCGGATTATATCCTCGGAGATTATTCAAACTGCATCAATACGTTTATTTATGCATATAAGGACGATCGTATCCGCAGAATCATGAAGCTTTATGAACTAAACGAAAAGCAGGCGGCAGATAAGATCAAAAAGACAGACCGCGAAAGGAAGCTTTATTATGAGGCAAGGACCGGCCGCGAATGGGGTGGAATCGAGTCGAACAGCATGATGTTTAATACGAGTCTTTTAGGGATCGACGGAGCGGTGGATGCTCTCGAAGCTATTTACCGCAAATGGGATGCCGGGAGAGACGTCGAGTCATAAAATGCCGGCATATATGTAAAATGAATGACACGTCATGCAGGGGAGTTTTTATTTCGGAAGAAAAAGCCGGATAGATACAAAATAAAGCAGTTAAAAACGGGTACGTGAAAAAAACCGAGCGTACTCGTTTTTTCTTATTGATAATCCTATATTTTTTGTGGTATAATCCTTATTAATCATGATAAACAGAGAAGAGATCGTTTATCGGAACAATAAGAGAAATGAAAGGGAATGAGACATGAGTTTTATATCGTATTTGATTAATGGAATCAGTCTTGGAAGTGTCTATGCGATCATAGCGCTTGGGTATACGATGGTTTATGGAATTGCGAAGATGCTGAACTTCGCCCATGGCGACGTTATTATGATCGGTGCGTATATGGCGCTGATCACGATGATGAAGGCGGGGATGTCGCCGATCCTTGCGATCGTTGCCGCTGTAATCGTGTGTACGGTACTCGGAATCTTGATCGAACGTATCGCGTACAAACCGCTGCGTAACGCATCGTCTTCACTTGCCGTATTGATCACGGCGATCGGCGTAAGCTACCTTCTCCAGAATACGGCGCTTCTTGTATTCGGGGCGAACGCACAGACGTTTCCGTCGGTTATTAAGTGGAAAGGTTTGTCTTTGGCAGGCGGCAAGCTGAACATTTCAGGGGAGACGATCGTGACGATCGCGGCATGTGTAGTGATCATGATCGTACTGATGCTGTTCGTGCAGAAATCAAAGCCGGGTCAGGCAATGCGCGCTGTATCGGAAGATAAAGGCGCGGCTCAGCTTATGGGAATCAATGTAAACGGAACGATCGCTCTTACGTTTGCAATCGGGTCGGCGCTGGCGGCTGTTGCAGGTGTGCTTTTGTGTTCGGCATATCCGAGCCTGACGCCGTATACAGGAGCGATGCCGGGTATTAAGGCGTTCGTAGCGGCTGTATTTGGAGGAATAGGTTCGATACCGGGAGCGTTTATCGGAGGAATTCTGCTCGGTGTGATCGAGATTTTCGGAAAAGCATACATTTCGTCACAGATGGCGGATGCGATCGTATTCGCGGTACTTATCATTGTGCTTCTTGTGAAACCTACAGGTTTGTTAGGTAAGAAAATTCAAGAGAAAGTGTAGGTGATCAGAGCGATGGATAAATTAAAAAATATGAAAAAAACTACAAAAAATAATATCATCACATATGCTCTTGTTATCGCGGCATTTGTGATCATGCAGTCACTGATCAACGCCGGAAGTATTTCCAGCCTTCTTGAAGGATTGATGGTTCCGCTTTGTATTTATATTATTATGGCTGTGTCGCTGAACCTCGTAGTCGGCGTACTTGGAGAATTGAGCCTCGGACATGCGGGCTTTATGTGTGTCGGCGCGTTTGCAAGTGCATTCTTTTCAAAATGCATGAGAGATACGATCGAATCGGCTTCACTGCGCTTCTTTCTGGCTCTTTTGATCGGAATTGCGGCTGCTGCGATCTTCGGCATTCTGATCGGAATTCCGGTTCTGCGTCTGAAAGGCGACTATCTGGCGATCGTGACATTGGCATTCGGAGAGATCATTAAAAACCTCGTAAACGTATTGTATATAGGTAAAGATTCCAACGGTTTTCATTTTTCGACAAAAGATGTGATGGCGCTGAATATGGAACCGGACGGAAAGGTTATCATTAACGGTCCGCAGGGGATTACGGGAACGCCGAAAGATGCGACGTTTTTTATCGGATTTATACTGATTCTGATTACGTTGTTTATCGTGCTTAATCTGATCCATTCAAGAGACGGACGCGCGATCATGGCGATCCGTGACAACCGTATCGCGGCGGAATCAGTCGGTATTAATATTACAAAATATAAACTGATGGCGTTTACGATATCTGCGGCGATGGCAGGAGCGGCAGGCGTGCTTTACGCTCACAATCTGTCTACGCTGACGGCGAATACAAACAACTTCGGTTATAATATGTCGATCATGATCCTTGTCTTTGTCGTTTTGGGCGGTATCGGAAATATCAGAGGTTCGATCATAGCGGCAGTGATCCTGACACTTCTTCCGGAGATGCTCCGTGGATTGTCAGATTACCGTATGCTGATCTATGCGATCGTTCTCATTGTCATGATGCTCTTTAACTGGGCGCCGAAAGCGATCGAGTGGAGAGAAAAATATCTTTCTTTCGGAAAGAAGAAAAAGGAGGCTGTAAAATAATGGCGTTACTGGAAGTTAAAAATCTCGGGATTTCATTTGGCGGTCTCCGTGCGGTAAACGGGTTTGACATTTCGATTGAAAAAGAAGCTCTGTACGGCCTGATCGGTCCGAACGGCGCGGGAAAGACGACTGTATTCAACCTTCTTACAGGAGTATATAAGCCGGACAGCGGAAAAGTGCTGCTGGACGGAACGGATATTACAGGGAAAAACACGATTGAGATCAATAAGGCGGGAATCGCCCGTACATTTCAGAATATCCGGCTGTTTAAGCAGTTAAGTGTTCTTGATAACGTGAAAGTAGGACTTCACAATAAACATCATTATTCTACTCTTTCGGGAGTCTTAAGACTTCCCGGTTACAGAAAAGTGGAAAAAGAGATGGATGAGCAGGCAATGGAACTTTTGAAAGTGTTCAATCTGGAAGATGTGGCGCATGTTGCCGCCTCTAATCTTCCGTATGGACAGCAAAGAAGGCTTGAGATCGCCAGAGCGATGGCGACAGAACCGAAGCTTTTGCTGCTCGACGAGCCCGCTGCGGGCATGAACCCGAACGAGACGGGGGAATTGATGGACATGATCCGTTTTGTGAGAGAAAAATTCCATATGACGATCCTTTTGATCGAACATGATATGAAACTGGTAAGCGGCATTTGCGAGAAGTTGACGGTGCTCAACTTCGGAGAGGTGCTCTGTGAAGGTAAAACGTCGGATGTTTTGAACGATCCGCAGGTTGTTACCGCATATCTTGGAGAATAGGGGGAATCGTTATGGCAATGCTCGAAGTAAAAGATTTACAAGTATATTATGGTATGATCCAGGCGATCAAAGGCATTTCTTTTGAAGTAAATCAAGGAGAGGTCATCGCTTTGATCGGAGCAAACGGCGCGGGAAAGACGACGACGCTGCATACAGTTACAGGTCTGATCTCCCCGAAGAGCGGACAGGTGCTGTTTGAAGGAAAAGATATTACGAAAACTCCGGCTCATAAGATCGTCTCTATGGGGATGGCGCATGTACCGGAAGGAAGAAGAGTGTTCGCAGAATTAAGCGTTTATGAGAATTTGAGAATGGGCGCTTATACACGAAAAGATAAGGCGGAGATTGAAGAAACATTAAAAAGTGTCTATAAGCGTTTTCCGCGTTTGCAGGAACGTAAAAACCAGATGGCGGGAACATTAAGCGGCGGCGAACAGCAGATGCTCGCTATGGGGCGCGCGCTTATGTCCAAACCGAGGATTATTTTAATGGATGAACCGTCGATGGGACTTTCTCCGATCATGGTAAATGAAATCTTTGATATTATCCGTGCGGTGAGCGAAAGCGGAACGACAGTCCTTCTTGTAGAACAGAATGCGAAGAAAGCTCTTTCGATCGCCGACAGAGCATATGTGTTGGAGACAGGAAAGATCGTCCTTTCGGGAGATGCAAAAGAACTTCTGGAAGATGATTCGATTAAAAAGGCTTATCTCGGAGAGTAAAGGAGGCGTGTTTTAATGAGAAATATCGTCATCACAATTTCAAGACAGTACGGAAGCGGAGGGAAAACGATCGGGGCGATGCTTGCAAAAGAACTTGGCATCAACTGCTACAGCAGAGAGATCCTTCGTATGGCTTCCGAGGACAGCGGAATCAATGAAAAACTGTTTGGTATGTCGGACGAAAAGGTGCGCAAGGCAGGATGGTTTAAGCTTTTGAGCCGTCCGTATGAGGGCGGATTGATCCCGCCGGAAGACAGAGAGTTTACTTCGGACGATAACCTGTTCAATTATCAGGCAAAGGTGATCAAAGAGCTTGCGGCAAAAGAGTCGTGCGTTATTGTCGGAAGATGCGCAGATTATGTTTTAAAAGATTATCCGAATGTAGTCAGCGTATTCGTGCATGCAGACAGAAAGTTCTGTCTGGATCGTTCAATGGAACGTCACAGCATGACGGAAAAAGAGATGCAGAAATATATTGAGAAAACAGATCAGTACAGAGGTGATTTTTACAGATACCATACAGGTCATGAATGGGTCGATGCAAGAAATTACGATCTGTGTCTGAACAGTGGAAAACTCGGATTTGAGAAATGCGTAGAAGAGATCAAAGCGTATATAAAAGTACGGTTTGGCGAAACCTTATAACTTAAAAGAATAGCTTCAAGAGACTCCTCAGGGTACTGGGGAGTCTTTTTGGAATGCAAGCCGTTCGCCGCCATTGTCTATATAGATGCGTCCGCAGTAAGTAAATCCGTTTTTCTTCAGCATATTCTGCATAACGATATTGTTTTCGTGCGTATCGATCTTTAAATTTCCACATTGTGAAAATGCCCAGTCAAGACAAAAAGAGGCTGCGCCCTTTACTTTGCCGGATGAAGTGATCCGGTGGACAACGCCGTAGGGAGCATCGTTTTTCCATTGTCCGTCATAAATTTTCAGATAGGTCGGATCTATGCCGTCTTTATAGAAGAAAACGGCTTCGATAGTATCTTTTTCGATGCAGACGTATAAATTCCCGAAGCGGATATCTGTTTCAATCATGTTTTGAGGAGGATACGTCGTCCCCCATTGGCCGGGGTTTCCGTGTTCGCGCATGAATGCGCGGGCGTTTTCATATAACTGCATAATAGAATGTAAATCTTGTTGTGTTGCTTTTCGGATACGCATAATAAAAGTCCTTTCTTTCTTATAAAAAGCGCTGACGCCTGCTTTGTATTTTATTATTCAAATATTCTCATGTTTTTGGCGCTTCTTGTTCAAGATGTTTTGTGTTCTGGCAGACTTATAATAATATTATGTCATAATGTTTCCTCTTTCTCAACAGAAAAACAGTTATTTTTAGTGGACCTCATGGTAAAGACATCATAGATGAATGGTTGAATTTAATCTGAAATCGGATTATAATTAAACGAGAAAAATCCGATTTCGGATTTTTGAAAGGAGGGAAGGATAAAAGTATGGAAGGTATAAGAATGTATAAAGAAAAACAGAAAGTGGGGTTTGGCATGAATTATACGCAGTCGAGAGAATTAAAAGAGAACAACAGGATCTATCGGGAGATGGAGAGTATCTACCATGAAATATGTGTAAAAGCGGGAATATCGGACACTGACTTTATTGTGCTGTATAGTATCGTAGAGTTTGAAGACGGTTGCTGCCAGAGGGAAATCGCAAAACAGTATTCTATCAGTCGGCAGACAGTGAATTCTTCGGTGAAAAAATTAGTGCAAAACGGCTGCGTTGTATTGGAAAGCGGCAAAGGGCATGACAAGCAGATTGTTTTGACCGAAAAAGGAAAAGCGATGGCAAAACAAAAGATCATTCCCGTGATGGAGGCAGAGGCAGGCGTTTTTATGCATATGACAGAAGAGGAGAGAAAGAAACTTTTACGTTTGAATGCAAAATATATGGAAATTTTCAGACAAAAGGTAGGAGAATTAAGATTATGAACATACAGCTTTCGGATCACTTTACATACCGCAGACTGATTCGCTTTACAATATCAACAGTTCTTATGCTTATCTGTACGTCGATGTACAGTATTGTAGACGGACTTTTTGTGTCAAACTATGTCGGGAAAATGCCATTTGCGGCGACAAATCTGATCTGGCCGGTATCTATGGGAATCGCAGCAATCGGATTTATGCTCGGAACAGGCGGAAGCGCCATCGTAGCAAAAACGCTTGGGGAAGGTAAGAAGGAAAAAGCGAATCAATATTTTTCGATGATTCTTTATTTCGGTATTATCGTCAGCGTTATTTTTTCGGTTATCTGTTTTATCTTTACGCCGCAAATTGCCCGGATGCTCAAAGCGGATGGCGAACTTTTGGAACATTGCATCGTATACGGAAGAATTCTTTTTGCGACGCAGACGGCGTTTATTTTGCAGAATATGTTTCAAAGCTTTCTCGTTGCCGCGGAAGAGCCGGTTTTGAGCCTGAAGATCAATATTGCGGCCGGACTGACGAACGTTGTGTTTGATTACTTGTTTATCGCAGTATTTGAGTGGGGAGTGGCAGGAGCTGCGATCGCTACAGGAATGGGACAGATCGTAGGAGGGATCGCGCCGTTTTTCTTTTTTGCGAAAGGAAGCCGCAATGGGCTGCGGATCACTTGGAGAACGAAACTGTATAAAGATATTCTTCTGAAAACATGCATGAACGGTTCGTCGGAAATGGTGACGAATTTGTCGACGTCTCTTGTGAATATTCTTTATAACTTTCAGTTGATGAAACTTGCAGGTGCAGACGGTGTGGCTGCGTTTGGAGTCATTATGTATGTGAATTTTATCTTCGTTGCGGTTTTTATGGGATATTCGGTCGGAAGCGCTCCGATTGTAAGTTATCATTACGGAGCGGGGAATGACGCAGAGCTTCATAATTTATACAGGAAAAGTAAAAATATTTTGATTGTAGCGGGAATTGTACTGACGATAGCGGCGGAGATACTTTCAATGCCTCTTGTCAGGATTTTTGTAAATTATGATAAAGAGCTTCTTTT
>ENA-OWPD01001327-OWPD01001327.1-human-gut-metagenome-genome-assembly--contig:-NODE-1327-length-20248-cov-2.680780_pt1 | contig 20248 bp, 26 predicted proteins | sample MGYA00248262_ERZ651842 | MGnify/ENA primary metagenome ERZ651842 (study PRJEB26924, sample SAMEA4378253) | human gut metagenome | biome: human gut; feature: human-associated habitat; material: faeces... | reverse complement strand
AATGGCGAGTATATTCTTGAGGCGACTGGCGCGACGCCCGTTGCTTTGCCCGCATCCATCCCCTCCGGCCATGTCGCCCGCTGGACCGGGGATGCATGGGAGACGGTGGAAGACCACCGCCAGCACATGGACGAGCGTGGCCGCAAGGAAGGCGGGACGCAGTACTGGCTTCCCGGCGACACGTGGCGTTCCGAGCCCCGGTATACGGAGGAACTTGGCCCGCTTCCCGATGGTGCGCTTTTGACGAAGCCCGAACGTCCGCTCTCCGAGTACCGTGACGACAAGCGGCGTGAGGTTGCCGCGGGCTATACGGCGGCGCTGACGGCAACCCTGACCATGCCCGCGGCAAACCCTTCCGCCGTGGAAGTGGCGACGGAGGCGGCTCTCCTTGCCGCTGGTGACGCCGCCGGGCTTGAATACGTGCAAAGCATCCTGAGCGCCCGGCGTGACGAGCTGTTCGCGCTTGTTGACGGCGCGGCCAGCCGTGAGGATCTGGAGCGGATAGAGATCGCCTATCCCGTTTGAGTCTTGTTTGCTCTTCGTCGTGCTTCCCCGGAAATCCCTTTGGGATAACCGGGGAATTTTTATATAACATATTGAAAAAATATATATTTTGTTGACAAACGAGGCCCGCATGGTATCTTTTTATCAAGTAATTCAAATAGGTTACTTAAAAAGGAGCCAAGCATGTACAACGCATCTTTTTACCCGACGCCGCCCGAAGTGGCGGAGAAGATGCTTGCCAAGGTGGGCAAGCTCTACGAACGCTCGATCCTCGAACCCTCGGCGGGGAAGGGCGACCTTGCCGATGCCGCCGTGGGAAAGCTGGATCGTTATTACAACCGTTGCCGTGAGATAGTGCACTGCATCGAGATCGAACCGGAGTTGCAGGCCGCGATCCGGGGCAAGGGCTATCCGCTGGTCGGCACGGACTTCCTGACGTTCTGGCCGGACGAGAAATACGACCTGATCATCATGAACCCGCCGTTTGCCAATGGCGAAGCGCATTTGCTCCATGCGTGGGAAATCCTCGGCCACGGGGACATCGTGTGCTTGCTCAACGAGCAGACGCTCCTGAACCCCTGCACGTCAAACCGAAAGCTGCTGGCCACGATCATTGAGGAGCACGGCGAGGTGGAGCACCTCGGAAGCTGCTTTGCGGATGATACCTTCCGAAAGACGCAGGTGCGCGTCTCGATGGTCCATCTGCGCAAGAAGCAGGAGCCGCCGAAGTTCTCGTTTGACGCGGGCTCGGATGAGGAGGGCGCCGCCGTTTTCAGCGACGGCTCCCGGTTCGAGGGCGAGGTGGCGACGCGGGACACCGTGGGGAACCTTGTGGCGCAGTACGGGCGCTGCCGGGAGTTGTTCGTCCGGATCGCGCATCTGGCGCAGGAGCTTGCCCACTACGCCGGGCCGCTCGGCACGGACGGCGGGGAAACGGTCGGGGAAACGCTCAAGGAACTGATGCGGCAAAAGCCGACCCGCAGGGCGCAGGAGGATGCGTACAACCGCTTCGTCCGGTCATTGAAAAAGAGCGCATGGCGGGAGGTCCTGCGCCTGACCGATGTACGGAATCTGGCGTCCTACGGCGTCCAGAAGGAGATCGACAGGATACTGGAGAGCAACGAGCGCATGGCGTTTTCCGAAGAGAACGTCTACGCGCTCGTCGAGTCCATTTTCCTGAATCGTGGTGCCATATTGCAGCAATGCGTGGTCGAGGCCTTCGACATCATGACCCGCTATTACGACGAGAACCGCGTCCACGTCGAGGGCTGGAAGACCAACGATGCGTGGAAGGTCAATCGGCGCGTCGTCCTGCCCCGCGTCGTCAGCGTGACGTTCAGCGGTTCCGGATACGTGAGCTACGGCAACTCCCGGCAGAATTTGAACGACATAGACCGGGCGATGGCCTTTCTTGAGGGCAAAAAGCTGGAATCCGTGCCGCGCACGGCTGTATGCGCCTTGGAGGAGCATTTCAAGGAATGCGGCGACGATTTTTCAGGCGTCCTGTTCGAGAGCACCTACTTTGAGATGCGCTGCTACAAAAAGGGGACGCTGCATATCTACTTCAAAGATAAAGGACTTTGGGAGCGTTTCAACCTGACCGCCGCGCGCGGCAAGAACTGGCTCCCGGACGATGTGAAGGCACGGGAGCGGGAGGATCGCGCCCGGAACAGGCGGGCCGACCAGTACGGCCTCCCGCTTTCCGCCTGACCGAAGGCCCCGCCGAAACACGGGGCTTTTTTATGTATTTTATTGAAAAAACAGGCTTTTTCTCTTTACAACCGAGGGTACTATGGTACTAATAATTCATGCGATTTCAACAACTTAAACAATTTAACCCAAAGGAAGACAACATGAACAACGCCACTCTCGAAACCATGACCGCCGAACGTGATTCCCTCCGCGCCGCCTTCATCCGCTACATCGCCCTTGACCAGTTCATTGGCTGCGGGTGCAACCCCGACGACTTCGACGCCCACTTTGAAAACATGCGGGACGCCCTGCGCGGCGGAGCGATGAGCGAAACCGTCAGCAGCCTTTCTTCTTCCATCGAAGACGTCGTGTTCGACGTACTGAACGAGTGCGAAACGTTCCAGACCGAAGCCGAGTAACTGAAACGGCCCCCGTGCCACCGGGGGCCAGAACCTCACCCCAAAAAAGGAGCCAATTTCGCCAAATGGGATAAGAACAAGATGCGTTCCGAATGCTATGCCGGTTCAGGACGCCTTGGCGTTTCTGGCGAGCATGAGAAAACGTTCCGCGAGAATTCCAGGTGCGATGAAGCGGCGAGCGTCAAAGCTGGTTTCAAGAGAGTTGGATTCATCCATTGGCAGGCTGTCGTAGGCCGCTTTCAATTCCGCTTCGAAAGCGTCGCGCAATTTTTTGAATGATTGTTCGACTTCGGGATAGTCGTTTCCTTCGCGCCAAGGAAGGCGCAAGCTCTGTTTCCAGAGGCGTCCTTTGTGGGAAGGGATTTCCAGATCATAAGTTTTGCCGGATGCCGGATTCCCCGCACGTTCGTGCTGCCCCGGATAGCAGAACTCCTGCCACGAGTCGGGCGGTTCAGGGATGGTTGAAACGACGCGGATGAACGGCAGTGCTAACTCCCGTTCGTGTTCCTCAAGCGTTACCGTGTAATGAAGGATAGGGCGGATGTTGCCGCGCCGCTTGGTGATGTTCCATTCAATATGCATGGCGTTGCTCCTGTGTCGCTAGGCGGATGGACGTTCTTTGAGATACCCTGTTTCCCCAAAGGGGGGCGTTGTCCCGTTCGGCTGCTCAGCGAGCCAGAGGACGGGAAAGGCGGGCTCCTCTGGAAACCTGTCGCATTCCAGATCGGTAAACCAGATCATGCAGGTGGGGGCGAGATCGTTTTCCTCGATATAGGCGGTAACCGGCCTGTAGTCCGTTCCGCCGCCTCCTGCCGGGGCCAGCCGCCACGGCAGGTCTTGCCGGGTGAACGTCTGGGCGGATTGGACCCGCGTATCATGAAACAAGACGGTCAGAAGCGTGTCGTAGCTTTCCAGAATACCGGACAGCTCGGTGCAGAACATTTCAAGAAGGGCGTTGTCCACGGAACCGGAGCTGTCCACGGCGAGCACAATATGGGGGATACGGGGCTCCTGCCGCGAAGGGAGGTAGATGCCCTGGTAAAGATAGCGGCGGTTCGGAGTGGTCCATGTGGAGTCGCCGTCCGCACAGTTTTCGAGGAAGCGTTGAAGGATGCCCCGCCAGTCCAGCGTTGGGTGCAACCGCTTTCGGAACAAACGGAGAAGGCCTGCCGGCATGTCGCCCATATGCTTGGCGCGTTGCATGGCCTGGACGAGTTCAATGTCGGCTTCCTGTTCCGCCTGTTTTTGGGCTGTCCCGCTGCCTCCGTCCAATACGGGATGATCACGTACTTCTCCCGTAAAGGCCACGGGCTTCGCACGTTGCCCTTTCCCCTTGTCCAGGCTGCTTTCAGAAGCTCCGTGTCCACCCAACAGTTCGGCCTCGCCGCGTTCGCCTTCGGTGGGATCATTCTGTCCTTTCCCTTGGCCTTTCCCTTCGCCCGGCTGCCCGCTGCCTCCTTCCGTTTGTTCGGTTTCTTCCTGCGCTTCCGGTCGCTTGGCACCTTTATTGGGGGCCTCGTCCTGAAGGCGGGCCAGCTCCGAATACAGTGCCTCAACGGAAAACCCGGCATACGCCGGATCATGCACGGCACCCTGAGGGAGGGAGAATCCCGCATCCAGCAAAAGCTGGTTGACGACAATGTCGCAGGCCTTGTTCCAGAGCGCTGTATCGCGTTCTTCGCGGCGGACGTGATGGGCACAAGCCAGATGCATGACTTCGTGTGCCTGTGCTCCTATGAGCGCGGCCTCGGATAATGCGGCTGCGTAGGACGGATTGAAGCCGAGCGTGCGCCCGTCGGTCCAGAGATCGCTGCATGTGGGATCAGGTTTCAGCGTCAAGCGCAGGGCGATGGAACCAAAAAACGGATGGTCCAGCACGAGCGCCGCACGGGCGCGGATCATGGCGAGATGGGCTTGCCGTTCGAGTGCTGTCATAACGTTACATCAATACATGGGCGTTGGCTTGAGCCCAGTCGGCAAAGGCGGATGTGCGGACAATGCGCTCGTCGCGGCATACTGCGTCACGCATGAGCAGGACACCAAATTCGGAGGGTAGGCGTCCGGCGTAGGTCACAAGGGCGTTGACCGTTCCATCGGCGGCTTTTTCTGAGAGGGCTTCGCACACGGCATATAGCGCTGCCGGGTCATCTGGCACGAGCGCGTCAGCCGGATTGGCAAGGATGTCTTCTACTGAGGGGAGCCCGCGCCAGACACGGAGGAATCCCATGAATTCCGCAGCTGCGCCGTCCCCCACCGTTCCACGGAACAGTTCGTATTCCACATCCGGATCAGGGTTGGCATCAAGAATGCCTGATAGAAAAGCCCATGAACGAGGAGAGGCGAACGCCTTGCCGGAGGAGAGCGGATCAAAGTCATGGAGCAATTTGGGGCGGAATCGCAGAAAAGCGATTACTTCCCGTCTGATGCCCGCTTGCTGTGCCCACAGGATCCAGTCATCAGGCGAGACGTCAAATTCAAGGTGCACCATGCGGTTCGCCAGTGCGGAAGGCATCCGGTGGGTAACGGCCTTGTCCTTTTCGCGGTTGCCCGCCGCTATGATACTCCAGCCGTCGGGCAGACAGTATTCCCCGATTCGCCTGTCCAGTACAAGCTGGTAACAGGCGGCCTGAACCAATGGCGGCGCAGCGTTCAGTTCATCAAGGAAGATGATGCCCTGTTCCGAATCGTCCGGCCCCGGAAGAAAAGCGGGCGGACACCACTCCGCGCGTCCGTTTTCAAGACGGGGAAGCCCTCGGAGATCGACGGGATCGAGCAGAACCGCACGGATATCACGCAGGGCCATGCCGCGATCCGCAGCGACTTTGGCCACAACCTGGCTTTTGCCCACGCCCGGTGCGCCCCAGAGAAATACCGGTTGGTGAGCGGAAAGAAGCGTATGGAGCGCTGAAAAAATCTGAGAAGGAGTCATGAAGCCGTCCATGAAAAAGGGTCATATTCAGGAACGGACTATAGCTATATGAAAATGAAAGTCAATATCTAAAGTTTTTTCAAAACGTCTCAAGCAGAGGTTGACGGGTGCTTGGTCATGGCTCAGGACGCCCTCTATCACCGCCGGAGAGTCCGTGATCTTCCGTTCTTTGCCAAGGCTGCACAGGCGTATAAGCACATGAACATACCTTCTTTATACTTCCATCATATATCTTATAAAAGGATGTCCAGCATGGTTTTTGATTATAAAAGAGTTTGTTAATCTTCCTATTTTATTGCTCTACTACATCTTGCCTGGGCATACGTGTTTTGAAGTGCTCTCCATTGACAGGAAGTAGTATACTTGTTAGTTTTATGTCGAATGTCGACATTATAGAAGGCTCTATTCCTCTTCCCTCTGAATTATGGTGCCTCTTGGTTCCATGAACAGTTCGAGTCTGGTTCCGCATAGTGCACAAAAGACAAAGGAGAACAATCTATGATATTCGCACACCTGCTGAGGATCTCATGTTTTGGATTTGTCGCGATGACACTTTGCCTTACAGGGATAACCCATGCTTCGAACGTCACTCAAACCAACAATAATGGAATCATTGCGTTGCAGAATGCTTCTGGCGATCCAATGAGGGCGGGGAAAGTCAAACTCGAATACTACGGGCATATGGCTTTTCGGATCATCACTCCAAACGGCCTTTCTATGCTCATAGATCCTTGGAAGAATGATCCCTCAGGGACATGGGGCATCTGGTTCCCCAAGGAATTTCCCCTCACAAAGGCGGATATAGCTGCATCCACGCATGGCCATTATGATCATAACGCGCTGAATCGAGTCGTGTCACACATGGTTATTGACCGTATGGCCGGGCAATGGACGCTGTCCGATCTCCGTGTCACCGGTATTGCCGACAAACATCAGTACGAGGCCCCGGGACTGGTCCGCTGGACTGAGCTCTTCGCGGAGCGTGGGATAACTCATGTTCCCCCGAACAATCCCCCCATCCTTGACAACACGATTTTTATCATAGAAACCGGTGGGCTGCGAATCGTACATTGGGGGGATAACCGACCGGATGCTCCTGAAGCCGTCTATAAGGCCATCGGACGACCCGATATTCTGATCCTCCCAATTGATGACTCCGTTCATGTCCTCAATGGCCAACAAATCAGGACTATTCTTGATAAACTACAGCCTCATGTGGTGATCCCAACCCATTACCTGATCAAGAATGTAAGCTCAGTGGCCTCAACACTTCATACAGCGGACAAATGGGTCGCAACTCAGCCCTCTGTGAAAAATGTAGCTTCATCCATCGTGGTTACCCCTGAGCAAATCAAGAAATTCAATGGGCATGTGCTGTATTTCGGACAAAATGTCATGGGAGACCCACAGCAATAATCTCATGAGACTTTCAGTTTAACCGATAAATCTTCTTAAAGTCGATATTCGTATGTGTATGTATGCGGTCAGTCCTTCGATATGGAGGGCTGACCGCCTTTTTCTGCTTTGAAGCAACTATTTCTTGTACAAAACATATGAACCTATATAAGTCGGGAAGCTAGATAATTCCGTTGTGGATGTCGGTAAGGACATTTTTCTGGTTGGGGACGGCGGTGCGGAAAAATATGACGGCTCCGGTTTCGCGAATTTGCTTGATTTGTTGTCGCTATTTTACTCTTCCAACACAACCTTGATGCGCTGGCGCAGTTCAGCTGCTTTGCGGGCATTGCCTCGGGCGTAGGTCCGGCCCATCTGCCACAGTTCGCCGATGGCATCTTTGAGCCGGGTCGGGACCTCCTTACGCCGCATGGCCTGCCGCTGGAGCGTTTTGATCCTGTCGCGCCACTCGTTACCCGGATTCTCGCTGCCACACCCATAGACGCACCGCCGGAATATCTCCGAGTCCTTGAAGCCGTCGAAGTCGTCCAGAAGGTCGCTGATGGCCTCCCGGACGGCTTCTGTGGCGTCTGATGCGCTCTGTGCCCGCGCCGCCGGAGAGGAGAAGGCGACGCAGGCAACGAGGCACAGTGTGGCTAGGTTCCGTTTCATTTGGATATGGCGCTTACTGTTCTCCAAGGTAATAGCCCACGGTCGTTCTGAGGAGATCAGCATACTGGTAGATGTCGTCGAGTTTTTCGATCTTGTGTTTGGTTTCATTCTTGTCCGCGTCGAAGGTGCCTATGTATTTGACCGACACGGAGTTGAAATGCATACGGCAGAGCGGCTTCCTGTTGTTATCGTCAAGGAGGATGCCGCAATACGTCTGCCGATCGCGCATGACTACGCGGGCCGGGTCGACGACGCTGCACAGGATGGCCTTGATAATAAGGTAGCCTTCAATCTCTTCCTGTGTCGTCACGATGCCGGATTCGTTCTCCACGGCTTCTTCTACCTGTCCCTTTGCAGGCTCGGCGGGTTCGTCCAGTACACTGGCATACGTATTCGGGCGGGCTATGCCCTGAATGCGGGACAGCAGGATGTCATTGATGTAGTGGTCGAACGCGAGGGAGATTTTGGGACGGAAGTCATCAAGGACGCTGGCCCTGAGCTGCCCGTCATAGATTTGGGCGACAAAGTGTTTCACAAAGGTATCTGAGGGAGACGCCAGCTCTTGGGCGATGAGTTGCTTGATCTGCCGGAGATGTTTTAAGTCCTGTGCGGCGGACAGAGCGACATCAACGTCGAAGGAGTCGTTGGCGAGTTTCTTCAATTCGGGGATGAGGGCCTCTTCCAGCTTATCGAAGTTGAATATCATGAATGGTTTGTCATCCATGATGTTCGGCTTGTCGAGGTCGGAGAAGAACTGGTATTGCACACCGTCCGTCAGGATGGCGAGGCGTGCGGTAGGCGTGTTGTGGAAGTAGCGGTGGAGCTGGTCGGCCTTGCCGGAATCAAGGCAGGTCCCGGCGCATTTGGCTTCGATGAGGATGATGACCTCTCCGTCGCGCTTGATAGCGTAATCCACCTTTTCACCCTTTTTAGTACCTACGTCGGCCGTGTACTCGGGGACGACGATGCGCGGGTCAAAGGTGTCATAGCCGAGCGCTTGAAGGAACGGCAAGATAAGCGCGTTTTTCGTCGCTTCTTCCGTTACGGATGCGTGTTCCCTCAGTTCTTGGATACGTGTCGCCAGTGCCTTGACCCGATCTGAAAATTCCATGTTTCCCCCATGATGGTTTCGGAAGAGCAGCTTGTCCTCATATTGTTCGCTGCAACTACTCCCTTCTTGGAAAGCAGCAGTGTTCCGGCATCCGTCCTGGCTGCTTTAGCGCAAGTCCGGTCATTTCCTCTACTGGATTTTCAGTTCTAGCTTATCAAAACATCGTTATAGACACAACCATGAAGGGGAAAATTTGGAAAAGGTGTTTTGGGCCACTCTCTTTTTGACAAGAATACATTTTTTATCTAAAATTGTTAATTATGATGAATGAATAAAGCTAGAGGTAAAAAAGTTATGACTGAGGTAGGATACCCCCAAAGTGTAAGGGGGTTCATTATGGATGAAAAAATGAGGCCTATCTTGGAACGGGTCACGGCTGAACATCTTTTTGTAGATGCCAGAAAGAAAGCCGGGATGACCTTCGACAAGTTGGCTAGTGTTGCCTATCCCAGTCAAAAAATTGAATCATCCCGAATGAAAGTGCACCGTTTTTTGAAACCGCAAGTAAACGGATTGCCTAAGAATATGTATTTATATGATTTCATCTTGTTTTGCGAGGCATTGAACGTCGACCCGGTTCGTACCTTGGCCGAGATTCTCAATAAGGTAGAGCACGAGGTACAGACCGAAGAAAAATAAACCTTCACTCGCTATAAACATTAAAATAAGCTACTTCGGTAGCTTTTTTTGTGTCTTTACTCTAGCTATATTAGATAATTTTGTTGACTTAAACTAGCTAATAACGTTAATTCGATTTCAACGGCAGAATACAGAGGGATTCCCGTTCGGTTCATTGACAATCAGCCCCGGTGAAACCCTAGAGCCTAGGCGGGCACGGCGCTTAGGTGCGGGCAGAGGGCACGGTCGGCTTTGACGGCGACCGTGAAAAGGTGTCAAAAGGATAGGAGGGACTATCCAACAAGGGGAGGCGAAAGCCTCCCCATTCAGCTCTACTCCAGAGTAGCAATGTGCCCGGAGATTTTATTCCGGCTCTGTGCCGCTACAGAATTTCAAGGACCTTTACGTCAACCTTAGGGGACTCCATGAAGACCTTGCCGGAGAGACGTACCTTGTTCTGGGGTGTAACGGTTCGGCCCGCGAAAAGTTCGAAATCGATCTCCACGATCATTTCGCCCGTGGTGTCCTTGAAGATGTATTTATCGTCGCTGCCGGCAACACGTTGGGTGATGTTCCCGGTGAGCACGACGCGGGCATCGTCCCAGCTTTTTTGGGCTTTGGCTACGGTATCGGCCTCAATGCCGGTAGTGGGGCCTTGGAAGCCTCCTCCCTGAGCGGAATTCGGTCCCTGAAAGCCTGCTGCGGCTATGGTGGGAGCAGCAAGGGTAGCGGCAAGGACCAGTGCGAACAGACGCTTCATAGTTGCTCTCCTATTGTTTATAGGATTGATTCTTTTTATCTATAATCAAAAATATAGATGCGTCAAGCGGATCGGATTCAAGCCGAGCGAGGATATATGGAGGCCAATATGTTGCGCATATCGCTTTTGATCGTGGCCCTTACGTTTCCGCTCCCGGCCTATGCATGGCCCGGCACTGTGCTGTCCACGATGGCGACACGATGACCGTGGCGCCGATGGGCGACGTCCGGACGCCGTTAAAAATCCGGCTCTACGGCATAGACGCTCCAGAGCTGGAGCAGAAGGGCGGCCCGCAGTCCCGCGATCCCCTCCTGTCGCTCGTGCGGCCGGGGCAGGGCGTTGAGGTGATCAAGATGAGCACCGACAAATACGGTCGCATGGTCGCGCTGGTGGCCACGGACAGGGTGCTCAATGCCGACATGCTGGAAGCGGGGCAGGCGTGGGCGTATCCGGCCTTCTGCAACGCCCCTTTCTGCAACGGCTGGAAGAAGCTGGAGCAGGACGCCAAAGAAGCGCGGCGGGGCCTCTGGTCCCGAAAGAACCCGACCCCGCCGTGGAAGTGGCGGCAGAAGCGGAAATGAAGAAAAGCCCCGGATGTTCATAGGGGCTTTTGTTTCAAAATTGGATTTTTAAGCAGAGGGTCGTTCTTCATCCTCTCACTTTTGAGTACGAACCAATAATATTGATATTTTTATCAATTAGTAATAGTGAAAATAAATTTTGTCATTTGGATCTTCTTCATATGGAGCATTTAAATCTCCACCCATAGCTTCTATTTGCTGCGCATATAAATTCTGAATAAGTTTTATTTCATCAGACAGCCAATATACGTACAAATCATTATCTAATCTTTTGATTGCATAGCGCCAAAATGCAAATGAGATAACTGCTCCTGAAAGTATTATAATTGCGGTGTCATTGGAAACTATTCCAATAGACATGATAATAATAAATATCATGATCGATTTTATATTATATTGTTGGCGTAATTTTGATTCTTTTTCCCGTATAAGGTTCGCAATAGCTCTATCCCTCTTTCTCTTTATATCGTCAATACTTAAGGATTTATCATCAATATTCATATGCTCTGAACTCCATGATTGTTAAGGAGTTGATAAATGGATATGTTGCAATAGAATATCATTCTAATTATTTTTGATGATTTTGAGTTCGCCTTCGATATTGAGTTCACCTTTAACGGGTTCACGCATATTCATGTGCGGAGTAAGGCTGTCGGGCTTTATGTTCATTTTTTTAGCGACAGCAGCCTTGAGTTTTTTCTCGTCCACTTCACCGTTTTTACTTTTGAATTGGTCTCGCATTTCGGCCCACAATTGCAGGTAGTTGAGTTCCTGTTTGGTAAAGCCGCGCGGGGCCGCATCAATCGATTCCCATATCTTGCCTTCCGTTTTTCCGTTCATGCCAAGTCCGTCAGGAATATAAACCACACGAGCAAGTTGCAATTCTCCAAAAGAGTTTGCGGCCTTCTGGCAATTCATGGTCACGGTGACGATATGAGCTTTAGATTCTTTTTGTGCTTGCGTAGCCACCGCTACGGCAGTGGCTGCAAGATCGGCCTGAGTCGCCTTGCTTTGGTCTTCGGCGGGGATAATAGTGATATTCAGGCGGTTGCGCCCGTTACGTTCATCTTCCTTATATGCAAGAACATTGATGGCTAGAGGGTGCCCTATGGGATTTTCTACCTTGGCTTCCTGAGACGTACCGCCGCCGAGTTCTGATTCGATACTTCTTCTATAAGTCTTTATTTCTTGAATATTTCCAGATGTATACGCCTTGCCAAGATCTTCAAGGAACATAATGGCAAACCCGAGCCCCATTTCGACATCGGCAGTTTCACTTTTCAGTTTTTGGACTTTGAGAAGCCACTCTGGGCCGGGATTTCCCTTTGCTTCATTAAAACCGTGCTTTTTGAATGCCGGAGAGTCTTTGAAGGATTCAATTTGTTGAAAAAGTTTGGTTCCTTCCTCTCTTGCCTCTGCATCTGTCATTGCGTAGGCCGCTTGGAATGCGCCAAGCAGAAGACAAAAGGCAAGGAAAATATGCCCGGTGATTCGCTTTACCATTTTTATCCCCCTTACTGATACGGCCCTACACACCACAGTCGGTAGCACCACTCGCAGGTCTGTCCGAGGTGGCATGTTGAGGATTGTCCCGGCGAGTCTCGGTGGGCGTCACTACGGCGCTCACCGATTCGGCCAAGCGTTTGTTTTCTTCATGCAGCGCGATGATCTTGTCCTTGGAGGCTAGGAGTTCGTTTTTAGCCTCAAGAAGTTCTCTAAGTTGTGCATTTTCGCGTTCAAGCTGGATCATTTGGTCTTCTGTGGCTAGCCGCTGTTCGGGTGCAGCCGCGATATGAGAAGGCTCACTACTGGTAGAGCCGTCCTTGAGCATAGGTTCATCACCCATGTAAAGCCATTCACGTCGAATATTTGGAAAAAGTTCAATAATTTTAGGAAGATGTTCCCATATATTTTTTTGGCTCTTTTCATTGAGCCACTGATTAAACTTAGATGGAGATTCCCCCAAATATTCAGCTATTCTGTATAGAGGGATGCCTTGCGTAGTAGAAATGTATCTAATTCTTTCAAATAATTTCATATTTTTAAAAGACCAAAAAAATTGAAAACAGATTGACATATTCAATTTTTTTGAATATAAAACAAAAAAACTTAATACAAACACCAAACACCAACACCAAACTATCAGGAAGTGAGTATGACTACAATGGTAGATCGGGTCGCGTCCTTAAAGGCTTGGATGGACGAACATAATGTGACCATCCGCTATGTCGCTGAACAGCTTGGGGTGAGCATGACTCTGACTCGCAGGTATCTCGTACTTTGCGAAACTATCCCGACGCATTGGCACCGCCAGCTTGTCCTGCTTGGAATCCCCCCGGAACTCCTGCCCCGCGCTGAGGATAAAAGGCGTGGCCCCTCCCGGAAGATTCCAGTTCTGAACCCGCACCCGGCAGTGTGTGCCTGATTTGAGGATAACCCGGCATCCCGCCGGAATCACGCAAACGGAAAGGAGAGTTTGGCATGAAAGAAGACACTCCGAACATCGGGGCAGTCTGCCAGCGGCTTGCCAAGCACGCCCCGTCAGGGCTGTCGGCGGAACAGATCGCCTATCGGCTCGGGCGTCCGTACAACACGCTGATGTCCGAGCTTTCGCCCCTGCGGGACACGCACAAGTTCGACGTGAATCTGTTGATACCGCTCATGCGGCTGGCGGGCTCCACGGAGCCACTGCACGAAATGGCCCGCGCCCTCGGCGGGGTGTACGTCGACTTCCTCCCGGTGTCGGACGCCGCGCATCCGGTACATGGCCAGTGCATGGCCTCGGTGAAGTCGTTCGGGGACATGATGGTCGGCACGGCGAAGGCGCTGGAGGACAACATCATCACCAGCGAGGAAAGAAGGGAACTCGCCCGGCTCGGCTACAGGGCCGTGGGCGACATTTTGGCCCTGTTGTTCCAGATCGACGAAGCGGAGGCTCGGGATCGGGGCAGGGCGTAAAAGAACGCCCCCGAAGCGGCTGCAACCGCGACGAGGGCAAACATCCAGTGAGGACTGCTCAAATGGATAGAGGTGGAATTTACACGGGTAAGGCAAGGCTTGTCAAGCGCGGCAACGGCATTGTCCTGCGCTGCGCGACGAAGGGTGAGCTTGCGGAGCTTCTGGCGCTGCTCAGGGCGCTTTTCCCGCATGGGGGACGCATGAAGGATCTCATGGGGAGGGCTGCGGCATGAGGTACGTTATCGGAGACAGCGCCCGCCTCGTGACTCCCTATCGCGGTTACTCGTGGGTGACGATCATCGGCTACGAAGGCGACGGGTATTGCGTGGAACTTACTTCCGGCCTCGAAATCGTCGTCCGGGAAGACGAGTTGGAGGACGTATGAGCCTGAAAATCCGTGAATGCGCCATCCCGAAGTACAAAAAGGACTGGCCCGGCAGGACCCTTTTGATGAAGGAAGCCTGTCCGACGACACGTATGTCTCCCTATGAATATGGCGAAAGGCTCCCCTCGCTGATTGAGGCCGGGGTATTGGTGAAGCTTGAACGTTTCCTCTCCAAGTCGGAGGCCACCCTGAGCGGACACTCTGATCTGTATCAGTGGGCTGAGAAGGAAGGCCAGCGCGTCATCAAGATCGGATGGCGCTGTCCGAGATGCGCCGTCTGCCATGAGGACTACATCCCCGAATCGTTCATCCGCCAGAAAAAGGCCATTTTCGTTGAAGTCACCGGAACCGGAGAGGAGCAGGAAGCATGAGTGTCGTTGATCAACAGGTTAAAAACGGTCTTTTCGCTGCGAAGCTGGCATTATCCAATACTCGGTATAACAAGGGATTTGGAGCCGTCTTGTTCGGTTTTGACGATAGCGACAATGCATGTCTTTACGCTTTCGGCGATGGGGATCTCCATCCTGAGGCAACGGGAAAGGTGCTCATTCAGGGAGCGATGGATCTTGTCGAAAAAATTGAGAAACAAGACAAGGTGAAGCAGGGAGGCCACGATGGAGCGGCATGAGTTCGACGCGGCCTATGCCCGCATCTGCAAGGTCTGCGGCATGAAGACGCAGACGGAGCTTTCCGCGTATCTCGGCATCCGCCAGAGTTCCATCTCCGACGCCAAGCGGCGCATGATGATTCCTGCCGCGTGGCTGTTGACCCTTTTGACCCGCGAAGGCGTGAACCCTGCGTGGATTCTGACGGGCGGAGGTTCCAAATTCTTGGTTCCGGCCTCGTTGCCTCCGAGCGCGCCCACGCTGCTGCTGGCTCGCTTGGCAGGGCCGGAGCTGGAGCAGCGCATCCGGGCGGGGCTGATGAGCGTGACGGAATGTATCGCCGAAGACATCCGGGCTCTCGCTGAGGGCAAGGAGGAGAAAGGGGAATGATCGACCTGCTCGTTGAGTACCGCCACTGGCTTGCCGGGACGGTCATGGGCGTCGGCTTCGTCGGCCTGTTCATCCGGCAGGAGGTGGCCCGCAAGCGCCGCCTTCGCCGGATGGCGAGGGAATGCCGCCATGAGTCGGGACAGGAAGGGTAGCCCCTCCGTCTCGCCGTCCGAATCCTCGGAGGCATGGCTTGAGTCCCATGCCTCCGAACTGGTGGACTGCGGGAGGATGCGTTGCCGGATGCTGGCCCGCCATTGCGGGACGCGGGAAAGCTGTTTCCGCGGCGGGCGGTGTCCGAAGGCTCCGCGAGGCGCGAGGCCCGTCCAGACCGAAAGGGCGTCCATGCCCATGTACTACGCAAACCCGGATTGTTGAGATGAAGCTGTTTCGCAAGGAAAAGAAGCCCGCAGGGGCGTACTGCTGCCCCATCTGCAAGAGGGGCTATCGGCACGCGGGCATGGCCGAACGCTGCACGAGGACGGCGGTGTGCCGCTTGTACAACACGCCGCCAGCCGAGGTGCGGGAGGCGTGGAGGCTTGTCGGCGGAGCCGCGTCGTTGGGGTGGTTTCTGGCCCATCCGATCCTCGGTACCGAGCCGGAGGACTCTGGGCTGTATGGAGCCGCGAGAGCCGTTCAGGACACGACGGGGGAATTGTTCGCGGCTTTGCACAAGGTCTTCCCGTGCGCTGATCATGTCCGGCGCGCGCTGCACGCCGCGCTGATGGGCGAGGTAGCGGGGATATGGCCTCCGGGCCATCCCGCCCACCTCGGTCATGTCGGGGACGTGATCCGCTCGGTGATCTGCGACGCGAGGGGCGAGGCCGTGGCCCGCGCCGTGCGGCCGGGGCTGCTGGACGGGATGCGCGAACTGGAGGAGCGCGTGGAAGCGCTCTATGGCGAGATCATCCCCGAAGGCGAAGCCGACTATGAGGAAGACGCCATCATGGGCATCGTGCGCCTGAGCGATGCCGTCATCGGCCCGAAGCCCGAAGGCCGCAAGCCGTCGCTCTACCTCGTCAACGGGCGGCATCTCGTCGTCGGGCGGGGCAGGGCGGACGTGCGCCGGGTCATGATGGGGTTCGGGCTCTCGAAGCCCCGCATCCAGGGCATCAGCCCCGGCGAGAAGTTCGAGGACGGGCGCACCGCCGAGGACATCATCAAGACAGCCGTGCGCGTCCCGGCGCTCATCGGACGCATGGAGGAGTGAGCATGTCGCAATCGCATGAAAAGCAGCTTGTCGAGGCTCTACGGGGCATCTTGGCCACAGGCGATGACGGAACATCGCTTGAAAGGGATGAAAAGATCCTCAAGGCCATCAAAGAGGAGTTGGCTCCGCTCGTTGAGCTGGCGGCGACTCCGCACAGGGAATATATGGATGAGAAGGCGGCGGCTCTGTATTGCAGCATTCCCATTCAGTCGCTTCAAAAGAAGCGTCACCACGGTCATGGTCCGGTCTACATCAAGGACGGCACCAAGGTCTTGTATGCCCGCAAGGATCTTGAGCGATATATGGAGCAGAGGAAGGTCAAGACTTGTGATCGGTAGCTGTCTGTTCAATGAGTTTGAGGGCTTCCCATTTGGCGTCGGGGCTGAGTTTCGCGTACCGCTGCGTCGAACGGGTGTTTTTATGGCCCACAAGCGTGCCTATGGTGTACAGAGGGACGTTTTTGCTTGCCAGCCAAGAGCAGAACGTGTGGCGCAGCGTGTGGAAAACGACTTTGTATCGTCTGTCGGTGATGCCGTCATTCAGGCCAAGGATAGATACGGCCTTGGCGAAGGTATAGCGCAGTCCGCCTTGGGTTATCGGTTTGCCCTTGTTGGAAAAGATAAACTCGGAAGGTTGTTGCGGGGCGATGCGTTCCAACATGGTTTTGACCGTGTCGTCCATGTAGGCGACGCGCTTGCCCATCTTGCCGTCAACGTGGATGAAGCTGTTCGTAAAGTCCAAATCTTGTCTGCGGAGCTGGAGGATTTCCCCCAGACGCATACCCGTGTGTGCGGAGAGCAGGGCAATCCGGTATACGCGGCAGGACAGGTTTTGGAGCAGATCGAGCAGCCTGTCGAGTTCCTTCGGCGTGAGGAAGCGCTGCCGTTCGTTCTCGGCAGGAAGGAGCTTGAGCCTCGGGACAGGGCCGGAGTAGAATCCCCAGTCGACCATCCGTTTCATCACGTTCACAACATCGATCAGAATCAGGTTGATCGTGGCGGGAGCAAGGGATTGCCCCAAGGGGATTGTCCTGCCGTCCCTCGCCCTGTGGATCGCCTCGGTTATCATGAGGTCAGCCTTGAAGGACTCAAGCTGAAAGGTGGTGATTTCACTCAGCAGCATGTTTCCGAGCGCAGGGCCGATGTGCGTGTTGTAATGATTGACGCGCGCGGCACGGTTTTTCAGGGAGGGGAGACGTTTTTCCTTGAAAATTTCCCATGCCTGTTGATAAGTCAGATCTTGAGTCCGAGGTTCGGGAAAGAGTTCGGGATGGCGTTTCTTACGGATGCGTTCGCCCCGGATTTCGCTTGCCAATACGGCTGTATAGCCTTCGCTACGCCAGCCCACCTTTTCCCATATCAGCTTCCCCTCAAGCTTGTAAGCGATGTCGAAACAGACGTCAGGCTTACCGTCATAGCGTTTTGTGCTACTTGTGCGGTAATAGACGCCAGTGTACTTTGTCTTCTCTCGATGGGCCATTTGTGCTTACCCTTTGCTAACCTTGAGGCGGAAATGCTAACCAGTTGGCTAACCACGAGCGCATACTGTGGGAAAACACAGGAAAGCGCAAACGCTGTCTTCTCCGATGGTTGCATAGTGCAGCAAAATAGGGCAAAAGACAATCGGACATCTATGATTGTATGTAACATATCATGAGTTCATTCAGACTCTGTCGTTGAAGCGGAACGTCCAACGATGGGGCCATTTTTTTGTAAGGAGATTTCATGAGCAACGAACCCGATAAGATTATTTATTCCATGATCCGCGTGTCCAAGCGTCATGGGCAGCGTGAAGTGTTGAAAGATATTTCCCTTTCCTATTTCTACGGCGCGAAGATCGGCGTCCTCGGCCTGAACGGATCGGGCAAATCTTCGCTGCTGAAGATCCTTGCGGGCGTGGATCAATCCTTTGAAGGAAAGACCGTGCTGGCTCCCGGCTATACCATCGGTTATCTGGAGCAGGAACCGCTGGTCAACGAAATGCGGACCGTCCGTGAAGTCGTGGAGGAAGGGGCGCAGGAACTTGTTAATTTGGTCAAGGAGTTCGAAGAGATCAATGCCAAATTCGCCGAGCCCATGGAGCCGGAGGAAATGGATAAACTCATCGAACGCCAAGGGCAGGTGCAGGAGCTCATGGATGCGAAGGGTGCATGGGATCTTGACTCCAAGCTTGAGATGGCGATGGATGCCTTGCGGTGCCCTCCGGGGGACACGCCCGTTTCCGTCATCTCCGGTGGTGAAAAGCGCCGCGTGGCGCTGTGCCGCCTGCTGCTGCAGAATCCCGACATCCTTCTGCTCGACGAACCTACCAACCACTTGGACGCCGAATCCGTGGCGTGGTTGGAACGGTACCTCCAGAATTTCCCCGGTACGGTCATTGCCGTGACCCACGACCGTTACTTCCTCGACAACGTCGCGGGATGGATTCTCGAGCTGGATCGTGGCCGCGGGATTCCGTGGAAGGGCAATTATTCCTCTTGGCTGGAGCAGAAAGAAAAGCGCCTCGCTCAGGAAGACAAGGCCGAGGACGAGCGCCGCAAGACCCTCAGCCGTGAGTTGGAATGGATCCGCATGTCCCCCAAGGGCCGCCATGCCAAGGGCAAGGCGCGCATCAACGCCTATGAGGCCATGCTGAGCCACGAAAGCGAAAAGCGGGCTCCCGAACTGGAAATCTATATCCCCGCAGGCCCCCGTCTGGGCAAGAAGGTCATCGAAGCCGTGGGCATCAGCAAGGCCCTCGGCGACAAGGAATTGATGGAAGACGTGAACTTCATCATTCCGGCGGGCGCTATTGTGGGCATCATCGGCCCGAACGGTGCGGGTAAGACGACGCTCTTCAAGATGCTTGTGGGGCAGGAAAAGCCTGACGCGGGCACGTTGACCATCGGCGACACCGTTCAGTTCGCGTATGTGGATCAGCAGCGTGAGTCCCTGACGCCGGGCAAGACCGTATATGAGCTGATCAGCGACGGTGCCGAGACAATCAAGCTCGGCAACCGGGAAATCAACGCCCGCGCCTATTGCTCCCGTTTCAACTTCACGGGCTCGGATCAGCAGAAGAAGGTTGACGTCCTGTCCGGCGGCGAACGGAACCGCGTACACACCGCCCGGATGCTCAAATCCGGTGCCAACGTCATCCTGCTTGACGAACCGACGAACGATATTGACGTAAACACCATGCGTGCCCTTGAAGACGGTCTGGAAAATTTCGCGGGCTGCGTACTGGTCGTCAGCCACGACCGCTGGTTCCTCGATCGCATCGCTACGCACATTATGGCGTTTGAAGGCGATTCGTCGGTTGTGTTCTTTGACGGGAACTATTCGGAATACGAGGAAGATCGCAAGAAGCGCCTCGGTAAGGACGCGGATCAGCCGCACCGCTTGAAGTTCCGCAAGCTGACCCGATAGAGAGATTAATCCGATACAAAGGAAGGGGAGGGCGTTTTTCAACGTCCTCCCCTTCTTTTGTATGCGGGCGGTTTTGATTTGGCGTGTGAGGGATTAGGCGAAGGCGTTCACGCCTTCCAGAGAGCCAACAGCCGTGATGGCGACTTCTTCCTCCACCGGAACGGCGTCGAGGATGGGTTTGACCATACGGGAGAGGGTTCCCTTCGGGCCCACTTCAACCCATGAGCGGATGCCGTCGTGCCACTGGTTGGCGATAGTATCGATCCACAGGACCGAGGAAATCATCTGAACGGTGGCGAGTTCGCGCAGGCTTTCGCCATCCGTCACCGCTTTGCCGGTCACATTGCTGTAAACGGGAAAACGCGGTCTGGACCACGTCATTTTGTTGAGCGCCTTGGCGAGTTCCTGCGCGGCCGTATCCATCAGCGGGCTGTGGAAGGCTCCGCTGACCGGAAGGGGAACCGCCCGGCCTTTCTTTTCCTTAACGAGCGGAAGGGCCGCTTCCACCGCCGCCTTGGTCCCGCTGATGACGAACTGGGCCGGGGTGTTGTGGTTGGCCACAATGAGTATTTCTCCCGTGGCTTCCGCAGCGGCCTTGGCGATTTCGTTCACGGC
>ENA-OWPD01001312-OWPD01001312.1-human-gut-metagenome-genome-assembly--contig:-NODE-1312-length-20414-cov-4.591336_pt1 | contig 20414 bp, 16 predicted proteins | sample MGYA00248262_ERZ651842 | MGnify/ENA primary metagenome ERZ651842 (study PRJEB26924, sample SAMEA4378253) | human gut metagenome | biome: human gut; feature: human-associated habitat; material: faeces... | reverse complement strand
ACAGAATGATGAGATTGTAATACAGATGAATGATAATAAGAAATTATCAGAAGAAAGAGTAGCTACATATGATGGAGAAAGCTATTGTAATGTCATAACAGGGGACAGAGTTGTTATTACCCGTTCTGATAAGACAGCACGGCTTATAAAGACAAGCAGAATTTCTTTCCTTGAAAGGATAAGGAATAAAATGTAGCCGGAATAGGAGAAGAAAAGTGAAATCAGACAGACATAAAAAAATATTAGAACTTATAGCTGATAATAATATAGGAACTCAGGAAGAGCTTGCTGATGCACTTAATAAAGCAGGGTATAATGTAACTCAGGCGACTGTTTCAAGGGATATAAGAGCACTTAATCTTACCAAGGTCACAATTGACGGGGTTAATCAGAAGTATACAACTCTTTCACATAGCAGTCCTGTACCTAATGACAAATATATAAGAGTGCTAAAGGAAGGCTATCTTTCTATGGATATGGCACAGAATATTCTTGTTATAAGGACTGTTCCGGGTATGGCAATGGCGGTGTGTGCGGCACTGGATGCACTTAAGCTTGATGAGATAGTTGGTTCTATTGCAGGTGATGACACTATTATGTGTGCTGTAAGGACTGTTAAGGATACTGTAAATGTTTCTAATAAACTTAAGAAACTTATAAAGGCATAGTATTATAAAGATATAGTATCAGAGGAGGAATATGTTATCTAATTTACATGTTAAGAATCTTGCACTTATAGAAGAAGAAAATATTGATTTTGAAGAGGGGCTTAATATTCTGTCAGGAGAGACAGGTGCAGGTAAGTCTATTATATTGGGTTCTATTAATGCGGCACTAGGTGCCAAGACATCGCCTGATTTTATAAGAACAGGTGCAGAATATGGACTTTCAGAACTGCTTTTTAATATTGAAGATGATAATGTAATTGAACGCATAAAAGAGCTTGGAGTTATAGATATTGAGAATGGTGAACTGCTTATTTCAAGAAAGATAACACCAACACGTTCGCAGATAAAGGTTAATGGACAGAATTTTACGGCGGCACAGACACAGAAGCTTGCACGCTATCTTATAGATGTTCATGGACAGCACGATAACCAGATACTTATGGATGATGCTAATCATCTGACGGTTGTAGATACATTCTGTGCTGATGAAATAGCTGAATTAAGAGAGGCTATGGAAGAGGCATATAAAGATATGGTTAAAGCAAAGAAAGCGTTAGAACTTATTGATAAGGATAAAGATGAACTTCAAAAAGAGATAGCATTTCTTGAGTATAAAGCTAATGAGATACAGACGGCCGATATACAGCCAGATGAAGATGAGGAGCTTGAAGCAAGATATCATAAGCTTAATAATTACCAGAAGATTACTAATGAGCTTTCGTATGCAGATATGCTTTTGAATTCAGGTAATGATAATATAAGTGATATGATAGGAACTGCATTAAAGTCACTTATAACAGCAAGTGAATATGATGATGTATTGAAAGAGTGCTGTGATACTTTGTCTGATGCTGAAGGACTTATTCGTGATGCCGGACACAGTATCAGTTCATATATAGAGAACTCTGAATATGATCCAAGAGAGTTTAGCGAACTACAGGAAAGACTTGATCTTATTAATAATCTTAAGAACAAATATGGAAGTTCAATAGAGGCTATTAATGATACCTTAAAGGCTATTAATGCGAAGCTTGCAGATTATTACAATTTTGATGAGCTTATAAGCAGAAGGAAAAAAGAGTATGAAGAAGCATGCTGTAAGGCGTGGGATATAGCCCAAAAGCTAAGTTCCATAAGACAGCAGGCAGCAGTAAAGCTTGCAGAGCAATTCATAGCTTCTTTAAAGAATCTTAACTTTTTAGATGTAAAGTTCAGAATAGATTTTGCTAAAGAACCATCTTTATCTTCAAAGGGCTGTGATAATGTAAGATTTATGATATCAACGAACCCTGGTGAGAATTTAAAGCCATTATCAAAGATTGCTTCGGGTGGTGAACTTTCAAGAATTATGCTTGCCATAAAGACAGTTATGTCAGAAGATGCAGATAAGACACTTATATTTGATGAGATTGATGCAGGTATAAGTGGTAAGACGGCTTCAAAGGTATCTAATCAGCTTGCAAGGCTTTCGTTATCGCATCAGATAATATGTATAACACATCTGCCACAGATTGCGGCTATGGCAGATGCCCATTACATAATAGAAAAGAGTGTACACGATAATAAGACCTACAGTAATATCCAGAGGGTCGCAGGAGATGATAGTCTTAATGAAATTGCCAGAATGTTATCCGGTGAGACACTTACAGACTCTGTGCTTGAGAATGCCAAAGAATTAAAGATTATGGCTGATAAAGTGAAATCAGAGTTGTGATTTTTAGATATAGTTATTATAATAATTATATCTGGAACAGTAAAAGCACTCTGAAAAATTAACGGCTGGTATGTATATACCAGCTGTTAATTTTATGAAGCATTAAGCATATTTTCTATATATATGCCATATCCGCTTCTTGAGTCATCAATAAGAACGTGTGTTACAGCACCTATTATCTTTCCGTCCTGAATAATAGGACAGCCAGACATACCTTGTACAATTCCATTAGTCATATCAAGAAGTTCTTCAGAGGTAACAACAAAACTGATATTTTTGGAATCGTTATTGTTAAGCTGTGTAATTTTAATTTCGTAGTCATCATATTTATTATTCCTGTAAAATCTTACATATGCTTTACCCTTGTGGACACTGTATCTGTAACCGACACTCATAAGTGAAAGAGAATGCTTCTTTACAATAGAGTTGTCGATTGTTCCATATATTCCGTAAGAGCTGTTCTTGTCAATTGTTCCTATCGGGGTACTGTTCTTGTAGTCTATAATTCCCTGCAATTCTCCAGGAGTGCCATTCTGTCCTTTTATTATTGATAGAATTCTTGTGTTATATAATCTGCCATATTTAATATTAAGGGCTTTGCCGGTGGTATTATCAGTTATCGGGTGACCAAGTGCAGCGTAGTTATAATCTGTATCAATATAAGTTATTGTTCCTATACCCTGTGCATCATCTTTTACCCACAGACCTAGCTTATATTCACTGTTTTTATCCTCAACAGGGGTTACAGTTACATTTATTGTTTCATCATTACGCAGTAATTCTATATTAAGCTTCTCGCCGGCACATTCATTTACCTTGCAAGATAACTGCTTCTTGGAATTGATTTCTTCATCATTGATTTTTAAAATGTAATCGCCTTTGGTAATAATATTTTCGCAGGGGGTTATTGTACCACTTGATTTGCTCTCGATGGAATCGGTCTTTACTACAAGTATTCCGCTGCTTTTCAGATATAAGCCAGCCTGAAAGCCACAGGGATAGACGTATTTTTCATCAACTACATTGACATTTACTGTCTTTAAAAATAAGAAGCCGAACAGATGAAGGTCGATGTGGTAACTTCCAGGACTGCCGGCTATAAAAGTAACCTCTCGGCTGAAATCAGCATTTGCAAGACTGTTATCAGTACCATTCTGCGTGTCGTGAACGCTTCCGGTAACGGGGAGTGACAGATTGATACTTGTATCGCTTTGCTCAGTTATATATATCTGTTCAGGAAAATGCTTATTAACATAGTTTACATAAGATGTAATAAGAATAAATAAAAGTGTTATTATTCCTGACCAGTAAATATACTTATTTAATAATTTATTAGAAAATGTATTTTTATTAATAAGCATGGTTTTCCTCCTTTAAAATTTATTTGAAATTTATCTGATGATATTATTATCTGCAATAATGAAGCTAAATAAAAAGGTTTATAATGCCAATATATTTATGTGATTTAATTTTATTTGTCGAATTATGTCGATAGTTGCGATGCGTTTTCGTTGTAAAATTACATTTTTAAATATATAATAATAAATATATTCATTATGCGGTGCTGAAAGATAGGTTCTTTTGGCGGAAAGCATATTTATATATTATTATATGACGAGGGGAAGAATTGCTTATGAATCCATTGAAAATTGTAATTGCGGATGATAACAAGAGAATGGTAGATGTAATCAAAGAGGTTATTAATGGAGAGCCGCAGTTAGATGTTGTAGGTACAGCAACGAATGGCGAGGATACAGTTGATGTCATTAAAAAGACACAGCCTGATATTGTACTTCTTGATATTATTATGCCGCAGATTGACGGACTAACTGTTATGCAGAGGATAAGGGAGGATAATGATTGTGTTAATCCTGCATTTATTGTTATTAGTGCAGTTGGAAGGGAAGCAGTGACAGAGGATGCTTTCAATATGGGAGCTACATATTATGTTATGAAACCATTTGATAATAATATGTTGATTGACCGCATTAAATATATTGGAGGAATTATTAATATAAAGCCTGTCAATATAAAAAAATCGGTTAACGACAGTATTCCTCATAATAAACATATCCTTGAGAATGAGATTACAGGAATGATACACGAGATTGGTGTTCCTGCACATATAAAGGGTTATCAGTATCTGAGAGAGTCTATAACACTTGCGGTTAATGATCCGGATATAATAAATAGTATTACCAAAGTCCTTTATCCAACTATAGCCAAAAAGTTTGACACAACACCAAGCCGTGTTGAAAGAGCTATAAGACACGCTATTGAAGTTGCATGGAACAGAGGCAATCCGGATATTCTTAACGATTTGTTCGGATATACAATCAGCAATGGCAAAGGCAAGCCGACTAATTCAGAATTCATAGCACTTATATCAGATAATATAAGGCTTCATCAGACAGCAGTTTGATGTTTTTTTAGGAATTATACTGACAGTTTATCAGCTTTTTTGCGGTTTTTTCTTGCTATATTGAACTTTGTATATTATAATATTAACGTATTTGTAAAAATGTTTTAACAAAATTGTAATATTTAGGAGTTTTATATATGCGTAAAAGAGTATTCAAAACGTTTGCTGCAGCAGCATTGGCAACAACTATTGCGGGAACAACAATTATAGGTTCAACAGCATTTGCTGACGAAATCAGTACACTTACACAGCAGAAGCAGGATAAACAGAATGAACTTGATCAGCTGCAGCAGCAGGCTGCCTATCTTCTTACAGAGATGAGTTCTTTAGAACAGGATATGGCAGATCTCTCAGATGAGATTGACCAGACTAACGCTGATCTTGAAGCTGCACAACAGTTACAGCAGAAACAGTTTGATGATACTAAATTAAGAATTAAATATATGTATGAAGACCAGTCAACATCAATTTCAGATGTATTCCTTACAGCATCTGATATGAGTGATGTTATTAATAAGGCAAGTTATATGCAGCAGGTATATGACTATGATCGTAACAAGCTTGAAGAGATGGCTGCAACAGCAGCATCTATCGCTGAATATAAAAGTGATTTAGAGACTAAGCAGGCAGCTCTTAATGACAAGCAGAAGGAGCTTACTAACAAGCAGGCTACACTTTATACAGCAATTGATGCTGCACAGAGTGATATCAGCAACTTTGACGAATTATTAGCAGAAGCTAATGAAAAAGCTGCTAAGGCATTAGAACAGAAAAGACAGGCAGAAGCAGCAAGAGCAGCTGCAACAAGCGGTCAGACAACAACTAAGACAAAAGTTACATCAATACCTACATCAGCTAATAATGATTCATCAGTTGCATCTAACATTGTTTCAATAGCTTACAGATATGTTGGTGTTCCTTATAGAAGTGGTGGAGCTTCACCAAGTGGATTTGACTGTTCAGGTCTTGTATCATATGTACTTGCACAGGCAGGTATATCTGGTGTTGCCCGTTCATCAAGTTCACAGGCATATGGAGGCGTTGCTGTATCAGGTGGCATAAGTGCCGCACAGCCAGGTGATGTAATATGTTACCCGGGACACGTTGGTATCTACATCGGCGGAGGACAGATGATACATGCTTCTGTACCGGGTGATTATGTAAAGGTTTCTTCAGTTAATATCGGAATGCAGATAATTGGTGTAAGAAGATACTGGTAATTGATATATTTTGAAAAATATGTTTTAATATAGTTATTACATTGATTATATTTATACATTTAGTTACATAGATGTATAGAAAGGGGATTATATGAAGAATGTTTTATTTATTGCATCAGAAGCAGTACCTTTCATTAAAACAGGAGGTTTAGCTGACGTTGTTGGTTCGCTTCCTAAGTATTTTAATAAGGATGAATTTGATGTTCGTGTTATGATTCCAAAGTATACATGTATTCCTTGGGAGTACAGAGAGAAGATGGTATACAAGACTCATTTCTATATTGATTTAGCTTGGCGTACACAGTACGTTGGCGTATTTGAAATGGAGTATGATGGAGTTACATTCTATTTTATTGATAATGAATTCTATTTTGGAGGACCAAAGCCTTATAGCTGGATACACGAAGATATTGAGAAATTTGCATTCTTTAGCAAAGCTGCTTTGTCAGCAATACCTGTTATTGGTTTTAAGCCAGACATAATACATTGCAATGACTGGCAGACAGGACTTATTCCGGTATATTTACACGAGCGTTTTGCACTTGGGGATTTCTACAATGGTGTAAAGTCAATAATGACTATACATAACCTTAAGTTCCAGGGTATATGGGATCTTAAGAAGGTAAAGGATATTACCGGATTAGATGACAGCTATTTTACATCAGATAAGCTTGAAGCATATAAAGATGCTAATTATCTTAAGGGTGGCATAGTATACGCTGACAGGGTAACTACTGTTAGCGAGACATATGCAGAGGAGATTAAGACACCTTTCTATGGTGAGAATCTTGATGGTCTTATGAATGCAAGAGCTAATGTCCTTAGTGGTATTGTTAATGGCATAGATTACGAAGTATATAATCCTATGACAGATAAATCTCTTGCGGCTAACTATAATCAGATTACTTTCCGTAAAGAAAAGTGGAAGAATAAAGTTGCTCTCCAGAAAGAACTGGGACTTGCACAGGATAAGAGCAAGTTTATGATAGGTATAGTATCAAGACTTACAGACCAGAAGGGTCTCGATTTAATTGCTTATGTTATGGACGAGTTATGTGCAGAAGATGTACAGCTTGTAGTTCTTGGAACTGGTGAAGAGAAATATGAGAATATGTTCAGACATTTTGACTGGAAATATAATGACAGAGTATCTGCTAATATTTACTATTCAGAGGAGATGTCACATAAGATATATGCAGCTTGTGATGCATTCCTTATGCCTTCATTGTTTGAGCCTTGTGGACTCAGCCAGCTTATGTCTTTAAGATATGGTACAGTGCCTATAGTTAGAGAGACAGGTGGTCTTAAGGATACAGTTGAGCCATATAATGAATATGAGAGTACAGGAACAGGCTTCTCATTTGCTAACTACAATGCCCACGAAATGCTTGGGATTATTAATTATGCTAAGAGCGTATACTATAACCACAAGAGAGAGTGGAACAAGATAGTTGACAGAGGAATGAAAGCAGATTTCTCTTGGAAGAGTTCAGCTAAGAAGTATGAGGAATTATATAATTCTTTGTTCTAGGGTATAATGAGCACAAGAGTGCTCATCTTAAAAGTTCCTTGCGGAACTTTATATGTGCAGAAAAGCTGCACGAGAATTATGATATAATATGACTACTTCGTAGTCACTAAGAAGTTTCTTCGAAACTTCGGATGCGTTGAAGAACAACGCAGAAAATAGGATATAATATGACTACTTCGTAGTCACTAAGAAGTTTTTTCGAAACTTCGGATGCGTTGAAGAACAATGCAGGGCATATGGTATAATGAGCACAAGAATTATAAAATATAGTGCTGTGTGTTATGTAATTGAATATTGTTATTTACCTGCCAGACTGATGTATGTTGGTCTGGCATTTTTTTAACAGTAAAAGAAACTTTCTACTTGCCTTTTTAATTATGTTATGGTATTATTTTATTGTTATGCGGAAGTGGCGGAATGGCAGACGCAGCAGACTCAAAATCTGCCGGTGGTGACATCGTGTGGGTTCAAGTCCCATCTTCCGCATTAATAGATTAAGGAAGTCTTTGTATAAAGGCTTCCTTTTTGTGATTTTTGGTGTAAGATATGGCTAGAATCGTTCTGTATCAATTTCCAGACAGCGTTTTAGCCTTTTATACATTCCCTGCTTGGTCATTCCAAGCTTGGCGGCTGCCTGCTCTGCACCCAGTGTATTAATCATTTCCCTGACTTCTTTAACGGAAAGATTATAGTAATTGCTTGTGCGGCCTGCATTTCTTGTTTTCCATTTTTTGAGCTTTTCTTCATCGTAGGATAATACAAGCTGGTTTCTATCGAATGTATTTTTTATCTCTGCTTTGCCGCCAAAGAGACTTAACAGGTTGTTTAATGTCTTTACCTGTTCCTCATCTTCGGCAGTTTTATTTATATCAAATATCAATACATTTAAGTCGTACATAATAACCTCCATAAGTAAACTAATTAATTATTTGTCTAAAGTATAACATATAGACTATGTAATAGAAATGGCTTATATACAATTTGGCATTTACTTATAGATTGCTTGTTATGTGTTTATATATAGTTGTCTGTGTATTTATATTATTTGTTATGCTTATATATTGTTTGTTGTATTTTTATATATTAATGCTGTGTGAAAAGCGAAAAGTGGTTTGTTGTTTTTAAATAAAAACTTAATAATGCTTTTATTTTTTTTATAAATGGACTATAATTCTTTAGCAATAAACATTGAGGTTATGTTTATCTAATAAATAATCATTATTATGAACAGGAGGAATTTATTATGTTGCCATTATGGCTTTGTATCCCTTTCGCAGGATTACTTTTATGTATTGCAATTATGCCACTTGTGAAAGCTGAATGGTGGGAAAGTCATCAGATACACGCAGTTATATTCTGGTCACTTTTATTTATCATTCCATATGCGGTAACAAAAGGTGCATCAACAGCAGCGGAAACGGTGCTTGAATGTATAATTAACGATTATCTTAGTTTTATTATTTTATTATTTGGTTTATTCTGTGTTACAGGTAATATATCTGTTGATGGTGATTTGGTTGGTTCACCAAGAGTAAATACAATTACATTATTAATAGGAACATTTCTTTCCAGCCTAATAGGAACAACTGGTGCAAGTATGTTATTGGTTCGTCCGCTTATTAAGATGAACTCCTGGAGACATAGAAGAAGTCATATTATGATATTCTTTATATTCCTTATCTCTAATATGGGTGGCTGTCTTACACCAATTGGTGATCCACCACTTCTTATGGGATTTATGAGAGGGGTTCCGTTTACATGGAGTTTACATCTGCTTCCAGTATTATGCTTTAACCTTGTAATTCTGCTTCCAATATTCTATATGATTGACAGACATAATTACAGACTTGATATTGCTGAGGGTAGTGTGCCTGATATAAGTAAGGAGTCAACAGAATTAAAGCTTCAGGGTGCTCACAATATTATATTTATAGTAACAATCGTAATTGCTGTTGTACTTAGTGGTACACTTACTAATGTTCCAGCATTTATTGGAGCCAACGGAGAGCTTAAGGGCTTACATATTGGAGAAGTAACATTCTCATTTGTTACAATGATAGAGATTGCAATAATTCTTTTATCAGCGTTATTGTCATTTAAGACAACACCATCTGAGATTAGAACCAAGAACCATTTCAACTGGGGTGCAATTCAGGAAGTAGCTGTACTTTTTATAGGTATATTTATTACAATGCAGCCAGCTCTGATGATTCTTAAGGCTGTTGGTCCAACACTTGGAATTAACAAGGCATGGCAGATGTTCTGGACAACAGGTGCACTTTCAAGTTTCCTTGATAATACACCAACATACCTTGTATTCTTTACAACTGCTGGTACATTAGGATTTACAAATGGTATTACAACAAGTGCAGGTATTATAACTGTGAAGCTTCTTACTGCTATATCTTGTGGTGCGGTATTTATGGGAGCTGGTACATATATCGGTAATGCACCTAATTTTATGGTTAAATCCATTGCAGACGAGAATGGTGTCAGAATGCCTGGTTTCTTCGGATATATGCTTTGGTCTATAGGTATTTTAGTTCCTGTGTTTATACTTGACACATTAATATTCTTTTTATAGGAGGAAGGCAATATGAGCGATAATAATATTAATAATATTGATAATAGTATCAATAATGAGAATAAGTCATCAAATGATGATGCTAAGACAATTGCCTACAATCTTGCTAAGAAGATATATGAACTTGATAGCAATGTATATGAGAGTGTAGGTTCAGAACTTGGACGAGTATTTATAGGTGATGCGGACAAATGTCTTGATAAGCTTAGTGCACTTATATATACTAACCCACACGGATATCTGTTAAGAAGTGAAGTTGCTCTTGTAGGAAATATGGCAAGAACAATTAAGGATAAGGAAGCTAAGTCTAAGTTTATGCGTCAGTATAATGACATATTAAACGAGATAGCAGAACTTCCTCACGGATTTGGTTCAGTTGATATCCTTGATACATCAATCAGTGAGTTAAATGTATCTAACTTCCATAGAAATAACAACGATAATAGAATGATAATATGTATAAGCCGTACAGAGGGAAGTGCTGGTACTGATATCGGATTTGCACTTGCTGATAAATTAAGACTTAACTATTATGATGCTGAGATTTTCAAGGATCTTGTTATCCGTAAAGATGCAGAAAAAGATGCAAGATGGAAGAGCAAGAAGATTGACTTAAGCCACGAAATGATTAATCCAGAAAAGGCAAGACGTTTCAGCCGTAACCATGGACTTCCAGCTAATGATGCGGCATTCTTTAATGAATCAGAAATTCTTAGGGAACTTGCTGAGAAAGAGGACTTTATTGTTATCGGACGTTGTGCTGACGTTATTCTTAAGAATAACAATATACCTCACGTCAGTGTATTTATTACTGCACCTGTACAGCAGAGAGCACGACGTATTATGGAACTTGAGAAAATTCCATATTCTAAGGCATTAAAGAGGTTGGTTAAATTGGATAAAAAGCGAGAACGTTACTATAAATTCTACACCAATAATATATGGGGGCAGGCATACAACTATGATTTATGTATTAACAGTGCAAGCTATGGTATAGATGAAGCTGTCAACCTCATATTAAGAGTTATTAACAGGGATAAATAAATATCCGTTAAATGTAACAACCTGAAATTAGTAATGTATTTTTTAATAATGCACAGACTTTTAATGGAAAGTCTGTGCATTTTCTGCTATAATGTGCGTAAGCAATGAGCCGTGCCAGTCTGAAGCCTGAGGAAGAACTGTGCTTGCACAAAGTTCTTCTTTGGGCTTTAGACTGATAGGGCGAATGCCCGACAGTTCTGGAAAGCAAAGCTTTCCAGAACCTGCACGGCGTACTAAAATACCCCAATGGTTTTAGCCTGAATTAAGAACTAAATTCGGATGCCACCAGAAGAGCACATCTTGTGCGATTTCGTCCGTCCGACAAACTATTGGCTCAGTGAGGCATATTATGGATAATTGCAAGCAAATTCAGAAAATGATTAAAGATTACGACAAAGGTAATCTTTCATTAAAGCAGGAAGAACAATTCATACAGCATATCCTTAACTGTGAGGACTGCAAAGAAGAACTGGAGATATATTATATTGTGTCATACGGACTTGATGAAGACAATATATCAAAAAATACCCCTCCAGCTATCAAAGCCTGCATAGACAGCTATGATTTTAAGACATTAGTTGACTTGAAATTATCTCTAAGCATAGATAAATGCAATGCAATAAGAGAATGGAATCATAATATAACAATATTGAATATTATGATAGAAGTAATTATGCTTCTGACTTTTATTATTTGTATAATAATCAGATATTATTAAAAGCTGGAATGTTGTAATACGGCATTTTGTATCCTGCTATTTACAGGATTTCCAGCTGGAATGGAGATTTAGAATGAGTAAATTGCTGCTTATAGATGGGCACAGTATATTAAACAGGGCATTCTACGGAGTGCCTGATTTAACTAACAGCGAAGGAATACATACTAATGCAATGTATGGATTCCTTAATATTATGTTTAAATTTATAGATGAGGAAAAGCCTGATTATGTTACAGTTGCATTTGATCTTAGTGCACCAACTTTCAGACATAAAGTATATGATGGTTACAAAGGCACAAGAAAGCCGATGCTTCCTGAGTTAAGACAGCAGGTTCCGCTTATGAAGGAACTACTTACAGCTATGAATATAACTATAGTAGAAAAAGAAGGCTTTGAGGCAGATGATATTCTAGGAACAATAGCCAAGAACTCGCAGAAGCAGGGAATTGACGTGTCTATTGTATCTGGTGACAGGGATTTGTTGCAGCTTGCAGATACTAATATCAAAATCCGTATACCAAAGACTAAAAAGGGAGTTACAGAGGTTGAAGATTATTATCCAGAAGATGTAAAAGAACTTTATGGCGTAACACCTGCGGAATTCATAGAGATGAAGGCACTTATGGGTGACAGCTCTGATAATATACCTGGTGCACCGGGAATAGGCCCTAAGACAGCCTCAGCTTTAATAATAAAGTATCATAATATAGATAATATTATTGATAATATATCAGAATTAAAGCCGCCAAAGGCTAAGAAATCAATAGAAGAAAATATTGAGCAGATTAAATTAAGCCGTTATTTATCAGAGATTAAGATAGATGTTGATGTCGATTATGACATTAATAATGCGGATATTAATGATATGTTTAATCAGGAGTCATATAAGCTTTTTAAGCGTTACGATTTCAAGAATATGCTTAAAAGATGTGACAATGGTACACAGTCAGAGCCTGAATGTTGTAAACATTTTTATAAGGTGGAGGATTTTGCCAAAGCCGAGGAAGTGTTTGAAACAGCAGCTTCACATATTAAAGAAAATAAAAAAATCGGACTTGGAATAATTGCAGAAGACGAGCTTCTTGGAGTTTCGATATCATATTCTGATGAGGATATATATTATATTCCAGCTGGAGGCTTTATTACATCTGATTATTTAAAAGATAAGCTTATGATATTAATAAAGTGTTCAGATAACAGGAATGTTGTAATTGATAATCTTAAAGACTATCTTTACATTTTTGATAACTATAAAGATGGAAATAACGATGACAGCCTTGAAGTATCAGAACAGGCATTTATGGATATAGCAATTGCGGCATATCTTATTCATCCTAATAATGAAAGATATGATTATGAAGCACTGGCAAGAGAATACCTTTCAATGCTTGTTATGTCACAGACAGAGCTTCTTGGAAAGAGAAGCATAAAGGAAAGCTTTGATATTGATGATGCGAACTTGTTTAAACTTGCCTGCTTTAAGGCATATGTAAATTATAGATGTGCACAGCCTGTTATAGATGTCCTTATATCAGAGGATATGTATTCATTATACAATGATATAGAAATGCCTCTTGTATTCGTGCTTTACGATATGCAAAGATTCGGTATAAGGGTTGACAAGAATGAGCTTGATGATTACTCAAAGGTACTTACAGAGAAGATAAATGTCCTTGAGAAAGAGATATATGAGCTTGCAGGCGAAGAATTTAATATTAATTCGCCTAAACAGCTTGGTGTTATTCTGTTTGAGAAAATGGGTATGCCTAACGGAAAGAAGACAAAAAGTGGTTACTCTACAGCCGCAGATATTTTAGATAAGCTTGCACCAGATTATCCAATTGTTAAGAAGATACTTGAATATAGACAGTTAGCAAAGCTTAATTCAACATATGCTGTCGGACTTACAGCATATATTAAAGAAGATGGACGGATTCACGGAACATTTAACCAGACAATTACTGCGACGGGAAGAATAAGCAGTACAGAGCCTAATCTTCAGAATATACCAATACGAATGGAGATGGGAAAGAAGATACGAAAGGTATTCATTCCAAAAGACGGCTATGTGTTTATTGATGCTGATTATTCACAGATTGAGTTAAGAATACTTGCCCATATGTCAGGTGATGAGAAGCTAATAGCTGCATATAATTCATCAGAAGATATTCACAGAGCAACAGCGGCAGAAGTATTTAATACTCCTATAGATGAGGTTACACCATTACAGAGAAGCAATGCCAAGGCAGTTAATTTTGGAATAATATACGGAATGAGTTCGTTTGGTCTTAGTCAGGATTTAAGTATTACACCAAAAGAAGCTAAGGCTTATATTGACAAATATTTTGCGACATATCCATCAATTAAAGAATTTATTGACGGACTTGTAAGCTCTGCCAAAGAAAAAGGATATTCTCTTACAATGTTTAACAGAAGAAGAGAGATACCTGAACTTTCATCTGGTAACTTTATGCAGCGTTCATTTGGGGAACGAGTTGCTATGAATGCACCAATACAGGGAACAGCGGCTGATATTATTAAGCTTGCTATGATTAGGGTCAGCAGGGCTTTAAAGGAAAAAGGTCTTAAATCACACCTTATATTACAGGTTCACGATGAACTTTTAGTTGAAACAGCTATAGATGAAATTGATGAAGTACGACAGATATTAACAGAGGGTATGAAAGAGGCAGTAAGTCTTAAAGTGCCACTTGAAATAGATATAAAGCAGGGTAAAAACTGGCTTGAGGCACATTAATGCTATAGGCATAGAAAAGTATATTATAACTATAAATGAGGACTACTTATGAAGACAATTGGAATAACAGGTGGAGTTGGTGCTGGTAAATCAGCAGTTCTTGAATATTTAGCTGATAATTACAACTGTGATATTATTATGACGGATGATGTAGCCAAAGGATTGTATACAAAAGGTTCTAAGACATATGAAATGATGATAGCATTGATTGGCGAAGATATTGTCGATGAAACAGGAGAGATTGATAAAAAGAAGCTGGCAGATATAATATTTTCTAATGCTAATAAACGTATGGCAGTAAATAGTATAGTCCACCCGGCAGTAAAGCAGGAGGTTATCACACGCATAACGAATAATAAAATAGCTGGAAGATTAGATTATACATTTGTTGAGTCAGCACTGCTGCTTACAGAACATTATGATGTATTCTGCGATGAGGTATGGTATATAGACACATCAGAGGATATAAGAAGACGGCGCTTAAAAGAAAGCCGTGGCTATAGTGATGAGAAGATTGATAATATATTAAAGAGCCAGCAGGCATTAGAGAATATTAAAGATAAATGCAGCTATTGTATTGATAATAATAAGGATTTAGAATATACTTTCAGACAGATACAAAACATTTTATTGAGCTAAAGTGGCTCTTGTGTTAAAATGTGGGCAGAAATGAGGATATGATATGGATAAAGAAAGGAATTCCAACAATAGTTATGTGTTTGGTCTTGATATAGGAACAAGGAGCGTTGTTGGCGTTGTAGGTTATCTTGAATATGGCAGATTTAAAATAGCAGCAATGGCACAGCAGCTCCATACAACGCGTGCTATGCTTGATGGGCAGATACACGATATATATAAAGTAGGTGATACAATACGTCAGGTTAAGCTTGCACTTGAAAGGCAGCTTAATATGGAACTTAAAGATGTATGTATAGCTGCTGCGGGCAGGGTTTTAAGAACAGTTAATGCGACTGCCGAGTATGAATTTGAAGAAGAGACAAGAGTTACAGCGGAGGATATATATTCGCTTAATCTTCTTGCGGTAGAGAATGCACATCATTCAATCAATGATGCCACACAGAAAGACAGATTTTACTGTGTAGGCAATACACCTATAAGATATCAGCTTAATGGTTATGATATAGGTAACCTTGAGGGGCATAAGGCTAGAAAAATATTTGTTGAGCTTATTGCTACATTTCTTCCGGAAGAAGTTGTAGACGGACTATACGAGGCAGTAGAGTATGCTGGACTTAATGTTGCTTCACTTACATTAGAGCCAATAGCTTCAATGAATATTGCGATTCCAGAACAGTACAGACTTCTTAACATATGTCTTGTCGATGTCGGAGCGGGTACATCGGATATATGTATTACCAAAGATGGAAGCATTGTGGCTTATGGTATGATTCCATTAGCAGGTGATGAGATAACAGAAAAGATTGCAAAGAATTATCTTGTTGACTTCAACACAGCGGAGACTATTAAGATATCCGCAAGCAATCCGGACAATAAAGAGGTTGTGTTCAATGATATTATGGGACTTGAACAGAGGGTTGCTTCAAGCGAGATACAGGCAATAGCAGAAGAATCAATTGATAATATGGCAAAGTCGACATCAGATAAGATTATCGAGCTTAATGGCGGTAAGCCGGTAAATGCTGTATTCGTTGTAGGTGGTGGCGGTAAAATGCCAAGTTACACCAAGGTACTTGCTAAGAATCTTGGCATAGCACCTGAAAGAGTTGCAATAAGAGGAAAGGAAGTCCTTACAACAGTGGATTTTAATGTTGAAGGCTTTGAGAAAGATTCTTTATATGTAACACCAGTAGGTATATGTACGAATTATTATACACAGAAGAATAAGTTTATATTTGTTAATGTCAATAATGAGCGTATTAAGTTATATGATAATAATAAGCTCACAGTATTTGATGCGATTATGCAGATAGGTTATCCTAATGAGAAGCTTTTCCCAAGACGGGGTGCTCAGATTGAATTTATGGTTAATGGCAAAGTAAGGCTTGTAAGAGGTCTTGCCGGGGAAGGTGCAGTTATTACACTTAATAATAAGCCTGCCAGCCTTAATACAGCAATTGAGCAGAATGATGTCATATTTGTTGAGGAGTCAACGATTGGTGAGCCGGCTTCAATTACTTTAGGACAGATAGAAGAATTTGGTTCAGATATAACATTTGTTGTCAATGGAAAGAATATCGTCTGCCCAAGATTTGCATATGTTAATGGTGAATTAAAGTCAGAATTCTATGATATCAGAAATGAAGACTCAATAAGAATAGAGAACTTCTATACAGTAGAACAGTTATTTACATTCCTTGACCTGGACTATAAAGATTATGATGTATTAGTTAATAATATGCCAGCTAATAAACATACTAAGGTTTATGAGAATTTTATGGTTTCATTCAGCAATGTGCCTAAGCAGACAAGCTATGCTGATTTAGAAGATGATACAGAAAATGAAGATGCTGACGGAGGTTATTATTCAGATAACAATACTGAGCAGAATAATGAAGCTGGAAATGGACCTGTAGGCCAGAATGATAGTGATGATAATAATTCGTCTGATATATCTGATGCGACTAAAGGTAATAATGCTGGTGATACACAAGAATCAGCCGATGGAGCTTCATTTAATACAGCACCTGATATTCAAAGGCCAATCAGGGATGTGTCAATAATCGTTAATGGCACACCTGTTGTATTAAAGGGAAAGAGTGATTATGTGCTTGTTGATTTATTCCAGTTTTATGACTTTGACCTTTCCAAACCCAAGGGAAATATTGTAATATTACATAATGGTATCAGAAGTGAATATACAGCACCGCTAAATGATGGTGATGATATAAAGATATTCTGGGAATAACAAGCTTTAAGTAATGTGAAGAATTTATAATTCATAATAATAGAAATGAGGATTGACTTATGAGAATGATGCCGATTGCAAGCGGCAGTAGTGGCAACTGTATATATATTGGTTCAGATGATACACATATATTAATAGATGCTGGAATAAGCCGTAAGAAGATAGAAGAAGGGCTTAACAGCATAGATGTATCATTAAAGGATATAGATGCAGTATTTGTTACACACGAACATATTGACCATATAAAAGGACTTGGCGTAATGTCAAGAAAAGATGGAATACCAATATATTCAACAGACGGAACAATTAATGGAATTAAGGCAGCTACGAGCCTTGGAAATATAGACTCAGATTATTACCATATAATTGAAGCTGATACAGATATTCATCTTAAAGATATGACAATACATAGTTTCAGTGTATCGCACGATGCCAATGAACCAGTTGCCTACAGTGTATATTGCGATAATAACAAAGCTTCGGTCATAACAGATCTTGGATATTATGATGACTATATTATTGATAATCTTGAGAATTCGGATATGATGCTTGTTGAAGCCAACCACGATATTAATATGCTTCAGATAGGAAGTTATCCTTATTATCTTAAACAGCGCATACTTGGCAATAAAGGACATTTGTCGAATGATTCATCAGCAAGGCTTATCAATTCTCTTCTTAATGATAACATTAAAGGGATATACCTTGGACATTTAAGCAAAGAGAATAATTATGATAAGCTTGCATATGAAACAGTTAAGTTAGAGATAGACTTAAGTGATAATGAATACAAGTCTAAAGATTTTCATATAGAGGTAGCAAAGAGAAGTGAGCCATCAACACTTCTTGAAATATAGCACTACAGTGGTATAAATATGCGAGAGCATATTTACATAAATACATATGCACAAATGCAAAGAATGGAGGACTATTATGAAAAAATGTGTAATTACAGTTGTAGGAAAGGATACTGTTGGTATCATAGCAAAGGTGTGTACATATCTTGCTAAGACAGAAATTAATATTCTTGATATTTCCCAGACTATCGTATCAGGTTATTTTAATATGATGATGATAGTTGATTTATCAAATTCCAATACAGGCTTTGATGAAGTTGTAACAGCACTTGAGAATCTTGGCAAGGAAATTGGTGTTGTAATTAAATGTCAGAGAGAAGAAATCTTTGATATGATGCACAGAATTTAATTAACTATTATTAAGTATACGCCATTGGCGATGCGGAAATGAGGAGAAAAATGATTAACATATATGAAGTTACTGAAACCAACAAAATGGTTGAGAAGGAAAATCTTGATGTAAGAACAATTACACTTGGTATCAATCTTCTTGACTGTGCAAGCGAGAATCTTGATGAAGTAAATGAAAAAATATATAAAAAAATCACAACTCTTGCTAAAGACCTTGTAAAGACAGGAGAGGATATTTCAAGGGAAATAGGTATTCCAATAGTTAATAAAAGAATTTCTATAACACCTATTTCATTAGTTGGTGCCTCATGCTGTAAAACACCTGACGATTATGTAACTATTGCAAAGACACTTGATAAGGCTGCCCACGAAGTCGGAGTTAATTTCATAGGTGGTTATTCTGCTGTTGTATCAAAGGGTATGACAAAGAGCGACGAACTGCTTATCCGTTCAATTCCTAAAGCACTTGCATCTACAGAACTTATATGCAGCTCAGTAAATGTTGGCTCTACAAAGACAGGCATTAATATGGACGCTGTAAGACTTATGGGTGAAATAGTTAAAGAGACTGCCGCATTAACGAAAGATGCAGACTCTCTTGGCTGTGCAAAGCTTGTTGTATTATGTAATGCTCCAGATGATAATCCATTTATGGCAGGAGCTTTCCACGGAGTTACAGAAGATGATGCTATTATCAATGTAGGTGTCAGTGGTCCGGGTGTTGTTAAGTATGCACTTGAAAGTGTAAGAGGAGAAAGTTTTGAAGTACTCTGCGAAACTATCAAAAAGACAGCATTTAAGATAACAAGAGTAGGACAGCTTGTTGCTCAGGAAGCTTCTAGACGACTTGGCATACCATTTGGTATAATTGATCTTTCACTTGCCCCAACACCGGCAATTGGTGATTCTGTTGCAGAAATTCTTGAAGAAATCGGACTTGAGAGAGCCGGTGCTCCGGGAACAACAGCAGCACTTGCACTTCTTAACGATCAGGTTAAGAAAGGCGGCGTAATGGCTTCATCATATGTAGGTGGACTTAGTGGTGCATTTATTCCGGTCAGTGAAGATCAGGGAATGATTGATGCAGTTAATGCGGGTTCACTTACTATTGAAAAGCTTGAAGCTATGACATGTGTATGTTCTGTAGGTCTTGATATGATTGCTATACCAGGAGATACAAAGGCATCTACAATATCTGGTATAATTGCAGATGAAGCAGCTATTGGTATGGTAAACCAGAAGACAACAGCTGTAAGAGTAATACCTGTTGTTGGAAAGGGTGTTGGCGAGACTGTAGAATTTGGCGGACTTTTAGGCTATGCTCCTATTATGCCGGTTAATACATTTGACTGCTCAGCATTTGTAAACAGACCAGGAAGAATACCTGCGCCTATACATAGTTTTAAGAATTAATTACACATTTTAGAATTAATATATTATGTAGGTTATATGACAGATTAATTTATATGGCAAATTAGTTTATATAATGAATGATTTATATAGTTAAATAACTTACATAGGAAAAATAAAACCCCCGGAGCAAATGCTTCGAGGGTTTTTGTGTTGGATATATTTACGGATTTATCGATATGGAAATAACATTTATTATAATTTATGTTATGATATAATATGACTACTTCGTAGTCACTTAGAAGTTTCT
>ENA-OWPD01001309-OWPD01001309.1-human-gut-metagenome-genome-assembly--contig:-NODE-1309-length-20458-cov-4.452384_pt1 | contig 20458 bp, 17 predicted proteins | sample MGYA00248262_ERZ651842 | MGnify/ENA primary metagenome ERZ651842 (study PRJEB26924, sample SAMEA4378253) | human gut metagenome | biome: human gut; feature: human-associated habitat; material: faeces... | reverse complement strand
GCGTACGGATCCCCCGTGTCCCTATCGGTGCGCGGCCCACGCCACCCCGCTGATGCGCAGGTTCAAGGATGTGGACATGTGGATGCAGGAGAACAAGGTGAAAAACCTGCGTCTGGCCGTGGCGCGGCTGGATGGAATGACGCTCCTTCCCGGTGAGACCCTCTCCTACTGGCGAAGCATCGGGAACCCAAGCCGCCGAAAGGGTTATGTGGAGGGGATGCTGCTGCGCAACGGTCAGGTGGTGCCCGGGGTGGGGGGCGGGCTGTGTCAGTGTTCCAATCTCCTCTACTGGATGACCCTGCATACCCCCCTTACGATCACGGAGCGGCACCGGCACGGGTACGATGTGTTCCCGGACGCGGACCGGACCCAGCCCTTTGGAAGCGGGGCAACCTGTTTTTATAATTATCTGGACCTGATGATTCGAAACGACACGCCCCATGTGTGGCGGCTGTCGCTCCGGGTCATGGACGCCGAGCTGGAGGGAGCGTGGCAGTGCAGCGCGCCCCAGGCGTTTCGGTATGAGGTCTATGAGAAGAAGCACCGTTTTCAGGGAGAGTACTGGGGCGGATACACCCGCCATAATGTGCTCTTCCGCAGAGTGTTCGATATGGAAGGGGTCCCGGTAGGGGAGGAGTTCGTGTGTGAAAACCACGCCATAATGATGTACTCTCCCATGCTTTCGGAGCGGGAGCAGGCGGCGCGGCCGCAAGAATAAGGTGGTGCGTTCTCGTTGACCTTTGAGGAATTGAAAGAAAAGGCCCATGGCCTTCCGCTGAAGCCCGGCGTATACATCATGCAGGACGCCAAAAACGAGGTCATCTACGTGGGCAAGGCCAAGGCGCTGAAGAACCGGGTGAGCCAGTACTTCGCCAACCTAGCCTCCCACACGGAGAAGACCCGGGCCATGGTGAGCCAGATTGACCACTTCGACGTGATTGTGGCCGACTCGGAGTTTGAGGCGCTGATTCTGGAGAACTCCCTCATCAAGCGCCACCAGCCCCACTACAACATCCTGCTCAAGGACGACAAGGGCTACCCCTACATCCGCCTGACGGTGAAGGAGCCCTACCCCCGCTTCTCCCTGGCCAACCGGGCGGCGGAGGACGGGGCGCGGTACTTCGGCCCCTACGGCAGCCGGGGGAGCACCCAGAATATCATCGACGCCCTGCGCGTCGCCCTGAAGCTGCCCTCGTGCAGCCGGAAGTTCCCCCGAGACATCGGAAAGGAGCGGCCCTGCCTGAATTACCACATGGGCCAGTGTGACGGCTACTGCCGGAAGGAGATGGATCAGACCCGCTACCGGGAGGCCATCGACCAGGCGGTGCGCCTGCTGGAGGGGCAGTTCAAGGAGGTGGGGGAGGAGCTGTTGGCCGAGATGGAGCAGGCGGCGGAGGAGCTGCGCTTCGAGAAGGCCGCCGAGCTGCGGGACCGCTTCAAGGCCATCGAGCTGCTGGGCAAGCGGCAGAAGGTGGTGGCGGGCTCCCTGGCGGACACCGACGTGGTGGGCTTCCACAAGGGGGAGGCCACCCGGAGCTGCTTTGTGGTGCTCCACTATGTGGAGGGCGAGCTGGCGGCCAAGGACTGGGAGCTCATCGAGACACCCATGGAGGAGGACAGGGCGGACATCCTCTCCGCCCTGGTGGGGCAGTACTACGGCGGCCGGGGCCGCCTGCCCCGGCAGATCCTCCTGCCCTGCGAGCTGGAGGACGCGGTGCCCCTGATGCGCCTTTTGTCCGAGCAGGCGGGGCACAGGGTGGAGCTGGTCACCCCCCAGCGGGGGGCCAAGATGGATCTCATCCGCCTGGCCAACAAAAACGCGGTGGAGGAGGTGGAGCGCTGGACCACCCGGGAGGAGCGGCAGAGCAAGCTGATGGAGCTGCTGGGCCGGATGCTGGATCTGGACGCGCCCCCCCGGCGCATCGAGTCCTACGACATCTCCAACCAGGGCGCCGACGACATCGTGGCCTCCATGGTGGTGTACGTCAACGCAAAGCCCCTCAAGCGGGACTACCGCCGCTTCAAGCTGAAGGACATGGACGGCCCCGACGACTATGCCTCCATGGAGCAGGTGCTGACGCGGCGCTTCCAGCGCTATCTCGACGGGGACGAGAAGTTTTCCGACAAGCCAGACCTGCTCCTCATCGACGGCGGCGTCAACCACGCCAATGTGGCGGTGCGGGTGCTGGAGAGCCTGGGCCTGCGTATTCCCATCTTCGGCATGGTGAAGGACGACCGCCACCGCACCCGCGCCCTGGTCACCCCCGAGGGAAAGGAGATCGGCATCCAGGGAAACCAGGCCATCTTCTCCCTCATCGGCCAGATCCAGGAGGAGACCCACCGCTTTGCCATCGAGTTCCACCGCCAGCAGCAGAACCAGCGGGTGCGCGGCTCGGTGCTCGACCAGATCCCCGGCGTGGGGGAGAAGCGGCGGGCTGAGCTGCTCAAGGCGTTTAAGAGCATCAAAAATATCAAATCGGCCACCCTGGCGGAGCTGGAGGATGCAGTGCCCAAAAACACCGCCCGGGCGGTCTATGACTTTTTCCATCAGAAAGGGGAGGAACCATCATGCGAGTGATTACCGGAACGGCCCGGGGGATGCGGCTCAAAGAGTTGCCCGGGCTGGAGACCCGGCCCACCACCGACAAGGTGAAGGAGTCGGTCTTCAACATCGTGCAGTTTGACGTAGAGGGCCGGCGAGTGCTGGATCTCTTCGGCGGTACTGGCCAGATGGGCATCGAGGCCCTGTCCCGGGGCGCGGCGTCCTGCACCTTTGTGGACGTGCGGAAGGAGGCCGCCGCGGTCATCCGGGCCAACCTGGCCCACACCAAGCTAGAGGAGCAGGGGAAGGTGGTGCAGGGGGACTACCTGGCCTTCCTCACCGGCTGCCGGGAGAAATTCGACCTGGTGTTCCTGGACCCGCCCTACGGCGCCGGGATGCTGGAAAAGGCCCTGGAGGCCATCGCCAAGATTGACATTATGACGGAAAATGGTATAATAGTCTGCGAAAGTGCGGCGGAGAGCGCCCTTCCGGAGCTGGCCGCCCCCTATGCCAAGGGGCGGGATTACCGCTACGGCAAGATCAAGATCACGCTGTACCACCGTGCGGTCTGACGGGCTGTGCGACAGTTAAGGATGTGAAGCCCACATGAAGACCGCCATCTATCCCGGCAGCTTCGACCCCATCACTCTGGGACACCTGAACATCATCAAGCGGGCCGCCGTGTGCTTTGACAAGCTGATCGTGTGCGTCATGGTCAACTCGGAGAAGGTCAACCGGGGACTGTTTACCCCGGAGGAGCGGGTGGAGCTCATCCGCCGGGTGGTGGCCAAGCTGCCTAACGTGGAGGCGGACTGTTCCTCCACCCTCATTGCTGAGTACGCCCGCCAGAAGCGGGCCTGCACTCTGGTGAAGGGCCTGCGGGCGGTGTCCGACTACGAGAATGAGCTGCAGATGGCGCTCATCAACCGCAAGCTGAATCCCCGGCTGGAGACCATGTTCCTGCCCTCCAGCGCAAAATACACCTATGTGAGCTCCAGCATGGTCAAAGAGATGGCCCGCTATGGGGCGGAGCTCTCTGACTTTGTACCCCGGGAGATCATCGGGGACGTACAACGAAAAATGGACAGCAGGAGGGATGGCTGATGGCCACCGGCGTGGAAGAATTACTGGATATGCTCTTTGAGATGATCGACGAGGCCAAGAGCATGCCCCTGAGCAGTGACAAGTGCATTCTGGAACGGGACAAGGCCCTGGATCTGCTGGACGAGATCCGGGCTCAGTTCCCCATGGAGCTGGCCGAGGCCAAGAAACTCATCGCTGCCCGGACGGAGTATATCGCCTCCGCCAAGCGGGAGGGGGAGCTCATCCGCAAGCAGGCGGAGGAGAAGGCACGCCAAATGGTGTCGGAGGACGAGCTGCTGGCCCAGACCAAACAGAAGGCAAACGAGCTGATGCGTACTGCGGAGGAGCGCAGCCGCGACCTGCGGAAGGCGGCCAACGACTACTGCGAGGATGCCCTGCGCCGCACCGAGGAGGCGGTGGCCGAGGCCTACGACGAGATCAAGAAGTCGCGGGCCCGGTTCCGTGCCTTGGCAGGAGGCGGCGCCCCGGCTGGCCGCCAGCCCTACGACGTGGAGGCGGAATAAAACCAAACACCAAACAGAGAGCCCGCCGGCGGAACTTCCGCCGGCGGGCTCTGCTTTGCTGTGGGAGAGGGCTCAGGGGGCTTTGTAGTCGGGGGCGCGTCCGATCTCCTGGATGAGCTCCTTCATAGCCGCTGCCATGGCGTCGATGTCGGCGTGGTTGTTGAAGTACTGGCAGGAGATGCGGAAGCCGCCCACGTAGTCGGTGAAGCGCTGGGCAATAAAAATCTTGCGGGCGTGGAGCTGCTTGAGTACCCAGCGGTCCACATCCAGATCGTCATAGAGGCGGGCAATGACGATGCCGCCCCGCCGGCCCGGGTCGCGGTGGGTGATGATGGTGGCGCCGATGGCCTCCAATTGATCCATGCAGTAGGCGCTGAGCGCCCAGATGTGTTCCTGGATGTTCTCGATGCCGATCTCGTTGACCAGGCCCAGGCTCTCCCCCAGGGCAATGGCGCCGGTGTAGTTGGAGGTGCCGCCGATTTCGTACTTGCGGGCGGTCTCCGGGAAGGTCCAGTCGTGGACGGAGGGAGCGGCGGGATTCTCCCAGTAGGCGCCCCAGCCGCCTTCGGGAACGGTGGTGTTCAGGTAGCCGGCATAGCTCTGCTTGATCTTGGACAGGGAGTTCTTGTTGACATAGAGCACGCCGGTGCCGTAGGGGCTGTTCAGCCACTTGTGGCCGCCGGCCACCAGCAGATCAAAGTGGCACTGCTTGGTGTCAATCTTGGTGACGCCCAACTGCTGCACCGCATCCACCACCAGGAAGATCCCCTTTTCCTGGCAGAAATCACCGATGGCCTTCATGTCGCTGGCCCAGCCGTTGCACCACTCCAGGGTGGACATGACGATGATGCGGGTCCTCTCATCGGCCAGGGCGGCGAAGTCGTCCACCGTGAAGCGGTTGTCCTTGGTCTTGCATACCCGGATCTCGATCTTCTTCTCCCGGCGCATCACACACCAGGGCAGGGCCACCTGAATGAACTCCAGATTGGTGGTGATGATGTTGTCGCCGTCGGCCAGCTCAATGCCGCGGGCGGCGATGTTCAGCCCGTGGGAGGTGCTCTCCACCAGGGCGATCTCATCCGGGTCGGCGTTGAGCAGCTTGGCGGCTTCGTCGTATGCCTTGCCGCGCAGGGAGTCCATGGCGATGTGGTGGGCGCTGGAGTTCTCTTCCTCCTGGGTGGCGGTCATGTCGGCGAAGGCCTTCACCGCCCGCACCGTGCGCTGGGGGGCGAAGCTGACGCAGGCCGCGTCGAGAAAGACCATCTGCTCCAGAACGGGCCACTCCTGCTTGCGGATCGCTTCAAAATCGACGGACATAAGTACTACCTCCTATATTTTTGTGGGTGATGGCTGGGTTGTATTCCTCTGGTTTTCCTTCACTGGTGAAGCAACATCCCTCCAATCGACTGACTTTTTGAGATCAAACGCTATAATGGTAAAAAATTACCAATTATGGAGTTGGGAAAACAGATTATGACAGAGACCGGTATTCTGACGGATGCCTCACCCTGGATCAGCGTCGAGCCGGCGGCATGGCGCCCGCTGACCGAGGGGAGAACGCCGCGCTTGTTCCGAAAAAAGACCTTTCTCTACACTCAGGGGCAGCCGGCGGAGCATTTTTACATCATTCAGCGGGGGCGGGCCTGCATCTCTACCTCACGGGCGGACGGCCACGAGAAACAGCTCTACATCGCGGAGCGGGGCGCCCTGTGCGGGGAGAGCGCCTGTCTGCAGCGGCAGCCCCACGCGTCGGCGGCCCTGGCGATTGTGGACACCTGGGCCTATGCCGTCCCCCGGCTGGCCATGCTGGAGGCGCTGCGGGAGGACTGGGCGCTGAATCAGCGGTTCCTGGAGCTCTGCTTTCGGAAAAACACGGTGCTGCTCGGTCAGGTGCGGGAGCTCTCCTTTGATCAGGCGGAGCGGCGCATTGCCCGGACCCTCCTCAATCTGGCGGCCCAGTATGGGCGGCCCTGCCCGGAGGGGGTGCGCATCTCCATCCGCTTTACCCACCAGGATGTGGCCGGTATCATCAATACAAGCCGCATCACCACCAACAAGGTGATGAAGCGCATGGAGGAGGAGGGGATACTCCTCAAACGGGAGGGCCGCTATATCCTGCGGGCCCTTCCCGCCTTGGAGCGGCTGGCGCGGGGAGAGGGTCAGTAGCGCACAGCCCTTTCGCTCTCCCGGAAGGCGCGGCTGTCTGGCAGGAGGGTGCGCCCGTAGCCGGAGACGATGGCGAAGATAGTCATAACCAGCAAAAGAATGGGATAGAACTGGTGGGTGACGATCTCCAGTGTGGAGACGGGAACCGCGCCGGGCAGGTCGACGGCTGTCATCATGGCGGCGCACACCACCGGCACCATATAGGGCATCAGGTAGTTGAGGGTGCCGCCGGAGCAGATGAGGAGGTTGGCTGTGCGGTAGCCGTGGAGCTGATACTCCTCCCCCAGCCGCTTGGCCAGGGGGCCGGTGCCCACGATGGCCGCGGTGTTCAGGCCGGTGGCCACGTTGAGCAGGATACAGATGGCGACGATGGCGCCCTCGGCGGAGCGGGGACCGACAATGAAGCGGTCCATGGACTGGATCATCATATCAATGCAGCCGCCCTTTTCCAGCAGGTGGATCTGGGCGAACAGCAGCATAACCAGCAGGATGGTGGGGACCGCGCCCTCGATGCCCTCCATGATGAGGCCGCCTGCGCTCAGGGGTTCCGGGACGGAGATGATGTCGCTGAAGGTGATGGTGCCGGTGACCAGTCCCAGGAGTACGCCGGTGACGATGCCATAGCTCAGCGCCTCCAGCAGGTGGCGCTGGAGCAGGCAGAAGACCACCACCACCACGGGCACCAGCAGGAACAGCAGGGCCGTAGGCCGGACCGCGGCACTCTGGACGGCGGAGAGATCCGCGGCCTCACCGCGGGAGCCAAGCGCCAGATAGAGGATCAGCGTCAACGCCGCGGCCGGCAGGACATATTTCAGGCGGCTGCGGGAAACGCCGCCCAGGTCCACCTTCTGAGAGGAGGAGGCCGCAATCAGAGTGTCCGATACCGGGGAGACGTTGTCGCCGAAGGCCGCTCCCGATACGATGGCGCCGATCATCAGCGCCGGCGTGGCCCCGACCAGATAGCCGATGGGGTAAAGAATGGGGCCGACCACGAAGATGGTGCCCACCGAGGTCCCGGTGGAGAAGGCGATCAGGCAGGTGAGCAGAAAAGAGGCGGCCACGAACTTGTTGCCCAGGAAGTTGAGCTCAATGAGATAGTGGGCCAGGGGGTCCACCAGGCCGCTGGTCTCAATGAGCTGCCCGCAGATTCCGGCCAGCAGGACCGCCATGATCAGGATGCCCCCCACCTTGTTGGTGGCGCCCTCGATGATGGCCTCGCAGTAGGCCGTCTTGTCCTTGGCCAGGAACAGGCAGACGATCATGGGGAGGAGAAAGACCACCCAGTATTCCGGTACGTCCGCCTGCTTGACCGCGATGTAAATTAGCCCCACGATGGCCAGCAGGATGGGCGCGAAGGCCACCCACTTTCCGCCGTAGTAGGTGATGTGCGTTTCCGGTGCGGCTTGTGTTTGATCCATAGGTACCCCCTTTTCAGCACGGATGTGTTCAATTTTGTGAAACAGATATCTGTTGTGGTTAAAAGTATACCTGTATTTTCCATGAATACTATTAAATGCTTTACAAAAGAGGTGGCGTTTTTGGGGGAATATACCCGAATCCCGAACCGCGTGCGCGGCGGGACTGCACCGTTTTTTTGTTTACGTAATACCGCAAAATATAGGACTTTTTTGCCGCCAAACCGCAAGGGATGGCGGTTTTTTGATACCATTTGTAACGAAATGCAATCGAACATATGTTTTTAGTGCTGAAAAGCAGGGGTTTCAGTGGAAAAATCGGCATTTTTCCCGTTAAAAAAGAAGAAAAAACTGTTGCAATTCTGTAACAGAACATTTATACTAGAGAAGAAAGTGGGGCGAAGTGGAGCAAATCACCGCTCTTAAGCAGTAAAGTGGGGGGAAGTGAGCAGCATGACCGGCACCTATGAGCACAGCATTGATGCCAAGGGCCGTCTGTTCATTCCCGCAAAGCTCCGGGAGGAGCTGGGCGTCACCTTCTATCTGGCGATGGGTGTAGACGCCTGCCTGGCCATCTATCCCCAGTCTACCTGGGACCGGTTTACAGAAAAATTTTCCTCCCTGCCTATGAGTCAATCCAAGGCCATGCGCCCCCTATTCGCCAACGCGGCCAAGTGTGAACTGGACAGCCAGGGCCGTATCGTCATTCCCCAGAAGCTGCGCAGGTATGCCGGTCTGGACAAGGACGTGGTGATCCTGGGTGTCAACGACCGGGCGGAGATCTGGAGCGCGGACGCATGGCAGGCCCAGGAGGAGGAAGAGATGACGCCGGAGAAGATGTCGGCCTGTATGGAGGCGCTTGGATTCTGATATGAGTGAGCAGGTATTTTCCCACAAGCCGGTGCTGCTGGACGAGTGCATTGAGGCCCTGGCCATCCGGCCGGAGGGCGTGTATCTGGACGGCACTCTGGGCCGGGCGGGCCACAGCCGGGAGATTGTCCGGCGGCTGACCACCGGGCGGCTCATCTGCGTGGACCGGGATCAGGCGGCTCTGGACGCGGCGGAGGAGCGGCTGGCGCCGTGGCGGGAGCGGGTCACCCTGGTACACAGCAATTTCTGTGCGCTGGACGCCATCCTGGACGGGCTGGGCCTGGACGGGGTGGACGGCATGCTCTTTGATCTGGGGGTGTCCTCCCCCCAGTTGGACGACGCATCCCGGGGCTTTTCCTACAGGACGGACGCCCCCCTGGATATGCGCATGGATCAGACCGACACCCTGACGGCCCGGGCGGTGGTCAACGAGTGGCCCCAGGAGGAGCTGCGGCGCATCCTCTGGCAATATGGGGAGGAGCGGTACGCCCCCGCCGTCGCGGGAGCCATCGTCCGGGCCAGGGACAAGCGCCCCATTGAGACCACGCTGGAGCTGGTGGAGGTCGTCAAGGGGGCCATGCCCCCTGCGGCCCTGCGGGAGAAACAGCACCCGGCCAAGCGGACCTTCCAGGCCATCCGCATCGCCGTCAACGACGAGCTGGGCTCGGTGGACCGGATGGTGCGGGAGGCGGTGCCCCGGCTGAACCCCGGTGGGCGGCTGGCGGTGATCTCCTTCCACTCGCTGGAGGACCGTATCGTGAAAAATGCCCTGGCGGCTTTCGCCAAGGGGTGTACCTGTCCGCCGGATTTTCCCGTCTGTGTGTGCGGGAAGAAGCCCCAGGTGAAGCTGGTCAACAAAAAGCCCATTGTCTCCGGCGCGGCAGAGCTGGAGGAGAACCCCCGGGCCCGCAGCGCCAAGCTCCGGGTAGCGGAAAAACTGTAGAAGCACCGAATTTACCAAAGAGATTGGAGTGGACGGACTCATGGCAACTGCCGTCAAGCGCAGAAGCAGATACACGAATTACAGCCGCGTACCCTATGACGCGTATGATGGCTCCGCGGCGCGGCAGCTCCAGCGGGAGGAGGTTCTTCGGCCCAGGCCCATGGTGCGGCCGCGGGAGCGGGCGGTGGTCCGGCCCCGGGTGCGGGTACGGGAGGCGGGACTGGTTTCCCCCTTCGCTGTGGTGGGATTTCTGGCGGTGGGCGTGTTTGCCGTGCTGCTGCTGTTCAGCTATGTGCAGTTGACCACCATCTCCCAGCAGGTGGTGGAGCTGCGCAGTGAGATGACTGCTCTCCAGTCGGAGGAGGCCAAGCTGCGCACCGCATATGAGCTGTCTTATGATCTGAGCAGCATTGAGGAGACCATGACAGCCAGTGGTGCCATGGTTCGGCCGCAGAACGGGCAGGTGGTGTATGTGGACCTGTCCGAGCCGGACACCGTGACCTTTTTCAACCAGGACGAGGCGGCCGCTGGACTGGACGGCATGTTTGAGAGTGTAAAGTCCATTGCCTCCGAGATTGTGGCATATTTCCAGTGAGTACGGCCATATAGTGATCTGCAGACCCCAGAGAAACAGACGGGCTGCCCCGGGCGGCCCTTGAAGAGAACGAGCAGAGAGGGCGTAAGAAAAGCAATTTTCTTACGCCCTCCTGCGATATATCACCCAATCCCGCGGGAGAGCGGCAGACGAGATTTCTTGAGTGAGGTGAGCCAGCCATGGCAGACAGAAAGAGAAAGCGTATGGTCCAGCAGCAGCCGGACCGGCGGGCGAACCGCACCATTTTGGTGCGCACCCTGTTCCTGCTGACACTGTTCGGCGTGGCGGCGTTCGTGCCGCTGCTGGTCCGGCTCTGGCAGATCCAGATCCGCGACTACGACAAATACCAGGGAATGGCGGTGGAGCAGCAGACCGCCGACAGCACGGTGGAGGCCAACCGGGGCACCATCTACGACCGAAGCGGGGAGACTCTGGCCATGAGCGCCACGGTCTACAACATCCAGCTCTCCCCCAAAGAGATCCTGGCCTGCCAGGAGGCGTATCGAGAGAAGGCGGCGAACGCGGCAGAGAATGGGAAGACACTGGACTACCCGGAGCCCACCAACGAGTTCATTGCCTCCAACCTGGCCCAGATCCTCGATCTGGAGGAGGAGGACATTCTCAAGCGCCTGACCAAGACCTACTCCATGTATGAGATTATCAAGTCGCGGGTGGAGGACGACGAGCGGGACGCGGTGATCTCCTTCATCAACGAAAACCATATCACCGGCATTTACACCCCGCCCACCACCAAGCGCTACTATCCCAAGAACAGCCTGGCGGCCCAGGTGATCGGCTGGGTGAATTACAGCGAAGGACGGGGCGCCTATGGAGTTGAGGCTCAGTACGACGAGGCTCTCTCGGGCGAGACGGGGCGGATCGTCACCGCCAAAAACGGCGACGGCACACAGATGCTCTACCGCTATGAGGACTACTACGACGCCACTGACGGCGACAATCTGACCCTGACCCTGGACAGCGCTATCCAGTCCTACTGTGAGAGCATCCTGAAAAAGGGCATCGAGCAGTTCGAGGTGCAGGACGGCGGCTTCTGCATCGCCATGGACCCCAATACGGGCGAAATTCTGGCCTGGGCCAACTCCCCCACCTACGATCTGAACAACCCCCGGGTGGTGAGCGATCCGGTGCTCAACCAGTATCTGGCGGACATCGAGAGCGGGGCGTACACCAAGGAGGAGGCATACCAGAAGGCCCTGGCAGAGGGGGCTTCCAGCGAGGAGGCCCGCGACAAGGCCGTTTCTGCGGCAGAGACCGAAGTGCTTTACACCCAGTGGACCAACAAGGCAATCACCAGTACCTATGAGCCCGGCTCCACGTTCAAGTCCATCGTCTTGGCCGCCGCCCTGGAGGAGGGCGTGGTCACCGAGAACAGCCACTTCTACTGCCCCGGCTACATCATGGTAGAGGGCTGGTCCAGGCCCATCAGTTGCTCCAAGAAGGCGCCGGGCCACGGGGACCAGGATCTGGCCCTGGCGGTGGCGAACTCCTGCAACCCGGCCTTCGTCAAGATCGGCCAGGCCCTGGGAGCGGAGAAGTTCTATGACTATCTGGAGGACTTCGGCTTCCTGGAGAAAACCGGCATCGACATGCAGGGCGAGATGGACACCAGTTCCCTGATCTGGCCCCGGGAGGACTTCAACACCGTCCAGTTGGCCACCGCATCCTTCGGCCAGCGGTTCCAGGTGACCCCCATTCAGCTCATCACAGCGGCCTCCGCCGTCATCAACGGCGGCCACCTGATGCAGCCCTATGTGGTCAGCCAGGTGACCGACGGCGAGGGCAATGTGCTCCAGCACAATGAGCCCAACGAGGTGCGACAGGTGGTCAGCGCGCAGACCAGTGAGCGCTGCCGTGCGATCCTGGAGAAGGTGGTGGACGGCGGCACCGGCAAGAATGCCCGGGTGGAGGGCTACCGCATCGGCGGCAAGACCGGCTCCTCCGAGACGCTGGAGACCGACCATACCATCGTTTCCTTCCTGGGCTTCGCCCCAGCGGATGACCCGCAGGTGATTATTCTGCTGGCCTACGACAACCCCAAGCCCGCCTTCCCCGGCTCCAATACCACCGCCGGCGGCTGGTATATCAGCGGCGGCAATATGGCGGCCCTGATGGCCGGAGAGCTGCTGGAGGATATTCTGGGCCACCTGGGCGTGGAGAAAACCTATACCGCCAACGCCGACGTGCTGGTGCCCAACCTGTCCGGGCTGAATCTGGCGGACGCCACCTCCGCCCTCCAGAAGAACAGCCTGACCCTGCGCACCGTGGGCGACGGCGGTACCGTCACCGGACAGATCCCGGCGGCGGGGGCATCCATCCCCGGCGGCAGCCAGGTGGTGCTCTACATGGGCGAGGCGGTGCCCACCGACCAGGTGCAGGTGCCCAGCGTCATCGGCCTTACCGCCGAGCAGGCCAGGCAGAAGCTGGCTGATGCGGGTCTCTACATGCGGGCCACTGGAGCCACCGAGTACGGCTCTCACGTGGTGGCCTATGAACAGTCCACCGCCGCGGGCGCCTCGGTCAACCGGGGTACCACCATTGAGGTACGCTTTACCGACAGCACGGCCAGCGGAGCGGGCCTGTAAAAACGGGCCGACAACACGGGAAACGGGGTGAGGGCATGAAGCTGAATGAGCTGTTGGACGGCGTGGCGCTGGCCGCGCGGCATGTCCAGGATGTGGAATGTTCAGGAATCTGCTGTGACACCCGAGAAATGACCCCCGGCTGCCTCTTTGTGGCGCTTCCGGGGTACAAGACCGATGGACACCGGTACATCCGGCAGGCCCTGGAACGGGGAGCGGCGGCGGTGCTCTGCCAGCGCCCCCCGGAGGGGGAGGGCCCCTGGCTGGTGACGGAGGACACCCGGGCCGCCCTGGCCATCGCCTCAGCCAACTGGTTCGGCCATCCGGCCCGGGAACTGACCCTGCTGGCGGTCACCGGGACCAACGGAAAGACCACCACCACCTATCTGCTCAAGGCTATGCTGGAGGGGTGCCTCCACACAAAGGTGGGGCTGATCGGCACCAACCAGAACCTGATCGGGGAGGAGAGCCTGCCCGCCCACCGCACCACGCCGGAGTCCTACGAGGTGCAGGAGCTGCTGCGGGAGATGGCGGATGCGGGGTGTACCCACGTGGTGATGGAGGCATCCTCCCACGCCCTGGTGCTCCACCGCCTGGACGGCATCCCCTTCCGGGCGGGTATCTTCACCAATCTGACCCAGGACCACCTGGACTTCCACGGTACCATGGAGGCCTACCGGGACGCCAAGGGGCTGCTGTTCCGCCAGTGCGCCGCTGCGGTGCTCAACCTGGACGACGAGGCGGGCCGGTACTATGCCGAAACGGTGCCGGTTCCGACCTTTACTTACTCGGAGTGCCGGGACGAGGCGGATCTCACGGCCAAGAACCTCCGCCTGTTCCCTCAGCGGGTAGAGTTTGAGGCGGTGACCAGGGACGCCATTTCCCGGGTAAGGCTGCCTATACCCGGAGGCTTTACCATCTACAACGCTCTGGGTGTGCTGGCCTGCGGGCTGGTGCTGGGCCTGCCGCTGGACGGCTGTGCCGCCGCACTGGGGGCGGCCCGGGGGGTGAAGGGCCGCATCGAGGTGGTGCCCACCCCCACGGACTACACGGTGCTCATCGACTACGCCCACACCCCTGACGCCCTGGAAAACATCCTCACTACCGTGCGGGACTTCACGCCGGGGCGGGTGATCTGCCTGTTCGGCTGCGGGGGCGACCGGGACCGCACCAAGCGGCCCCGTATGGGGGCTGTCGCCGGGGCTCTGGCCGACGTGGCGGTAGTCACCTCAGACAATCCCCGTACTGAGGTGCCCATGGACATTATCAACGACATTCTGCCCGGCCTGGAGGGGGCTCCGGCGGAGGTCGTGGTGGAGCCCGACCGTCGCGCCGCCATCCGGCGGGCCCTCTCGCTGGCCCGGGCGGGGGACACGGTGGTGCTGGCCGGTAAGGGCCACGAGACCTATCAGGAGGTGGACGGCGTGGAGTACCACCTGGACGAGCGGGAGGAAATCGCCGCCTATTTCGCCTGAGAGGCGAGGAAGTTTGTTGCTTTTTCGAGTGGAAACCATGCCGGGATTGTGATAAAATATCGAACCGGCTCACATGGGCCGCAATTTGGAATGTTGAGAGGCTTTGGAGGTTGCAAAAGAGATGTTAAGGATTGTAATCAGCTTTGTGGTGGCCTTTGCGGCGGCCGCCCTGGGCGGGAAGGGGCTCATCCCCCTGCTGCGGCGCATGAAGGCCGGGCAGTCCATCAAGGAGATCGGCCCCACCTGGCACATGTCGAAGCAGGGGACGCCCACCATGGGAGGGCTGATGTTCATCATCGGCTCCGCTGCGGCGGTTCTGCTGCTGGGGTGGCCGGACTTTGCCGCAGGGCGCTTCGGCGGCGGCTTTGTGCTCCTGTTCGCCCTGGTGTTCGGCGTGATCGGCTATATTGACGACTATGTGAAGGTGAAAAAGCACCAGAACACCGGCCTGACCGCACCGCAGAAGTTTCTGCTCCAGTTGGCGGCGGCCATCGTGTTCACGGTGCTGATGCGCAACCACCACTATCTGACCCCCGACCTTTACATCCCCTTTGTGAACGTGACCCTGTCCCTCCCCTGGCCCGTTTATATGGTGTTCGCCGCCTTCGTCATGGTGGGCACCGTGAACGCCGTCAATATCACCGACGGCATCGACGGACTGGCCACCGGCGTCACCATGCCCGTGATGCTTTTTTTCACCGCCGTGGCCTGCTTCTGGGGGCAACTGGAGCTGGGGATCTTCTCCGCCGGGCTGTTCGGCGGGCTGTGCGGATTCCTGATCTATAACTTCCACCCCGCCAAGGTCTTTATGGGCGACACCGGCTCTCTCTTTCTGGGGGGAGCGGTGTGCGGACTGGCCTTCGCCCTGGATATTCCCCTGGTGCTCATCCTGGTGGGCATCATCTACATCCTGGAGACCCTGTCCGACATTCTCCAGGTGGGCTACTTCAAGCTGACCCACGGCAAGCGGATCTTTCGCATGGCGCCCCTGCACCACCACCTGGAGCTGGGCGGCTGGAGCGAGGTGAAGCTGTTCTGTGTGTTCTCCGGCGTGACCCTGCTGGCCTGTGTGCTGGCCTTCCTTGGAGTCATGGGCCGGTAATCCACCCTGAGTTGAGAGAAAGGAGGGGAGCCCCCTGGCAAAACGCAAGCGCGACCTGACCATTGAGGAGCAACTGGCCCGGGGACCCATGGACCTGCCCTTCCTGATGCTGGTGCTCCTGCTCACCGGCATCGGCGTGATCATGGTGTTTTCCGCCTCCTACGCCACGGCGTACTTGCAGGAGGACAAAAGCCCCACCTTCTACTTCTTCCGCCAGGCCCTCTTTGCCGCGGCTGGCCTGACCGTGATGTATATCACCTCGAAGATCAACTACCAGACCTTCCGCTGGCTGTCGGTCTTCGCCCTTGGGCTGGCTGTCCTGCTGCTCGTCGCGGTGCTCATCCCCGGCATCCACACCAGCCGTTCCGACGGCGTGAAGCGGTGGATCGCCGTACCGGGCATCGGAACCTTTCAGCCGTCGGAGATCGCCAAGGTGGCCGTCATCATGTACTTTTCCGCCCGGCTGTCCAAGCGGAACACGGAGAAGCCGCGCCGCCTCTCCCCCCGCAGTCCGCTCAGCGGTGTGGTGGGCTTCCTGGACCGTATCGGCTTTCTGGAACTGGTGCCCTATGGACTCATCCTGCTGCTGATTGTGGGCCTGATGATGCTGGAGCCCCACATGTCGGGCACGATCCTGATTCTGGCCGGCGCGGCGGCGGTGCTTTTTGCCGCCGGCATCAAGCTCTACTGGTTTGCCGGCGGCGGCGCGGCCCTGATGGGGCTGGTGGTGCTCATGATGAGCGGCTACCAGTCCACCCGCATCCTGGTGTGGCAGGATCCCTGGGCTTATCCCCGGGACGGCGGCTATCAGATTATCCAGTCCCTCTACGCCATCGGCTCCGGCGGACTGCTGGGCCTGGGCCTGGGCAAGAGCCGGCAGAAGTTCCTCTACCTGCCCGAGCCGGAGAACGACTTCATCTTTGCCATCGTGTGCGAGGAGCTGGGCCTGATCGGGGCCGGAATCGTCCTCATTCTCTTTGCCCTGCTGGTCATGCGGGGCTACTGGATTGCCATCCACGCCAGAGACCGCTTCGGCGCCCTTCTGGTGGTGGGTATCACCACCCTGACCGCGGTACAGGTGTTCCTGAACATCTCCGTGGTCACCAACCTGATCCCTACCACCGGCATCTCCCTGCCGTTTTTCAGTTACGGGGGTACGGCGCTGATGATCCAACTGGCGGAGATGGGCATCATCCTTTCCGTTTCCCGGCAGATCCCGGCGCCGAGACAGGAGTAAAAAAGTCCAGGGAGGACGCTGTTCCCCTGCGCGGCCAGGGACAGTGGTGTGCTCCGCAGGCGCATGTCCTGCTGCGCACATCCTCTGAATTTCTTTCACCCTATGGCGGGTGAAGCTTTTTAGGCCGCAGGGGCGACCAGCGGCCGCCCTACATTACGAGGAGGAGAAAAAAGGAATGAGAGTCCTCTTTACCTGCGGGGGAACGGCGGGCCATGTCAATCCCGCCGTGGCCCTGGCCCAGATGTTCCAGACCCGCAACTCCGGCTGTGAGGTGCTGTTCGTGGGCGCCGACGGCGGCATGGAGACCCGGCTGGTGCCCAAGGAGGGGTACCCCATTGAGACGGTGACCATCACCAACTTCCGGCGGTCCCTCTCTCCGGCCTCCATCGGCCACAACGTCAGAACCCTGCTGAACATGAACAAGTCCAGGAAGCAGGCCAACGCCATCCTGGACCGCTTTCAGCCTGACCTGGTGGTGGGCACCGGCGGCTACGCCTCCTTCCCGGTGGTGAAGGCCGCCGCGAAGCGGGGGATTCCCACCGCCGTTCACGAGTCCAACGCCGTCCCCGGCCTGACCACCAAGACCCTGTCCAAGGTGGTGGACGTGGTGATGGTGGGCTTTGAGGAGAGCCGAAGCCACTACGACGACCCCGGAAAGGTGGTGGTCACCGGCACGCCGGTGCGGCGGGACTTCTTCAACGATACCCGCAGGGAGGCCCGCCAAAAGCTGGGCCTTGCCGATGGAAAGCCCATGGTGCTCTCCTATTGGGGGTCCCTGGGGGCCGACGTGATGAACCGCTATATGGCGGATTTCATCGCGGAGGAGGTTGGAGAGGGCTGTCCAATTCACCATCTCCACGGCGCGGGCCGGAACTATGCCTGGCTGACCGGTGAGCTGGGGTGCCGGGGCGTGGCGCTGACCAAGGGGGGCGATGTGGAGGTGCGGGAGTATATCTATGATATGCCCCTGGTGATGGCCGCGGCCGACTTGGTGATCTGTCGGGCGGGGGCATCCACCATCTCCGAGCTCACCGCCATCGCCAAGCCCTGTATCCTGGTGCCTTCCCCGAATGTGACCAACAATCACCAGGAAAAGAACGCCAGAGTGCTGGAGCAGCACGGGGCCGCAGTGGTTCTGCTGGAACCGGAAATCGACGGAAAGCGGCTCTATGGAACAGCGAAGGAGCTGCTGGCAGACCGGGACCGACTGACGGCTATGTCCAAAAGTCTCACCGAGCTCTCCGTTACCGACGCCTCGGAGGAGATCTACCAGACGCTGATAGCACTTCTGAAGTAGGCCGGGCACTGTCACATACCCGTCTTTCCGCATAGTATGGCCTGAAACCATGAAATGCGGAGGATGGACCTATATGAGTGCTTATCTGGTGGAAGGCGGCAGACCGCTGCGTGGAACGGCCAGAGTCCACGGGGCCAAGAACAGCGTGCTGCCGATCCTGGCGGCGACGATTCTGTGCAGAGGGGTGAGCGTGGTCCACAACTGCCCCGATCTCTCAGACGTCCGCGCCTCCATTTCGATCCTGGAGCATCTGGGATGCAAGGTGTCGCGGACCGGGGACACCATTACTGTGGACGCCTCGGAGCTGACCCAAAACGATGTGCCCGACGCCCTGATGCGGGAGATGCGGTCCTCCGTCATCTTCCTGGGGGCGATCCTGGCCCGTACCGGCTCCGCGGCGCTGAGCATGCCGGGGGGGTGTGAGCTGGGCCCCAGGCCCATCGACCTGCACTTGGCCGCCATCCGGGCCCTAGGGGCGGAGATCCGGGAGGAGGGAGGCGCCCTCTTGTGCGCCCTACCCGGCGGGCATATGGCGGGCTGTGAGATCAATCTCTCCATCCCCAGCGTGGGGGCCACGGAAAACGCCATGCTGGCGGCCTGTGGGGCGGAGGGGACCACAGTGATCTCCAATGCCGCCCGGGAGCCGGAGATCGTGGATCTGCAGGCATTCCTGCTGGCTCTGGGGGCCGAGGTGCGGGGCGCGGGCTCCTCTGTGGTCACAGTCCGGGGTGGAAACGTGCTCCACGGCGGAGAGCATACCGTTATGCCGGACCGTATCGTCGCGGCCACACTGCTCTCGGCGGTGGCTTCCGCCGGCGGAGAGGCGGAGATCCTGGGCACCGATTATCGGCAGCTATCTACGGTCACCGCCGTGCTGGCGGAGGCGGGCTGCCGGATCCGTAGCGGGGCCGATTACATCACCATCCGCCGGGATGGTCTGCTCAAGGGCGTGCGCCCCATTCGCACGGCGCCCTACCCCGGCTTTCCCACCGACGCGCAGCCCCCGGTCATGGCCGCTCTGACCAGGAGCGAGGGGACCACCGTCATTGTGGAGAATATGTTCGAAAGCCGCTACCGGCATGTGGATGAGCTCTGCCGCATGGGGGCGGATATCCGGGTAGACGGCCGGGTGGCGGTAGTCACCGGGGTAGGAAGGCTCCATGGAGCCGCCGTCCGAAGCACGGACCTGAGAGGCGGGGCCGCCTTGGTGGTAGCCGGACTAGGGGCGGAGGGGACCACGGAGGTGTCCGACCTGCACCATATTTGCCGGGGCTATGAGAAGCTGCCTCAGAACCTGCGGGCCCTGGGAGCGGATATTCAGGAGCTTCCGCGGCGTGGTCCTCTCCGCGGCCGCCGTCTCCCTATCCTCCTTCCTCGCCGGGCTCGTGCTCTCCTATGCTGCGGGAGTACCTGCCGGCGCCAGCATCGTGCTCGTGAACCTCGCCTTCTTTCTCCTCTTCGCCGCGGCCGGCAGGATAAGGCGATGAGAAACGGGACGGCGGCGGCGCTCTGCCTGCTGATCCTCCTCGCCTCGCCGCTTTGCGCCGCGGAAAAGGTGCTTGAGATAAAAGAGAGGGTATTCGTCTCGCTGATCAACGAGATATATATCAACGCCGACGATTACATCGGCAAAAAGATACGCCTGCAGGGTGTCTTTGAAAAATTCACCGACGAAGAGACGGGAGAGGCCTTCTACTCCGTGACCCGGCAGGGGCCGGGCTGCTGCGGCTCGGACCTGAATCCCGGCTTTGAAGTCATCTGGAACGGGAAATATCCCGCCTCCGGCGTCTGGGTCGACGCGACGGGAGTCCTTGAGGTATATGAAAAAGAATACCTACGCCTCCGCCTGACGGAGCTGAAGCTCCTCCCGGCGAACAAAAAAATGAAACTCTACGTACAGTAAATACCTTCCCGCGGCTGCGGCGAAAGATTTTTCTTGACATAGCCGCCGGAAGTCAGTATAATTTTTTTTGTTTTTCGGGGGTATAGCTCAGTTGGGAGAGCGCTTGAATGGCATTCAAGAGGTCAGCGGTTCGAACCCGCTTATCTCCACCAGAAAATTAGAGCCTTGCAGACAATTAAATCTGCGAGGCCTTTTTATTTTGATCCCATTGATTATGCGGGCTGCGCGTATGACGCAGTCTTCACATGCAAATTTAGTGCGGAAGTATGATGGCGGCGGCCACCGGCATTCGCTTGGCGGCCTTACAAAACAGTTGGCTGTTTATAGCCGCAAAGACAAGGATGTCCCGAGGAGATCTCCGGTGCGGAGGTCACCTCGGGACGTTTTAAGACTTACTTTCAAACCGGCGCGACAGACACCCGGCAGGCCGCGAGAGAAAATTCATCGCATCTTTTGCCGGAAACAGATACCCGCTCATTGCTCATTGTCAAACTTTCTCGGCCTCACCTTCCAAAACACAACGTTCATCAGAACGACGATCAGCGCCACGACTACCATCGAGACCCAAAAGCCGACGTTCAAACCAAGATACTCCGCAGTCCCAAAAAGCTTTATCCAAATATTCATCCAGTTCATCATTCATACCTCCATCAGAGCAGATCACCGTAATGGCGCACATAAGCTTTTTTCAGACTGGTCGCAAGAA
>ENA-OWPD01001304-OWPD01001304.1-human-gut-metagenome-genome-assembly--contig:-NODE-1304-length-20522-cov-4.727122_pt1 | contig 20522 bp, 29 predicted proteins | sample MGYA00248262_ERZ651842 | MGnify/ENA primary metagenome ERZ651842 (study PRJEB26924, sample SAMEA4378253) | human gut metagenome | biome: human gut; feature: human-associated habitat; material: faeces... | reverse complement strand
TGTTTTGTCAGAATCAAAAAACAGGTTGCTGAATAGACATAATCTATATTATAATACAAGCATAAGAAACTGAAATTTACAAAAATGAACAGGAGTGAGAGCAGTGCCAGAAATATCATTGTTTTACGGAATACGTGTTACCATGTATTATAATGATCATATGCCACCACATTTCCATGCAGAATATAATGGACAAAAAGCATTAGTAGATATTAATAACATTCAAGTGATTCGAGGTTCATTACCAAATAAACAACTTAGACTTATATTGGCTTGGTGTACTATCCATCAGGATGAACTGATGCAAAACTGGGAACTTGCAAAAGATATGAAGCCATTAAATAGAATTAATCCGCTTATCTAAAGGGGGAAATCATATGAACGAATATTTTCCGACAGTAGTACAGGTGATACCATTGGATAACTTTCATGTACAGGTATTCTTTGATGATGGCAAGATTGTAGACTATGATGCTACAGAAGATTTGAAAGCAGAAATATTCAAGCCATTAAGAGATATTGATGCATTTAAAGAAGCTTGTACCGTTATGAATGGTACTCTTGCATGGGATCTTTCTGGCAACAGAGATGAATCCAGTTGCATTGACATTGATCCGTTTACTGTATATGAGTTAGAATCCATTAATAATCTGATTGCTTGAATAATGTGATCACAATTTAATATGAGCAGTATGAAAGCCCTCGGGAGTTAATCCTGGGGGCTTTTGGTGTGGGGAATATATGATTTTAATAATGTAGCATATTCTGAAAAGAATTGTTTGCGTTCTTTCTGTGGAATCTTATTAAATGGAGCAGACATGATAGCAACTGTAAGACCAAGATCTTCCCGCATATTTTTAAGAAAGGCTTCTAATCGTTCAAGTGTATAAATCATATTTTGATCACGTAAAGCATCGAATCCGCTATTTATGTCATTTTTTATAGAAATATATTGCCGATCATAGTCGGTTGGCTGAACATCATAGAGAGTAAAAAATTCATTCTTTTCATTTTTTTCTTTAATATTTTGGTAAATAAGTTTATTACGTTCTTTAATAGTTAAAAATTCATTAGCCTTTAAAAGTGTTTTTGCCTTATTCTGTGATTCTACTATAGAGAATCCCTCTGATAAAAATAGATTAAATAAAATACCTTGCATATATATATAACTTATAGAACGTATCTTTTTGTTTAGAATATCATCAAGAAAAGTTGAGGGTAAATGAAATCTAATTGTAGTTTGTACATGATATCCTTTAGAAGCAGGAGTGATAGTTGTTTCTAATTTGTTTTCTGGAAGTAAATCAATATTAGATATAGAATCTAATCCTCTATTTTGATTAATGATGTCAACAAATTGTTGTGGTGTATAATTGAGTTTGTTTAATGTAGAAGAAATAAACTCTATAAGAGAATCAGAAATTGGGAATTTTCTGATTTCATAATCAAATTGATGAATCCATTGTTCACGCTTTAATTCTTCTTTAGTCATATGGAGAGCATTCTCATCAATTAAATTATCCATGAATTGCTCATACTCTTCATCTGATAAATCTGTGATTTTACTAAAAATCTCATTAAGCAAAGAAAAGTCCATTTCCTTTATTTTACCATTTTCAACCTGAGAAATATAAGAGGCACCCTTTCCTAATTCTTTGGAAAGTTCATCACCTCTTTTTTTCTTTGACTTTCTTAAAGTACGTATGGTAGAACGTAGGTTTTCAGTTAATTCTATAGTTGGCATAATAATTTCTCCTTTAAAATGGTATTATTATATCAGATAATTATTTAAAAGTCAATGAAAATGCAGATAATAATTTCATAATAATAATCATATAATTATTATAAAAATGTTGACATATACAGAAACGTATGTTAATATGTATAATATCAAATGAGGGAGGAATTAAGGATGAGAATACGAAGCAAACCTAACAAATCATTACCTTATAAAAAGAAGCCTCAGAGTTCCTACACACTGAGACTTCTAATAAAATGAAACGAGTTTCCTAGGCTCGTTTCTATGTAACTGTACAGACCCACAAAAGAATCTATACTTTATCTAAGCACACTAAGTATAGCATTAAATTCCTTACGATGCAAGTTTCTTTCGTGGCAAGTCTGCCAAATTTTCCATATATAACTGAATACAGTAGATTAATATACTATCTGCTGCTTGATTTTATTTTGTACTATGAAAACTGAATAACAGGAGGATCACAGTATGGTTGAACCAACATCCATTATAAATAGCATTTACATTATTTTACACGAATATGATCGTATATTAAAAATGCAACTGTGATCATACCACATAATGCATCTACTATCGTATCAAGACTACCACAGTCGAGTGGGATATACATATATGTACCTCTTTGTATTTTATATCTATGTGAAAGGCTAATGCCTGAGTTGTGAAATGTAGGCATAATCATATAGTTGTTATCTCTCGATTATATGAGCTTAATAGTTTACATCGTAAACCTGATAGCATTCCCTGTGGTATATAAGGATGTTGGCTCATGCCATATTAAAGCCGAAGAGATTATGGCAATGTATCCAAGGTTACGCTATTATGTGCCATCTTTGAGAGATGATGTACTCGAAGTGGACATCATGGATTTACTACCTGGTGATATGGCGTTGGTAAGTGTAAACCTTTATTTATTTAGAGATAGTGAAACATTTACCATTCCGCTAAAGCACGTATTCAAAACCCGTAGAGCAGCACATAGAAGCAGAAAACGATGGGAGAAATCTGTCCAAAAACGACAAAAAGAGTAAAAAGAAGTGATAATTTGAAACTTAGATTTCATCTTGATTATGAGGAGAAATTATATGAGTAAGACATGGGAAGATAGACCATTGTCAAAATCTAAAGTGGCATTGGTAGAAATGCAGCGCCAGTTAGAAATCATCTCTAAAGATGTAGAACAGGCAAGTACAAAGAATCAATTAGACCTGTTGCAGAAAATTGATATTATTGAGGACTGGTATGCACTTTATCACATTGTATGCAAAGAACATAATTTTGAATGTAAGGGTTGTCCTTTTATAGAAACTGCAACTGAGGAATGGGATTCAGACACAAACAGTTATGAAACTTATTATGATTGTAAATTTGAGTTTGGATCTGGATATGCAGGTGACATAATACCATACATTGAAAAGTATCGAGAAAAAATCGACAGATATAAAAAGAAAGAAGATGAAGAACAAATCTATACTTCGAGAGGATGGCATAAGAGATATCAATAAGTAAAACTTGATTCCGTTTTAAGTTATAAGATGGAATCAAAAATTTTTACCTTAATGATACGAGATAATCAGTGAACAATAAAGATTCGTGGAGGTGAAAAACAGTTGAGTCACGATTTAAACAGAATTGAATATGTGATTATAAATATCATGCTGAAAAACTTTGCTACAGATCATATGCATTCTATGTCATGTGAAGAAATCTGTGATATAGAAGGACGAAGTAAGATCAGTACCATTTATAAGCACATCAGGAAACTAGAAGGTCTTGGACTTGTAACCAAGGGAGCAAAGATTGAAAGAGCATATGGTTACATATTAACAGATAAGGCAATTGGAATGATGCCTAAATCAGATAATGCGAGGGAGGATTAAACTAAAATGATTAAGAATAAAACAGGTTTTGTTGGAATCGGCGGATATGCAGGAAATCAGTTGCTTCCTTTTTATAAGAAAAACTATCCATGTTTGTTTATTAATTCAGCACATCAGGATTTGGATAGTTTAAAAGAGGTAGATGCATCAGACAAATATCATATTCCTGGTGGAGAAGGGTGTAATAAGAATAGAAAGAAATCGAAAGAACTTTTCCGAAAGGATATTGACAATATTGTTAATGCAGTTAAAGAGAAGTTTCCTGGAATAGAATATCTGTTTGTTGCGGCTGCATTAGGTGGTGGAACTGGTGCAGGTGGAGTAGCAGCACTGAAAAAGATTGCTATGGAGGAACTTGATTTAAAAGCGTGTGGTACTATTACAGTTTTACCTGATACGAAAACAGAATCTATTCAAGCTTTGATTAACAGTTATGAGACTTTAGCAGAGATTGAATCTACATTAGATGAACCTGGAGCCGTATTTATTCTGGATAACAGTAAAAACAATAATAAGATGCGGATTAATGAAATGTTCTTCTGGTACTTGGATGCCTTACTAACCAGTGATTGCAATTCAACTCTTGGGAATGTAGATGATGCTGAGATTGGACAGTTGCTTTCAACTCCGGGGGTTTCCATTATCAGTAAGCTTGGTAAGGATAAATCAGATATGCAGAACTTACTGAGTACCTTCCATAATAATATTTACGCACCACTTGAAGAAGATAAGGTGATTAAATATATCGGATTGATTAATTCTGGAATGGGAAAAGAAATCCGTATAGAAGATATTTATGAAGAAGTTGGAACACCTCTTGATACTTATATTGGATATGAAGCAGATTCAACACTTTGTGTATTATCTGGATTGTCATTGCCATATACAAAGATGGATGAGATTAGAGAGAAAATTGATGCAAGTAAGGATACCATCAAACGAAATATTACTGCACAGAATAACAGTAGACTTACTAATAATTTAGGATTTTTTGATGAAGTTTCAGAAAAGCCAAAGGAAAAGAAGAAAAGTAATAGAGATATGTTGTTTTAATTCAATAACTATTTGTAAGAGTTTGGGGTAGTTCATAAGAGATAAAACATATTTAGAGAATAATTTATACGGAGGATATAAGAACATGATGAAAGAAATTACAGTAAAAGAGTTTGTACAGGAAGTAAAAGACATGGTAATGGAAGTTATGCCAAAAGAATTTGAAGGTGTTATGACAGCATTGTCAAAGGCACATATTGGTTACAATGAGGAAGAAAAAGAACTTATATTCTACACAGGTAACTATAATTACGGTGGCAACGCTTCAATGATGGTTAAGGCAGATGTGATAAAAACTATATACAAAGATGAATATGGATATCATTTTACTTTGAACGACAATGTAACATTTTCTGCTTCAGAGACACCAGGAATAAATGGTAACTTAAATGATCTTCTCGATAAGCCTAGTCATCATCAGTGTGAATTAGCACGAGTATTGATGAAGAGCAATGTTACAGATAAGCAGATTATAGATGATCTTCTTTCTATGAAAAAATCGGTTTGGTATATAATTTGTGAAAATCTGGATGAAACTTTGAAAGAGCATTCGGATGCATTTGACAGAGGACATAATCAGATGATTAGAGATTTTAGAAAAGTAGCAGGTATGAATCGAGTAGACGAAGCATCTGTATATATTGCATATATGAGTTGGAAGAACAAAAACAAAGAAACAGCAAACTAAAATAAACACACAGAAAAATAATATATCAGTGGATGGAGCTGCATCTGTCCACTGAGAGAAAGGACAAAAGATATGGGAGAATTAAGAGGATACGGTCATTATTACAAATTATTCAAGGGTGAAGGTGGTATTCCACGAGAGGTAACAGTTATTGCTATTGATGGAGATATGGTGACTATTATCAACGGACATCATACAAAAGAAGAATTGGATGGATGTTCAATGCCAATTAAAATGCGTTGCAATAGAAATAAAATCATAACCAAAGTTACTGATCAGCAGAAGAAATTAATTGATGCAGAAAAGGCAAAATTCCAGAAAATCATTGATGATGCAGATAGAAGCCTTGAAGCATTTAAAAATGGAGAAGTCTGATTATAAGAAAAGGAGAACTAAAATTATGTCAGAAAATATTATGAGTGGAATTATGAAAGCGGTAAATAAAAATCTTGAGCGTGACATTGCTAAAAAGCTTAATAGCTTATGTAGCAAATATTACAACAGCAATAAAAAGCTTCAGGAAATGATTTCAAAAGAAGATTTTGCCGATGTCATTAAAAATGTCAATGTGAGTTTTAGAAATAGGAATCTGAATGTATCAGTAAATCCCAAAGATGAAGATGCCGTTTCAGAACAGAATAAAAAGAAATTCGATGAATTCTGTAATGAGTTTTTCAATCAGTCGGTATCTGAATATTTTGCAAAGAACTAATCAGAAATTGTGACAGAGAAATAAGTAGCATAAAGATATATTGAGTAAAAAGGAGATTAGAAATTATGTCAGGAAAAATCGTAGCAAGCATTGGACTAATCATTGATAATCAGGAAATCGAAAAATGTATTACTGAGAAGTTTAAAGCTTCATCTGATACATATTACAGAAATCATAAAAAGATTCAGAATATGATTTCTGAGAAAGATTTTATCGAAGTGATAAATCATGTAAGTGTCAGATTTGACAATGAAAATATGTTTATATGTATCAATCCAAAAGGCTTAGACCCTATTGAACCAGAGCATAGAGCTAGAATTATTGAAGCATGCTATGAATATTTACATAGAATTGCTTCGGAATATTTTAATCTTGGCATTGATACAGGAAACAATGCAAGAGATTTAACCAAAGAAAAGACAATAGAAATCATTTCCGAAGAAACACGTACAAGTCAAGATATATCTAAACATGTAGTAAATGCTGTAGCAGAGAATTTGGATGCTTTAAGCAAAGGCGAAAATCCGAATACACATGTGGCAAATATTTTCGGAGACAGTTTGAAAGATACCACATATGAGGCTGCAATTGAGATTATTGCTAACAAGTGGACTGATCTCACTAAGAGTGAAAAATCAATTCTTGCGGAAGAATTAGGTGGAGTACGAAATAAAAGTTATGTAATAGCCTTATTTGACCATGTAACAGAGAACTAACATACAATACATTGCATCGGTATTATCTGGTGCAATGTACCACTCAAAATATAGGAGCAAAAAAACATGAAGAGAAATACAACACCTGAGAAATTATTGGATGCTATTAATAATAAGAAGTTATCCGTTATCGGTGGCAAGATTTATTCAGTTGATATGGTAAGAAACTACCCACCAGATCAATTTGTAGAAGAATTAGAGTTCCTTTGTGAATCAGGATGCTTTGCAGAGATGATTGATATTAAATATGAGGTTGCTGTGGGACATGTATTGTTAGACATTGGACGGATGTGTGCAAAGGATATCTATGTATTAATGCAACTTGATGTTGCTGATGGTGTTACACCACAAGAGATTAAAGATATGCTGCTATATACGGATTACTGAATGAAATAGAGAACTAATGGTAACACGGGTTCGATTCCCGTACTGATTATATATAGAGAGAAAGGAAAACTTGAAAATGTCAGAAGAGAAGAAAGTATTAGTAGGAACAGTTAAATGGTTTGATGGAGAAAAAGGTTACGGATTTATTACAGTGGATGATACAGATTACTTTATGCATTATTCCAGTATTAATATGCCAGACAGAAAGAAGTATCTTAATACGAATGATACGGTTGAGTTTGAACCAGGAAAGAATGACAAAGGATTACTTGCAACAAATATAACACCTGTACTTACATTAGGCATGATCCTAAAAGCTTTGAAAAAAGAAGGACTGTATGTAAATAAATTTCAAAATGCTTACGGTGTTGAGGTCTATCATGTTGTGAATGAGAATAATGTGATTCAGTCCCCGGAACAGGGAATGTATTTTAACGAACTTGCTAAATATGCTGAGTTAGTTTAAAAAAACTATGCAACAGAAAATTATAAAGTGGATAAGAAAAGGAGAAAAAATTATGATGATGAACAGAGAACTTAATAACGTAACATTTGGAACACTTGGACTAGATAGCACTATCAACTTTTTAAAAGCACCGATGTGTGATTGTGGTGGTAAACAGGCACTTTGCACTGAGGATATCAAACAGGCAACCGGTGATATGCTTTCAGAGCAGAAATTTGATGTAGGTGGAATCTTAGTATTTAAACAGGATGGTGATGTGCTGTTTACACTGAAGATTGGACAGACAGAGAAAGATATTTATTTCTGTACATTAGATATGAGCAGTAATCCATTAGAGGAATGTGGACAGGCGTTACAGAAATCTTTACAGTGCATGGAAGAAGAGTTAGGCGTGGAGAAGAATGCTCTGGTATTGAAACATTGTGGTGTAATGGTAGAAATTGAGAAAGATACATTCAAGATTATTGAAGAATAACTATTAATATAGGTCAGTTTGTGAACTGGTAAAGAACATTGCAAGGTATTTCCTTAGTTCTGCCGATTTAACAATGATGGAGGAAAAGATTGTGGATAAAGAATTTTTAGCCAGTAAGGAATTTTTAGCTTATATGAGAAAAGAATCCAGAAAAGTAGGGGCTGCAAATCTCAAAAGAGTAGCAAATACAGGAAAGAGATTTTATCTTGGAGAATTGAATATTTCTAACGGAGTAATGGCAATGGGATATAATCTGGATTCCACAGAAATTCAATCTTTGCTCAAAACATATGAGTCATGTGATTGGGGTGAGGGATGGGAAGATGCAAAAATAAATGAAGCAGCCATAAGATCTGGACATGGTGATGTTATAGGAATATACAGACTTGGTAATGAAAAAGTGTGGATTAAAACTGATTTGAATGAATCTCCATGTACAACAATTTTCTTACCAAAGGAATGGTGAAAAAGAGAATAAGATAACAGATAAATAAAGCTTTAAACATGAGGAGGAATGTATTACGAGTATCGAAGAATCAGTAATTAAAATTGTAGATGACATTATGGGAAGTGGGAAAAGTACATGGGCAATTAATCACATCAATCAGAATCCTGACAAAAAGTTTTTATGTATAGTACCGCTTTTATCAGAATGTGAGAGATTTAAAGAGAAAACAGATATTGATATTATTGATCCAGAAAAATGGGGAAGTAAGTGGAAGAATTTCAGATGGTTAGTTGAGAATGATAAAAATATTGTAACAACTCATTCACTAATAAAAATGATGGATCTGGATATGTTGGAATTATTAAAAAGCAAGAACTATGTACTGATGATTGATGAATGCCTAGATGTTCTGGATACATATAAAATCAGCAAGGATGACTTAAAAATTATATTCAATGAAAAACTTGTATCACTGGATGAAGATGGATTTTTAGTTTGGAATGAAGAAAGAAAACCATATAAAGGTGTTTATGGTGACATTAAACGACTTTGCAGTTTTAAATCGTTAATGGGATTTAAAAAAGAGAACAGTGATGAATTGGCAAGGATTATTATGTGGAATTTTCCTGTTGATTTTTTCAAATGTTTTGATGAAAGTTATATTTTTACATACTTGTGGGAAGGAAGTATTCAGAAATCTTATTTTGATATTCATGGAATCAAGTACGAAAAATATATGTTGGATTATGATAGACAATTGATTCCGCATTGTAAAGAAATTGAATATGAAAAGAGAAGAAACGTTGCTGACTTGATTAATATATACGATGGAAAGTTCAATAAAATTGGTATGAAAATAGGAAAGTCAAATCCATTATCAAAATCATGGTATGAAGATAAGAGAAAAAAGAACAGATCCATATTTTCACAGTTGAAGAACAATACAGAGAATTATTTTAGAACGGTTACTAAAACAAAATCCATAGATAATATGTATACAGTTTTTAAACCTTACTGTAAATATGTAAAAGGTAAAGGATTTGCAAATGGCTTTGTTTCTTGCAATGCAAGAGGAACCAATGAATTTAAGGATAAAAAATCTTTAGCATATCTAATAAATTTCTTTATGTCTCCTGATATAAAACAATTTGTAGAGCATTACCATATTGAATTTGATGATAATTTATTTTCATTATCTGCTTTATTACAGTGGATTTGGAGAAGTCAAATAAGAGATGGTAATCCAATAGATCTTTATATTCCCAGTGAAAGAATGAGAGAATTATTAAAAATATGGATTAATGAATGCAAGACAATGAGTGAAGCAGCATGATAAAAATGTGAAAAATGAGCTTCTAAAATTTCACATTTGGCTTCTGAAATGCCCTATTTACAAGGGTTTCAGTGGTCTTTCCGTAAAGAAAAGGATAAGGTAATACTATATTAATTTAATCATGATATCATAAATAATCTGCTTAAAAAGTATATGTTCAGAATGTGTCATATTTTTTATATTTCGTAGCGTAGCGGAGAAATATAAAAAATTGCACATTATGATGCTACTAATTCTCTGTTCACAAGCTTGCTTGTGGGCAGAAATTAGGAGTCTACTGTCAGAGACATAAGATGCAAACAGAAAGGCGAATACATATGTATAGAAAAACGATACAGCATGAGAAAGAGAATTTATCCAATGGACTAATTAGTGAAGAATTAATATATGCCTGTCTGATGACATGTGAAAAGGTTATCAGTAAAAATGCATATTTAGAGAAGAAATGGAGCAAATGGTATGAAGATTTTACTGGATCAGCAGATGCTAGTAACTATAGAGCAGATAGACTTACATGGATGGAGTATAGAAAGAAATTACAATCCCTGCTGCTGGATAAACATTCTATGAGAGAAATCATACAAAATACTAAATCTACAAAGGTATATACGGATATTGCACCTAAGACAATGGTAAAGACAGTTATTGATTTAATTGATACTGGTAAATATGTATTGCTTCTTTAATATATAGTCCCCGACAGGTAGACGGCAAGTTGACAAGCAACTTACCGAATTATTTTCCTTGCTGACGCAAGAAAAATATCATAGAGAGAAAAGCAGTTGATATATTAATTTGATTGTTTAAGGGAGAATAATAGATTATGGCAAAGAGAATTAAGAATCCAAATGAAATCTGTTATATGTGCGGTAAAAGTAAGTCACAAGTATTGCATTTGCTTGAAGGCAACTATGGATATATTTGTGATGAATGTGTAGAGAATGCTCATGATATGTTATCTGAAATGACAGAAAGAGAAAGAAAATTAAGAGAGTGCCAGGAATGTATAGATGCAACACCTTCACAGATTAAATCTTATCTGGATCAGTACGTGATTGGACAGGATGATGCAAAGAAAGCTTTATCTGTTGCTGTTTATAATCACTATAAGCGTATGCACCAGAAAAAGAAATCAGATGTTGAGATTGAGAAATCCAATATTCTTATGATTGGTAATACTGGATGCGGCAAAACCTTCCTTATTAAATGTTTAGCAAAATATCTTGGTGTTCCGCTTGCTATCGCAGATGCCACTTCGCTTACAGAAGCCGGTTATGTCGGAGATGATGTTGAAAATATTCTTCTTAAACTGTATGAGAAATCAGAGGGTAATTTAGAGAAAACACAACAGGGTATCATTTATATTGATGAGATTGATAAATTGGCTTTACGTGGTGAGAATACTTCTCTTACAAGGGATGTTTCTGGTGAAGGAGTTCAGCAAGCACTTCTGAAGATTCTGGAAGGTACAATTGCAAGAGTTCCGTTTGGTGGTGGACGTAAACATCCTAATGCTGAATGTGTAAACATTGATACCAGTAATATTCTGTTTATATGTGGTGGTGCTTTTGATGGATTGGAGAAGCTTATTAATCAAGATAAGAAAGTAAACAGAACTATTGGATTTGGTGTTGGTGCGGAGAATATATCTAATGAAGAAGAATTTACACTTGAAAATGTACAACAGCATGATCTTGTGAGATATGGCATGATGCCTGAGTTTATCGGACGTTTACCAGTAATCACAACGCTTGCACCATTGACAGAGAATGATATGGTAAGGATTCTTACTGAACCAAAGAATGCAATTGTACGACAGTTCCAGGAGTTATTTGCTATGGATGATGTCAAGTTACAATTTGAGAAAGATGCTTTAATGAAGATTGCTGCTATAGCAAATGAGAAGCGTATTGGTGCAAGAGGATTAAGAAGCATTGTGGAGAATGTATTACAAAAGACTATGTTTGAGTTGCCTGATATGAAGAGTGCAAAGAAAGTAGTTGTAAATGCTGAGTGCGTTGATGGTGATACTGAACCTGTTGTATATGGTGCAAGAAATAAGAAGATTGCGTGAGAGGGATAAACGATGTCACTTAAAAGAGAATTTATAGATATGCTACATTTGATTATTGATCCATTATTAGAAGATGAAGAGAGCGGTTATTATAATATTGAAGAAGATTCCTATAGAGACATCTGTATGAAATATAATGGCGAAGATGTTTCATACGGGAACTTCTATCAATGCAACAATGATAATTGTATGGGGTGTTCTGAATGTAAGCATATGAAGGTAGACGTTTCTCTTTTTGACGGAGAATGGATTAGAAACTATTTCTTTGGTAACAAACCAGATGTAAAAGGAATCGTTACGATTAAGAATAGAAAACAGTTAATGAATGAGATGTTCCAGATAAAAGAGGATATAGAGTTTTCCAAAGATTATTATGCTAAGTTTGGAGAAAAATACAATGATTATTTGCAATATGCTAAAGAATTTGCGGAGAAGTTAAAAAAGGATTTCACTTATACAATGAATGAGACTGAAACACTTATGTTGTCAGTAGATTCAGAGAATCTTCCAATAGTGTTTCATACAGATTATCGCAAAGATACTGATTTTAAATCTGACACCTTGGTAACTGGTGATATGAAAGCCATTGGAAATCAGAGTGTTATTAATATTTATTGCTGTATGGATAAGGAAGAGGAAATCAAACAACGATTACGGCATGAATTGATACATTACTGTCTTTATATCAATGAAACTACATATAGTGATGATTCCGCAATATTCCATGTGCTATGTCAGATATACGATGCTTATGCATACGCAAAGATGCCTAATGAAGAACAGATAGTATATGACAAATTTGTGATTGCATTTGATAATTTGAATGCTCTGAAAGAGAAACAAAAATTGGATGATAATTCTACAGCATACAGGAACATGAAGCTTCTATTATTATTTGCAGTTGGTTATAATCCTCACAATTTAGTGAATGAAGAATTGTTAAATACCTGTACTGAAACACTAAACAGAATGAGTAAGGAAAGGAACGTGGCATGAGTAATAACATTAAAATGATTAATGGTGGTCAAACTCAGAATTTAATAAAGGATGCAAAAAGAACCTTAAAATATGCTGATGTTTGGTCGAAGTATTACAACAGAGAACTACAAAAAGGATTGGCAGAATGCATAGATAAAGGTGATCTGTCACATGAACAGGCGGTTAAATTGGCTTTTATTGGTGTTAAGTATGTGATCAGTTTACTTGATATTGATAGACAGGGTGAAGAACTATATAAGGTTGATGGCAAAAGATATGAGCAGTCAGAAGAAGTAAGGCAGAATTTGTATGATACTATTGACCGAGTATATAACTTTATTGGATTCCTGACTATTCGTGACCTGTTATCTATATTTCCAATAAGAAAAGATTACGATGGAGAATTATATCAGTGTAAGGATTATTTTTATACGGTAGAAGCTTTATCTAAGATGGATTGGGATAAACCAATTGGAAGAGATAATGTATTCAGTTTTATGTGGGATTATTGCAATGAAGATTTAGAATGCATTTTGATGGAATATATGTGTCTTATCAGTGATTTGCATAAAAAGAAAACTGGTAAAGGATTCGCAGAAGTATTTTCTGAAATGTATGATGTTCCATCTTATAGCATTAATAAAGATGCAGGACTTATACAGGATAATCAGACAGGTGAAATTGTTAAGATGAATAGTAAGAAATCAAGTCATATTAAGATAGTAAAATGATTTCTGCTGCCGAATTGGATATTTATTTACGATGAAATCGGTATTTCTTTGAAGAATGATTATATAGTAAAAGATGGAGGATGAACTTATGAAGCTATGTGCAGATACCAAATTTGAAGTAGGACAGACAGTATATCGTGTGTATGAGACACGAAAGAACATTGAACAGAAAGCGACTTGTGATGTGTGCCTTGGTACAGGAAAGATTACATATAAGGGTTATAGATGTAATTGTCCAAAGTGTAACGGAAGAGGGGAACTTGTCACTGATAGCAAAGAAGTAACTCTTAGAGAAATTGATGTACCAAGAGAAGTAACTGCTATTAGATTGATTGCTAATAAGGCAAATTCTGGGTTGTTAAAATATGTACTAAGTGTACCTCACAGATGTCATTCTGGTAAAAACGTATTAGAGAAAGAATTATTTGCTACTATCGAAGAAGCTCAGGCATATTGTGATGAAGAAGCTATTACTGATATGTGTAAAGAATTTGCTATGGAAAATTGTAAAGGATATTGAATAATACGGAGGAAGATCAAATGAATAATAAGAAAGAATATAATGAAAAATACCAGACAGGTAAAGAAGATGGATTTATTATTTTAGACAAAAAGGAAGTTCCTGTTGATAAGTTATTTAAAACATATGAGAAAGCATTGAAATATATACAAAAACATGGAGAGATAATGGATATTACTGATAGTACACCTCTTCCTGTTCTTGTACATGAGATTTCAAAAGATGAATTTTGGAGTAGGCGGCATAACAGATATACTGTTGCTATGTTCTTTGCATATCCTGGATGTGGAGAAGGATATGGTGCAGGAAGCATGACACTTATGGATGGTGAAGGTGACAAGCAGAAATATTATGAATATGAAATTCTATCAGAAGATGAGCCAGAGGATGAATCAGTAAATAGAGAGCGTGTTGATCCTGAATTTGGCATGGAAAGTGGTAGTTTGTTTGCTGAGATGCGTAAAGATAAAACAGGGTGTTATGCAGTGAAGTATGAGGAGGGAATGGAAGATGGATGGAGTTTATTTTCTGGTGACAGTAGACCTTCATTGATTTTTAAAACCAAAGAAGAAGCTATGGAATATGTGCGTAGTGGTAAATGTAATTATCTGGAGATTGCAGTACCTACGTTCTGGATTAAAGAAATATCAGATGAAGATCATCAAAAAAAGCGTAAATATTGTGATGAATTTGAGGATGATCTTACAATCAGACATAATAATAAATGGTATGAAGGTGAATTTATTACAGAGCCTTGGGATGCATATATCTTTAACAATCATGGAGATATAAAAATAATGTCAAAGAAATCGTTATTAAGATTAATGGATGAATGTAATATAAATATTGAAATCAGAGAATGAAGTGGAGGCGGTTGTCATAAGTAAGAAATCAGAAGATTGCACATTTAAAATCCGTAGTGTGCAAGCAAATAGGGTTTATCAGGTGAATAATGGTTATAAATATGATAAGAATAGCAAGAAAGAAATTCAAGAGAAAGATATACAGGATTGCAGATTAACATGGAGAAATGCTGTCATAAACGACAGTATCTTTTCCAGATATATGCTTAAGCATGGAGTTAGAGTTTCTAAAAAGGAAAGTGTTGATCTTATTTCAATGAAGTTTGAATACTCTGTTCCACAATACAATGAAAAAGAATTATGCTGTGATGAAAACGAAAAACCAGACGATGTACAAAATGAAGTATCCGCAAAAAAACTTAGAAAAGATTACTATACTAATGGTGTTAATGTTACATGGAATAAATATGATAAAACAACAGGGATGCCAATTCCAGAAGCAGATGAAAATATCTGTTATAAAATGCTTATGCGGAGTCCTGGCAAAGCTAAAAAAGGTGAGTGCATTTTTATAAAAGATAAGTTACTGGATACAGCAAGAAATTATTTGACAATGGGTTTATATGAAAAAATGCCTGATAAGAATGCTAAAATTGTAGAGCTATCTGCATACAGTACACTGATCACAGCAACAGCATTGGATTATATTCATATTCCATTGAAAAATATGCTGATTGTAAAGGATTTAAAAGCAGCAGTCAATGTTCCTGCATTACTTGTGAAGACGGATAAGGATAGGCAATGCTATGTGGATAAGCAAAAGGATTACAAAGTAACCAATACATTATGGGATGGAATGGGACTAATTGATGATTCTATATTTCCAGAGAACATGGAAGGCTTTATCTATTGCAGAAGTCACTTCTTTAAATCATGCCTGTTTCGTGGCAATATCCAACAATATTTTAAAGATTATTACAAAACTGAATATGAGACAGCAACAGTTACGGATATGTTTGGAAATGTTATGAAAATATCTGATGTAAAAGTAATCGTGACGAATAATTCTATCAAATGGCTGAAATTTAAGGAACTGATGGGAAATACAGATGCCGAAGCTTATAAGTATTACAAACGCTTTATGAAAAAAGATGGAGAGCAATTTACGATTGTAAAGACAGCACATAAGAGTAAGTATGGTAATCTTCAACGTAGTTCATATCAGATGAATAATAGCTTGCCAACAGTAGACAAAAAAGTGTTAGAGAGCATAGCTAAAACAAGTATTGATTATTATAATAATATGATTATAGATGATGATGCTTTTATTGAGTATCTAAAAATTGGTGCATCCAAAAAATACAGCATCAATAATATGTTGATTGATCTGGATAAAATCAATCCCCACTTTAGGTATACACCATTTTTTAAAAAGAAAAAGAGTGATATGCTGTCACAATTCAAGAACAAACGATTAAAATTAGGAAAGCTCTTGCAGTATGGTGACAATCTAACAATATGCGGTAATCCTGTTGCACTTTTAAAATATATTACAGGTGAATTGATGACAAAAGATGAATATGTAGAGGATAACTGTTTCAGTTGCTTTTCTCAAAGGGATGATGGGATTGAATGCTATACTACAAGATTTAATGATGGTGAATGTCTGGCAGGTTTCCGAAGTCCACACAACAGTCCTAATAATATTGTGCATCTGATTAATAAGTATCCTGATATATTACAAAAATATTTTCCCAAACTGGGTGACAATGTAATTGTGATTAATGGGATATATACAGATGTACAAGATCGTCTCAACGGGCAGGATTTAGACACTGACAGCGTTTTTGTTACCAATCAGAAAGATATTGTTGATTTGGCGAGAAAATCATATAGTGAATATGCAACGATTATCAATGAAATTCCGCTACTGGGAGCCAGTAAATATGGTAAAGATATGAAGTCATATTATGATATGGATTATAAAATTGCTCTGTCCCAGAATGATGTAGGATATGCAAGCAACTTGGCTCAGTTGGCATTAAGCTATTATTATGACGATGGCTTTAAAGATAATATTAAAGATAATAGATTATTGAATATATTTGTTATTTGCTCTGTTTTGGCACAAGTGGCAATTGATTCTGCAAAACGCATTTTTGACGTAGAAGTCACATCAGAGTTAAGAAGATTAAGTATAATATGTAAGGAAATTATTAAGAGTAAATGGACAGATGACAAGCAAGGTGTTTATTATCCTCGATTCTATGCGGAAATCATGAAAATGAAAGATTCTCAAAAGAATATTCCAGATAAACAGATTGGAGAGTTTACCTGTCCTATGGATATTATATATAAACTCATTGAAGAGAAAGTAATTGATACACGAAAACAAAAGAAGTATCAGACAGTGACAGATGGGATTTCTTATGTTTTCCGATATGACAAAAATGAATTTGCAGGATTTAAGCGAGACAGTAAGCAATATTACAAAATAACATCAATTGTTGAAGAATATTATAGACGTGTGAAACGGATTAGTACGAATGAAAAAGATTATTCTGAGCAGGTGTCATTTGAATTTGAAGGATGTATGGCAAAATTAAAGAAACTGAAAATTAATAAAGCTACAATGGGAGCATTAATCCAATACGCATTTAGTCAGCATTGTAATATTAGAACTAAGTTATTAGTTTCTTTGTATGAATATAACAAAAACACATTCTTAGAATGCTTTATAAATGACCAAAATATACAAAAAACTCCACCTAAAATTGCGTAAACCCTTGATTTTACGGGTTTCTGAATATCTCTCTATGAGGGAGAAAGAAAAGACCGTAAGCCTAGTACTTCTTCCCACACAGCCACAGTTGAATCCCAAAGCAATTGTGGCTGCATCGCTGATATTATCGACATTATGTCGTTATAATATAACTCCCATATGTAAACTACAATTGAAATATATGCCAGATGGTTATATCTGGTGTATATTTTTAAAAAATATTTTAGTAAAAAATCATTTAATCTCGGAGGTGAAAGAACATTGACACAGGACGACTTAAGAAAAATGTACAGAGAAAGAACTATTAGAGAAAAACAGACTTATATTGCAAAAGTGACAAGAATCAATGGAAGCCTTTTATCTCAGTTTGCGCACGATAAAATTGATCTCTGTCCTGCATGTTTCAAACGATTACAGGATTATCTTAAACAGTGATTTCTTACCTATAGGAGTGATTGCATGATATTATGTGAATTAAATCAGCACGACTACACATATCTGATCCAGTTGTTAAATGAAAAGTATTATCAGACAACTGACATTCATGAACTTAAACAAATCAATTCTATTTATAAACAATTAAAATTCAAGTCAGAATCCTGGCTTAATCGTATCAAGTAAAATCATGGCATTTCTGCCAATATTTCAAGAAAGTTGAGAAAAACAAATGGGTGGTACATTTACATCATTAGGCGCACTCAAGGCGGCTATAAAAAAAGAAGTTGAAGAAGCAATGCAAGAGACAATGGAGAAATCCTATAAGGATGCAAAAGATAATGTTGGGAATTTCTATGCTACGCCAGAGGGTGACTATCATAGGACAGGAGCATTAAGGGAATCACCAACAATGTCCGTTTCTGGTATGCATGGTGAATTATCTTTAAATACAGGTTACGGGTATTCTCCGGCAGGAAGAGATACAAATACTATTTACAATTATGCTGAATCTGGTAGCTTAATTGGTAATGGTGGATTCTGGGCGAAGACAGAAGCAGATGTGCAGAAAAATATAGATGCATCGTTTGGTAAGCGGTTTAATTAGAAAATAATATCAAGGTAATATAGATTTATAATTGTGCTTTGTCGTACTTTGTCGTATAATGGTGTTATGGTAGAAAATACCAAATATTATTAAATTTGATGGTAAATGATTATGAAAATGGATTTTTCGTTGACTTATACCCCTGATGTAGATTACAATGAAATAGGCTATCACTCAACTTATACTAAATATTATGATAATATTCTAAATGTCGGATTTTACGAAAGTGATAAAGAAGATGACTGGCTTGGACGCGGAGTTTATTTCTGGGATACCATAAGTAATGCTAATTGGTGGAAAAAGAAACTTTCTAAAAATGAAGAAAAGTGTATAATAAAATGTGATTTATCTTGTAAAAGAGAAAATTATATTGACCTAGATATAAGTATGGAAGAATTCGTAGAGTTCTTAAAAAACTATTCATTAACTATGGAAAATTCTGGAAAAATAAAGCCAGTGTTTAAAAATAAAAAACAACGTAGAAGATATTATTGTGATATTTATAGTGCTCAAAATAATATAGATATTATGTCACATACTTTTGAACATGACGCAGTAAATGAATTCGGATTTGTTGTTGGTCACATAGGAAGAAGGCAAATATGTGTAAAGAATAAATCATGTATATCTATTATTAGAAAGGGGAATTAATATGGGAAATGCGGAGTACGATGAAGCTTTATCAATTGCAGTATGTAAAATGCATGGAATAGAGATGGTTGAAAAGAAAGGTATGCCGATATATAAAGGAAAGGAAATGAGTAAAGACTTTTGGTTGGAAGACTTATTTGAAATAGAACCTGAAATAGTTGAAACTAAATCTTTTTCTATAAATTTATCATTACCATTTGATCAATCTCTTGAAACAGAACGCAAAAATGTATATGTTGATGAATTAACCAACATAAAATGTTATCCAGATGAAACATATTCAAATTATGTATCAAAAATATCCGATAATAAAATTTTAAGTAAAGCGGCTTAAATAAATGAGGAGTTAGAAATGAAACCAAGTGATTTTCAATTTTCAAATCCACAAATAGAAAAAATTGATTTTAGAATTGGTGAAAATAAAAATAGATATAAAAATCAATCGAATATGCCAGTCCAAATAAAAATCGAAACAAATTACAACAAAGATAATTTAGATGCAATAGTAAATCTCTTTTTAACAATTGGTAAATTAAATTATGATAAAAAGGTTATTACTCCTTTTTATTTTAATGGAAAAATTACTTCAAACTTTACATGGACAGAAGAATTTAACACCAATAATATTGAAAAAACTTTAAAGATAAATGGTGGAACAGTTCTATTGTCTTATATAAGACCAATTGTATCCATGCTTACATTACAAGCTGGAATTAAACCGTTGAATTTACCTTTTATTGATTTATTAAATTAGTGATTAAGAGAGGGATTAACCCTCTCTTTTCTTATACAATTTTTTAAAATAATATCATAATATAATAATACAGAAGGAGGTTTTAAATGTCAGATTTTAAAATAAAAGTGACGGCAGATATTGATACGTCACAGTTAGAAGCGAAGCTAATGGCTTTGCAAAATAGAAAAATAACGATACAAGCCAATGCCAATGGTAATGGTTTGAACAATATGAACAATAGTTTGCAACAGATACAGAACAATGCAAATAATGTATCTGCAAGTCTAAAAG
>ENA-OWPD01001296-OWPD01001296.1-human-gut-metagenome-genome-assembly--contig:-NODE-1296-length-20713-cov-3.286862_pt1 | contig 20713 bp, 15 predicted proteins | sample MGYA00248262_ERZ651842 | MGnify/ENA primary metagenome ERZ651842 (study PRJEB26924, sample SAMEA4378253) | human gut metagenome | biome: human gut; feature: human-associated habitat; material: faeces... | reverse complement strand
GCATGTCGGCCATCTTGGTGATGGGGCGCTTGGCATTGGAGATGTAGCGGAAGTCCGTATAGGTCCACGTAAGGATACGGAATCCTGATTTTGTGGCATAGCTGTTCAACAATTCCGCAGGAGCGCTGTTGGTGCCCGTTACCACTTCGTCGATGTTGGAGAACAGGTAGGGCAGGGTCAGCAGGCCGAGTTTTTTCTCGAAAGGCACGAGGTTGGCTATGCCGGCCATCGCCATGGGCAGCGTGCCTTTCTGCACGTTGCGGAGACATTCGCTTTCGTCGCCGAGAGAGCCGCTGTAGAAGCACTGGATCTCGACGTCACCTTTCGTCTTTTCTTCGATGTATTCCTTAAAGGCATTGCCGACCACGCCCATTTCGGAATCTTCAGGATCACCAGCGGCGATTTTCAATGTCTGGCTCGGGGCAGCGGAGGCATAGCCGGTCGACAAGAGCAGGATCATAAGCAGCAGGGACAGGATCTTTGGGCATTTCATCGAGTTTCTCTTCCTTGATGTAAGGGGTTAGAGGCTTGCGACTCACCGTTGGATCATTTTCTTGATGTATCACCTCCCAGGGGAATCGCCGCAAATAATGGGCGACGGGTTGTTTGTGAACGAAAAAAATGTTGGTTTTTTGACATATTTCATGTAATTTCAATATGAAATAATATATATGAGTCAAAATTGATATTTTTATATAAATAAAAACAAAAAAATAGATTATAGTTATATATAAAATATATGTAGTTATGATAAATACATATATTTTTATAGTATTTTAATGTAATTATGAATAATAATGTGTAATTATATGGTATAATGAAGTATTTTTGTTGCTATAGATATATCAGATTCGTATAAGATTGTCTACAAGCGACATGATAAAAAAATGGCAAGGACGTCATACGTCCCTGAAATAGTGCTCATACATACGGGGCAATCCGCATGTAGGGCATGAGCGTGTGCGGCCCCGAAGAGGATGTTGATCCGCTGAAAAAGAGAAAGGCCGCGGTGTGATCCGGTAAAATCGAGCTGGATATATGGGGACGGAGGGAGGAAAAGGGGAGGGCTGGGCAGCACCGCGCGGGGGCTGGCGTTTTCAGGGAAAAAATGTTCGTATGCTGACGGTTGCGCGTACGCCCGGAGAGGCGCTCCGCAGCCCTACGAACAACGCTTTCCGGCGTCCCGCGAAGGCCGCCGCACACGCATCAGGAGGGCAGGATGCCGTCTTACGAAGAAGTCCGTTACCATTTCAACCATCATGATCCGTTTGCCCGGCATATGGGGATCGAGCTCCTCGAAGTCGGGCCTGAGCATGGCGTGGCGATCATGCCGCTGGACGAGCGCCACCGCAACGGCATGGGCCACGCGCACGGCGGGGCCATTTTCGCGCTGGTGGACATGACGTTCGCCACGGTTTCCAATGCCGCCGGGCTCTATTGCGTCAACGCCCAGACGAACATTTCCTACCTCGAGCCGGGGCGCATCGGCCCCCTGCGCGGCGAAGCCCGCAAGATCCGCTCAGGCCGGAATCTGGGGACCTATGACGTCCGCATCACCGATTCGGACGGGACGCTGGTCGCCATCGCCACCGTCACCGGGTTTATGACCAAATACCCCATTCAGCCGAAAGGCGCATAGCGCTACAGAGGGTGCGCCGACAACGGAGCAGCCCGTTCCCGAGCATGTGGGACGGGTTTTGTCGTGTCTGGCTTCCAGAAATGAAAAAGGCGGGGGTTCCCCGCCTTTTCCGGTTTGGCCGCCGTTGCGCGTTACTTGTGCTCTCCCATGCGGGGCTGGGCCTGATCCTGCCCGAGCTGGGAGTAGGCTTCGAGAAAATCCGCCGCGTTGACCGCTCCCGTGGCGAAGGACTTCATGGCTTCGTCGTGCAGCAGTTCCAGCACTTCGCGCTTGATGTCCACGTATTCGGGCATGGCCATCATGTCGAAGGTGCGCGGGCGGGGCAGGTTGACGTCCATGACCTTCTTGACCTGGCAAGGCTGATTCGTCAGCACGACCAGACGGTCGGCGAGGAAAATGCCTTCCTCCAGCTCGGAGGTGACGAACAGGTTGGTACCCCGGTGCTCCTCAAAAAGGCGCACGTAGTATTCCTGCATGAGGGCGCGGGTCATGGCGTCCAGACCGCGGAAGGGCTCGTCCATCATCATGACCTTCGGCTGGTTGATCATGGCGCGGACCAGTTCGGCGCGGCGCTGCATACCGCCCGAGAGCTGCGAGGGGTACTTGCTGCGGAAATCCTCGAGGCCGACCATTTCCAGCAGCTTCATGGTCGTGTTTTCAAGATCCTTGCCGCTCAGCTCGCCGCGCACGCGGGGGCCGTAGCTGACGTTTTCGAACACGGTCATCCACGGGAACAGCGCGGTTTCCTGAAACACCACCAGACGGTCGGGCCCGGGGCCGGAGACTTTCTCCCCGTCGATGAGGATGCTGCCCGCGTCGGGCGTCTCATAGCCCGCCAGCATGTTGATGAGCGCCGACTTGCCGCAGCCCGACGGCCCGATGAGGACGGTGAGCTTGCTTTTTTCCAGCGTGAAGGAGCAATCCTTGATGACTTCCTTGTGCAGGGGGCCGATGCCGTAGCCCTTGCAGAGGTTGGCGACCTGCATTTCGCCGTATCCCATACCGATGTCGCTCATGGTCGCCTCTCCTTAGAAGGTACGCAGCCACGGGGTCATGCGAGTGCCCGCGAAGCGGATAATGGCCGAACAAACATATCCGGCGATGCCGATGCTCATCATGCCGATGATGATGACCGGGAATTCGCCCGCAACGTAGGCGCTCCACGTCAGGTAGCCGAGGCCGGTGCGGCTGGCGATCATTTCGGCGGCGACCACGACGGCCCACGTCACGCCCATGCCGACGGTCATGCCGACGACGATGCTCGGAAGGCTGCCGGGAAGCAGGATGTGCCAGAACATGTCGGAACGCGAGGAACCGAGGGAGCGGGCGGCCCGCAGGTAGCGGGCGTCGATGCTGCGCACGCCGTCCACGATGTTGATCACGACGATGAAGAACGCCCCGAGGAAGGTCACGAAGACCATGCTCATTTCAGGGGTGGGCCAGAAGATGACCGCGACCGGAACCCACGCCAGCGGCGGAACCGGGCGCATGATTTCGAACACCGGATAGATGAGGCTGTGCGCCGTCTTGCTGGCCCCGAGGAGCAGGCCCAGCGGGATGCCGATGGCCTGCGCGAGGACGAAGCCGCCCACGATGCGCATCATGCTGTCGCGCCACGAGATCCAGTAGAAGGCGTCGGTAAGCTGCTTGCCCATGGAGCCGATGACGGACGAGGGCGCGGGGACGTTGCCGATGATCGGCACGTGCAGGCGGGTGCAGATTTCCCAAACGACGGTGAACACGATGATGGATATGATGCCGCGCCGCGCGGTTGCGCTGCACAGGCTCTTTTTGATCGACGACATGGTGTCTCCTTCGGTTACATTTCCCGTTCGCCGGCCTTGAATGCCTTGAGGGCTTCCTCATGGACGGCGGAGATGCATTCTTCCTTCAGCCGCGTGTAGGTCGGCGAGGACAGCACGCGGAAGTCGCGGGGGCGGGGGATGTCCACGTCGAGGATCTTTTTGATGGTCGCGGGTCGGGTGGTCATGATGTAGACCTTGCTCCCGAGGAAGATGGCCTCTTCAAGGTCGTGCGTGATGAAGAAGACGGTGGTCTTGCTCCTATCGTACACCTGAAGCAGGAACTGGTGCACCACGGTCTTGGTCAGGGCGTCCATGGCCCGGAACGGTTCGTCGAGCAGGAGCACGCGGGGGTTGTTCATCATGGCCCGGGCGATTTCCACGCGGCGGCGCATACCCGAGGAGATTTCGCTCGGGTAGTTGTTCTCGATGCCCATGAGGCCCATTTGGCCGAGCATCTCCATGGCCTTGTCCTCCGCCTCCTCCTTACCCATGACCTTTTGGACGATGGGCCCGAAGGTGACGTTCTCAAGCACGGTGAACCACGGGAACAGCGCGCCGTTCTGGAAGACCACGATGCGGTCGGAGCCGGGCTGCGCCTGCTTGTCGGCGGAGCAGAGCACTTCGCCGTCGAGGAGGATTTCCCCGCTGCTGATGCTGTGGAAGCCCGCGATGGCGTTGAGGAGGGTTGTTTTGCCGCATCCCGAAGGGCCGACGACCACGCAGAACTCGCCGGGGGCGATGTCCATGGTGCAGCGGTCCACGGCAAGGACCTTGGCGCCGTCGGGATCGTATATCTTGCTGACGTTGTTGATCTGGATGTGCCCGCGCATGGGCGTTTCGTTGCCGCTCATCGTACTTCCTCCCTGACCTTCCACTGCATGAGGCGGTTGCCTATCATACGGATGAGCAAGCTGCTCAACGAGCCGATAACGCCGAGCGTGATCATGGCGATGATGATCACGGGGTATTGCACCAGCATGAACGAGTTCCAGATGAGGTAGCCGAGGCCGTATTCGCCCGCGAGCATTTCGCCCGCGACCAGCGAGAACCACGCATACCCCATGCTGATCTGAAGGCCGGTGAAGATGAACGGCATGGCGCCGGGCAGGATGACCTTGAAGAATACGTCGCGGGGTCGTGCACCGAGTGAGCGGGCCGCGCGGAAATAGGATTCGTCGATGGACTCCACGCCGAGCAGGGTGTTGAGCACCGTGGCGAAGTAGGAACCGAGGAACGTCAGGAACACGATGGACGCCTCACGTCCGGGCCACATCAGGATCGCCAGCGGGACCCATGCCAGCATGGGGATGGGGCGCAGGGTTTCGAGCAGCGGGAAGGAGTAGTCCTTGAACGTCTTGTTCCAGCCCATGAACAGGCCGGTGGGCACGCCGAGGAGCGTGGCGAGCATGAAGGCCTGGAATACACGCCAGACGCTGATGCCGATGTGGGCATAATAGTCGCTGGTATAGATGGAGATCCCGTAGATGGGGTCTTTGGAGACCCATTCCTGGAAGCTGGCCACGGGGCCGGGGAGCTTTTCAAAATAGGGCAGCTGGAAATATTCCGTCGTCAGGTACCAGAAGAGTACGAAGGCCACCAGACCGAGCGCGTTCAGGTACGGGGTCGGACTCTTCAGCCAGAGTTTCGTATTCGCCAGCGTCACTTCCCAGGCGCTTGGGCCTTTGGTCGTCTGGCGTTGCATGATGGCTTGGCTCATGGGGTTCCCCTCGGGGTTGGGGTGGGGTTCAGCTTTGGGAAAAGCCTGTTTGAGGCGCAGGGGCTGAGACGCGGCCCTCAGGGGAGGGCCCGCCGCAAACGGTTTTCGTTGCGGTTCCGCTCCGGCGGGGAACGGAACCGCTGGGACCGGTTAGTTCTTGAAGGGGCAGTCGACCGCCTTGGCACCCTTGATCACGCCGAGGGCGGCGTCGGGGCTGGCGGGAGCGTATCCGGCTTCCTTGAAGACTTCACGGGCGAGCGTGTCGTCGACGGTGCCGTCGGGGAGCTTTTCCATGCTGATGATCTTGGACTTGAAGAGGAAGGGCGCGACTTCAACGATGTTGGCGTTTTCACGGTCGCCGAAATAGAAGTTCTTCCATTCGCGGACGGGGTCGGAACTGTCGGAGGGGACGAGGCCGTAGATGGAGTACCACAGCACGTTCTTCGGGATGCCGGTGGCGTACTTGGAAACCATATTGATGACGTTTTCCCAGTTGGCGGGATCGAGCATGTAGCGCTGTGCTTCGAGTTCGGCGCGCAGGTAGCCCTTGGCCACGTCGCGGTGGTTCTTCACAAAGTCGGCGCGCATGTTCAGGATGCCGAGGTCGGGGTTGTCGCAGGCGCTGCCGTCGGCCACGATGCGGGCGGTGCCTTCGCCTACGTCAGTGGCGATACGGGACAGGGTGGGCTCCCACAGGGAGGCGGCGTCGATCTTGCCGATGCGGAAGTTGGTGGCGATGACTTCGATGGACTGGTTCAGGTATTCGCCCGGCTTCACGTTATACTTTTCAAAGAAACGGCGGAGGTACTGGTCGGACGCGCTGCCCTTGGGGGCGGCGATGATCTTGCCGTCGAGCCAGCGGGCGACTTCTTCGTTGCTCTTGAATTCGGGGGCGTCCTTGCGGACCACGACGAGCGAGCAGCGGGTGCCCTTGGACATGCCGAGGGTGGCGACCATCTTGATTTCCGCCTGCTTCGGCTTGGAGCAGAGGATGGTGGCGGGCATGACGCTCATATAGCCGACCTGCGCCTTGTTCGCCAGCATGTTGTTGGCGACGACGGTGCCTTGCAGGGCGGGCTGAAATTCGATTTCCGTACCGGCGGGGGTATACTTCTTCCAGAGCCCCAGTTCGGCGTTGACGATGGCCTGATAGGAGATGGTGTCATAGGGCTGGAAGCCGACGACGAACTTTTCCGCAGCGGCGGGGGAGGCGAGCAGACCGAGGGAGAGCGCGAGCGTTCCGAGAAGAGACTTGATCTTCATGGCTGTTTCCTGTCGTAAAGCGTCACAGTGTGGATGCGGGGCATCCGGGACGTACCGCGTTCTTCCGCCAGGCGGCCAGCCTGAGGCGAAGGGACGAGCGCCGAGAGACGGAGGCTTTGCGGAAAAGCCCGTCGGGCGGAACGGCACATCCGGACCGGAATCGACATGGGAAAACAAGGCGCGTGGAGGGAACGGCCCCCAAGAGGAGACGAAAGGCCGTTCCCGGTCCGCTAGGCGGACGCGGGGGGAGGCAGGGGAAAGGCGACGAGGCCGCGCCAAGAGGGGAGGAGGGCCGAGACGGCTTCACTGAGCCGGACAGGACGTTCCGGCTGAAGCATGGGGGAAAGTCCGCTCAGGGCAAAGGGCGGCTGAGAACCGCGGGTCTTCTTCTGAAACGATTTCTCGGCAGGCGCTGGGAGCTCGTCCGGCTGGCCTTTGAGTACAGCGGGCAGCCGGTTGTCCAGCAACTCGGCGGCGGGAGCCATTTCCGCATGGTGGGTGGGGCGTACGTTCAGCTCCCTTTCCGCTACCGCGAGCAACATCCCGCCCGCCGCGAACAGGAGCAACGCGGCGACCTGCACGAACACCGTGCGGAAAAGCGAGAGTCTTTCGGAAGCGTATCGCATACATCATTCCCTTGTTCAGAAGACGCCTGAACGGTTGGGCTGTATGGGGACTATGGACGCCTGTGCCTCAAAGGATTTTGTTCCTGTGAGAACAAGAGAGCACGTTTTTCGAGTAGGTGTCAATGGGCTTTGGCAGGCATATGCATAGGTTAGGAGCTTTAACGTACTCATTCTGAGAGGTATAAAAGCAATCGCGGCGCTTCACCATAAGGGGTATAAGGCATACGGATTATCAATCAAATCATATGAATAAAATGAGGTAACTTTTTGTATACATTCGACAAAAATTATTTACGAATTGGAAATTTTTTTTGATCTGCCGTGCCGGCTGTATGGGGATTGGAATTATCATTTTATATTATACTGATATTTATAGTAAAACATTTTGTGAATAAAAAAGCGTGTGATCCCGCGAGCAGGTCCTGCCAGTTCTAATCCGTTTGGGTACGCGGAAATACAGCTTTCCGCACACCGCGAGGCGGCAAACATGGGTTGGGGGCCGCAAATGAAGGCGATTTGAAAAAAGAGAGCGGAGCACCGGAACAGGAAAGCCTTTCGTGTAGCCGAGGGAACGGGATTGGAACCCGCATATACGGGAGGCTAGTTGTATCACATATCCGCCAGCGCATGGCGGCGTACGGAACGCTGCCTGATTCATTATGGAACCTGTTGCATGTGAATGTGCTCTCATAGGGGAAGGCTCTTGGGCGGTTTCCCAAGAACCGCATGGAGAAACAGCCCTCCCTTGAGGCGGGAAGGCTGTCCGTTCATAGCGGAACACCCCGTCCGCGCTAAGCTTGTTCCTGGGTATCCGTTTGCTGCGGGTACAGCCACGTCTGGAGCATGGAACAGATCTGATCGATGTCCACAGGCTTGCCCAAATGCCCATTCATACCGGAACACAGGGAGCGCTCGACGTCTTCCGCAAAGACGCTGGCGGACAGTGCGAAAATGGGGATGCTGGCGGCGTCTTCACGGGGCAGCGCACGGATGGTCCGGGCCGCGTCAAGGCCATCCATGATCGGCATTTGTATATCCATGAGGATCGCGGCGTATTCCCCCGGAGCGGAACGCTCAAACAGGTCCACGGCCACCTTGCCGTTCTCGGCGTGGACGACCCTCAGGTTTATGTAGCCAAGCAGATTTTCAAGGACTTCAGCATTCAATCCGTCATCTTCGGCAAGGAGGAGCGTCTCTCCACGGAAGAGGCAGCGCTCCTCCGCGTTTTCTCCGGCTGTATCGTGTTTTTCTGCCGTTTCGGTGCGCTCCAGAGGGATATCCACGGTGAAGCGCGTTCCCTTGCCCAGTTCGCTGTCCACAGCGATGGAGCCTCCCATCAAAGCAGTCAGGTTGCCGATAATGGCAAGCCCCAGCCCGCTCCCCGACCTTTTCCGCCGGGGGGCGGCATCTTGCTCGAAGGGGAGGAACATCCGTTTCTGGAAGGCATTGCTCATGCCGATCCCGTTGTCTGAGACGATGAAGCGCACAGCCTCCTGCCGCCCCGTACGCCGTAACGATTCGACGCGGAGGGTCACTTTCCCGTTTTCATCCACGAATTTAAGGGCGTTGGATAAAAGGTTCATCAGTATCTGCTTGAGCCGCATGGGATCGCCGACATACATCCGTCCGATGCGGGGATCGACGGACGTTTCGAAAACAATGCCCTTGGCTGTGGCGCTGCTGGAGGTGAACAGCGTCACATCGTCAATGATCCCAGCAAGATCAAATGGTTCTGAGGCCAATTGCATCTTGCCGCTTTCGATTTTGGAAACATCAAGGATGTCATTGACCAAGGAAAGCTGGAACTGGGAGGCGAGGGCTATTTTGTCTATGCATTCGTTGAGGCGTTCAGGATCGCCGGCGTTCTTTTTGGCGATTGCGGTCAGGCCTATGATGGCGCTCATGGGCGTGCGGATATCATGGGACATGCGTGACAAGAAAACGCTTTTGGCCCGATTGGCTTCCTCGGCCTGCTCTTTTTTGCGGTTGATTTGGAACGTGGCTCCGCCGATGCCGAGCACGCCGATAAACCCGATCAAGCCGAATGTCAGCCCAACCATACTGTTGCGTTGCTCAACCGAGGCAAGGATGGGAAAGGCGGAAATGGATACGCTGATGCCGCCGAGCACGTCCCCGATTTTGTTTCTCTGATGGCATTGCAGGCAGCTTTCCTCCGCCCGCAGCGGTGCCATATAACGGTAATACGCACCCCTCCGTCCCGGAACAAGCTGAAACCGCTCGGTCTTTCCCGCATCGAAGTCGAGCAGGGCACTCGTTTCCCATTGGTCGGGGCGGTTTTGCGGGCGTTTGGGGGACAAGCCGCAAATATGGAAGTTCATCGTCTTGGACTGGAAGCGTTCCGCGATTTGCCGGGTCATATAGGCTGGATTGAACCTGACAAGCCGCCGCCCGTCCGCGGTGAGGAGCGTGCGCTGATCTTCGGGAAGCCACGGGTTGGGCTGGCAATTGGGCTGTTCGGTGGCCCAGACGCCGCCCCGGTCGGCATTCCAGCCGCGTGTATTCACGATGCTGGAAAAGAGGGTCCTGGTCTGGATCTGCGCCAGCTCTGTGGCATTTTCATCTTCACGCTGCACGGTCCATTGAAAAAGCGCGAAGAGCAGAAGGCACCAGAGCAAGCTCAACAGGAGAGGAAGTCGCAGCACATGCCAGCGTAGAGCTATCATCTGTTTTTCCTAGCTGTGAAAGGCGGATGCCTTCTATTGTTTGAAAAAATCTTTTTTATTGTATGTCCACCTTCCCATCAGATCAAGGCGGAATAAAGAATAGAGTGTTCTGTTTTATTTAACATTTTATTGTAAATAACATTGAATACGATAAATGGCATGGATGGCATATCGGACGGAACGGATATGATCGTTACGTATTGCCAAGGGCAAGAAGCAGCACTTTGCAAGCGGTATTTTTGCCGCATCGTCTGAAATCCCCTATTTTTTGCGAAAAGAAAATCTTGATCCGCTTCCCGGCACGCTTCTCATTGCCGTCTATGCCGCTGGGCACTACTCTGCGTGTAACCCTCCGAATGGCATATCGTTTATTTCTACGAGGAGGGGTTGGACAACACCTTTTTATCATTCCCTGCAAGGAGTCCCTTATGCCCGCAGCATCTTCCCGTTCGCCTCATCTGACGAAGGCGACGAAAGCGTTTGTCGACGCCATCACCGCTGAAAACAATCCGCCTCTGTATACCCTTCCGCCCCAGGCCGCCCGAAGGATTCTGGCGGACGCGCAGGCCAAACCGATCAAGAAACTCGCGATGGACATGCATGACGAAGATTTGCCCGTAGGGCCCACGGGTAAGGTCCCAACCCGGTTCATCCGGCCCGAAGGGGCTGGCGGAAAGCTGCCGATCGTTTTTTACTTCCACGGCGGCGGCTGGATCCTGGGGGACAAGGATACGCATGATCGTCTGGTGCGTGAGCTTGCCAAAGGAGCCAAGGCCGCCGTGGTCTATCCGAACTACACGCCGTCGCCCGAGGCCCAATATCCCGTACCGCTCGAACAGGCTTATGCCGCCATGCTCTATATTATTGAACATGCCGACGCCTACGGTTTGGATCCGAGCCGGATCGCCGTGGCGGGGGACAGCGTGGGCGGCAACATGGCCACGGTGATGACGCTGCTCGCCAAAGAGCGGAAAGGGCCGGAGATTGCGTTCCAGCTTCTGCTGTACCCGGTGACGGATGCCAACTTCGATACGGAATCGTACCGTACCTTCGCCGAGGGCCCTTGGCTGACCCGCGAAGCCATGAAATGGTTCTGGGATGCCTATGCCCCGGACGCGCGCCGCCGCGGCGAGATCACCGCCTCCCCGTTGAGGGCCACGCCGGAACAGCTCGCCGGGCTTCCCCCGGCCATGATCATCACGGCGGAAAACGACGTGCTGCGCGATGAGGGCGAGGCCTACGCCCGCAAGCTGATCGAGGCCGGAGTGCATGTGGCCTGCGTGCGTTACAACAACACGCATCATGATTTTATGATGCTGAACGCCCTTGCGGAAACGACGCCGACACGCGCCGCCGTGGCGCAGGCCGCCGCCGCGCTCAAGAAAATGCTGCACTGATTCGAGTGACGGCTGTGCCCCCGGCCGGAGCCCATCGGCCGCCGGAATGAGGCGCCCGTAACGGAAATGTTGCGGGCGCCTTTCCCTGTGCGCCTTCCGTCTCTGGACAGGCCCTCCGTTCATAGCTATTTTAGGGGCGGTTACTGCTTCTTCTTTTCCGGGCGCTCTCGGACGGAAGAAAGGTCTGATGAGGAGCCGTTTTTATGGTTGAACAAGACGAACTTTTGGAAATGCTTCCCTGTTCCCACTGCAAGAACGAAAAACCCCACTTGGTTTCGTGCAGGCCAGAAGGACGGACAGCGGATTTGTGGCGTGTGGAATGCCCCTGCGAGAAGGCCCCGACCCAGTGGTCCGTGTCCAAGACCGCGGCTGTCCGCCTCTGGAACAGGTATATGACCAATATGAAGGAATAGCTTGCCGCTTCCGGATTCCGGCGTCCTCGGAAGGGCGCTCCGACCTTCGCGGGGAGGCTCTCCGCGAGTCCGTTTCGGCTACACAAAAATCCCTCGTGACGTGAACGCCACGAGGGATTTTTGTGGGGAATCTCTCCGCGCGGCGGGTTGTACGCCGCGCTGCTGCCCTCTTCTACGAAATGCTTTGGAGAGGGAGGGGAGAAGGAACCGGATCCTTTGGGATGAGGGTTCCTTCTCCGGCTCTCTTTATTCTTGTACGATTTCCTTCACTTCATCGCCATAGGGGTCGCGCACGATCTTGGTTTCCTTCAACAGGACGGACCAGCGGCGCAGCGTACCGATGATGACGAAGCCCATCATGACCATGACCAGCACGCTCAGCGAGGCAAGCAGGTACTTCTGGGTGGGGATGTACTGGTACATGATCAGCCAGATGCCCGCCCAGAAGGTGATGAAGGTCATGAAGATGCCGGGGGCGGCGGTGATCCACGCGTACTTGGTCTTGTTCATGCGCAGCAGCATGGTCGTGCCGATGAGCAGCGTCACCGAGGCGAGGAGCTGGTTGCTGATGCCGAACAGGGGCCAGATGCTGGAAATGTCGCCGGTGTAGACGAGATAGCCCCACGCGCCCGTGAACAGGAAGCTGGTCACGACGATGCCGGGCCACCAGTTCTTGTCGCCGAACTTGGGGATGACCTTGCCGATCATTTCCTGCAGGAAGAAACGGCCAACGCGGGTGCCGGCGTCCACGGCGGTCAGGATGAATACCGCTTCAAACATGATGGCGAAGTGGTACCAGTAGCTCATGAGGTGGGCCATCCACGGGATCTGGCCGAAGATGTGGGCCATGCCCACGGCGAGGGACACGGAACCGCCGGGGCGGTGCATCAGGCTTTCGGCCACTTCCTTTTCCAGCGTGGGCAGGTCGACGACGGACATGCCGAGCGCCGCGAACTTGTCGGCCGGGGCGTTGATGGCGAAGTAGTCGGCGGGCACGAGCACGCAGGCGGCGATCAGGGCCATGATCGCCACGAAGCCTTCAACGAGCATGGCGCCGTAACCGACGAACAGCACGTCGCGTTCCTTGCCGATCATCTTGGGCGTGGTGCCCGTGCCGATGGTGGCGTGGAAGCCGGAGAGCGCACCGCAGGCGATGGTGATGAAGATGAACGGAATCACCGGGCCGCCGACGATGGGGCCGCCGCCCTTGGTGAATTCGGTGAACGCGGGCATGTTGAAGTCGGGCATGACGAACACGATGCCGAGGGCCAGCGCGCCGATGGTGCCGATCTTCAGGAAGGTGGACAGGTAGTCGCGCGGCAGGAGCAGCATCCACACGGGCAGGACCGACGCGGCGAAGCCGTACACCGGGATCAGGATGGACATGGGCTTCTTGTCGATGTCGAGCCAGCCGAATGTTTCAGGATGAGCGGCGACATAAGGCCCGGTCAGGATGCACAGGGCAAGCAGGACCACGCCGATGATGGAGGCGCCGAGCACATCGCCCTTGCGCCAGATCTGCATGTACAGGCCCATGATGATGGCGATCGGGATGGTCGCGGCCACGGTGTAGGTGGACCACAGGCTGTTGTGCATGGCGTTGACCACGGCGATGGACAGGCCCGCCAGCGTCAGCAGGAGGATGGCAAGCACGGCCCACGCCGCTACGGAGCCGGTCGTCTTGTCGATTTCCTGTGAGGCGATGTAGGCGAGGCTCTGCCCCCGGTGCCGCACCGAGGCGAACAGCACGACCATATCGTGCACGCCGCCCGCGAGCACGCAGCCGATGAGAATCCAGAGCAGGCCGGGCATGTAGCCGAACTGGGCGGCCAGCACGGGTCCGAGCAGGGGGCCGGCTGCGGCGATGGCGGCGAAATGGTGCCCGAAGAGCACGTACTTGTTGGTATCCACATAGTCGTGGCCGTCGGAGTACTTGACGGCCGGCGTCACACGGGCGTCATTCAGGTTCAGCACCTTGTTTGCAATGAACAGGCCGTAAAAACGATACCCTATCGCAAAGATACACAAGGCTGCGAAAACCACCGTAAGAGCGTTCATACGAAACCTCTGTTGGTGAAGGTGGCACATACGGCGATCGGGCGTCCGCCGCGATCGTATCCTCTAACCCCTCTCCCGTGTGCCGTCCGGCATCGCTCAGGAGCGGTCCTCATATATGAATTCAAGGGAAACGGTTCCCCTGTTGCATCCGTCGGGATGCGTCCCGCGGGCCCCTCGCCCGCGGCATATGGATCGGTGTTGTCTTTTGTTGTGGGAAAAGCTCCGCGAGCGCTGTCCGCACCCGGAGACCTGTTTGCAGGATCAAACAGTCAGAGGGCGCATAGGCGCGGCGTCGGGCAAACCGGGGGCGTGGAGCCGCCTCTCCGTCGTCGTTTCGCCGGAGCCTGCTGCCTCTTTTGGGGCGCAGGTGGGGAGAAACTCCCTTTCAGAGGAGCTCGCCCGTCAGCACGGGACGGCGGGAAGATCGGCCGGTCTGGGAGGCGTCGCGTCGCGGTCAGGCGAGCAGGGGAGGGGGCAGGGCGAAGGAGACGGGGCCGTCCCATCCCGCATAGGGGAGGAAGGCCTTTTCGTAGGCGGGGAGAATCCGTTCGGCAAAGGCGGGCGTGGGCAAGGCCGACGCGAACGGCTGGAAACCGTGATGGCGCGCCAGAAGGTTGTGCTGTGTGGGCTGGTTCAGGCGCTGCGGGCTCTTGACCTCCTGCATTTCCTCGTGCCGGAACAAGAGGCGCGTTTCGGACAGCTCAACGGACTCCCACGGCAGCAATGACGTGGGACGCAACAAGCCTTCGTTGGGGAGGTTGTCGACGATGGGCACGGGGCGATCATTGGACGTAAGCAATCCGCCAAAGAACAGGATAACACTCATCAGACCCATGAGCAGCATGTGCCATGTGGGTGAGAGGCTGTTTCTTTGGCTGGCGTACATATTCCGTATCCCGTGTTCTTGTGTCTGCCGACTTTGTACTGTTTGGAACAATCGGTAATCTCGTCAGGAATGATTGTCAATGAGATGTTGAAGCGCCTTTCTCACGGGAAAGGGATGTTTTCTCATCGGATCGCACAAATTGTGGTTTGCTTACAGGCGGATTCTCAAAGAAACGGTTTCTGATATTTCGAAAACGTTATAAAAAAGTTTTTTAGCGTTTTGAATACGAAAAAAGAGCGGAAACAATGCTTCAGGTAGACAGCGTATTGCAAAAGCGGAAAAATGTTCTCGTAATATACGAAAAAGACACGAATACGGCATCAAAATGCCTGTTTCTTTTTTCCGTGCGGTGAAAACCAAGTGCGGATTCTCCGGAGGATGTCCCTTTATTGGACTTACAGCGTTTGTGCTGCGTTGGCTATTGGATGTCGACATTCATACATATTTCGCATTGTATGGATTGCAAAATGCATTTACATTGCTGGATGGGTTCCATGCCGTTCTTTTGCATGAAAAAAAGACCGACAGCCTCCTTTCAGTTCCCCTCCGCTGCCTCTGTTTGCGGCGCTCCGTTTCTCTTCGTAAAAATAAAGAGATGTTGGGCTGTTAGGAGGGGTTGATACGAACATTTCTTGTGTCTCCATGTAGCAACGATGCCATCCTCAACGGTTTTCCGGGCAACGCTTCCTCCGGAGGGATGACATGCAAGGGGAGGATGGTGTCCGTGTTGCGGGGAAAGGCGGCATCCGGAAGTTTCTTGTATGGCGCCCATGACATATCGTAACAAAACAACTTTTCCGTCTAGACTAATGATTTTTGAACACGTAGAATAACGGCGTAAGGAACCCGTATCAGCGCGGAGCCCCGTCGGATGAGCGTGCCGATTTCTCAGGGGAGGGAAGCTGGCCGCTGCATCGAGAAGACAACAACAAGGTATAGAGCATGGAACAGATGTGTACAGCCGTATTCGCATTTCTGGAGAGCGCCAAGCCGTTTTTCCAGTACGGCAAACCCCTTCAGGAACTGTTGCCTTTTTTTGTCCGGGCGCTCGGCGGCATCCTGCCCTTGGATGCGCTGGCGATCGTCCGCATGGAAGGGAAAAAAGGCGTGTGCGAGACGGCGTGCTGGAGCGGGACGCCGCATCTGCCCGAAGCGCTGATGCTCCGTGCCTTTAACGGAAAAGAGTTCCCCAAGGCGTTTGATACCCCGTTTTCGGAGGAGGCGCTCGCCGCGTTGTTCCCGGAGGAAACGGCCGGAAAGCTCAACTGGCTGGCGCTGCCCATTGCTTGCGACGCCGATGCGCTCGGCTTGCTGTTTGTCGGCAGGGAGTCCGGAGAAACGGAGTGGCCGGATCGGGAGCGGGATTTTTTACGGCTTGTGTGCGCCATGCTCGGGTTTTTCTTCGCGGGAAAAGCACATTGCGAACAGCAATCGTTTCATATCGGCGTGCTCAACGCGGCGATGGATCAGGTGAAAGTCGGTTTGTACGTCACCGATCCCCACACGGACGCCATCCTGTATATGAATAAATTCATGAAGGATGTTTTCAAGCTGGAACATCCCGAGGGGAAGATCTGCTGGCAGGTGCTGCAATCCGGGATGAACGGGCGCTGCCCGTTCTGTCCTGTGGACAGGCTCATGGCCGACGCGAATCAGAATCAGGTCTTTCGGTGGGAGGAGCGGAACACGCTGACGTGGCGGATCTATGACAACAGCGACAGCCTGATGCGCTGGACGGACGGTTCCCTCGTACACTTGCAGCAGTCTGTGGATATTACGGATTCCCTCCGCCTGCACAAGGAGGCGAACTACGACGAACTGACCGGGCTTTTGAACCGCAGGGCGGGGAAGGCCGCGCTTGCCGACGCGCTGGTACGCCTCGACAGGGAAGAATCTTCCTTGATCGTGGGGATGTTCGATTTGGACAGGCTCAAGGAAGTCAACGATGTATACGGCCATGGGGAAGGCGACCGTGCATTGCGCACCATCGCGCAGGAGATGCAGCGGAGCTTGCACGCGCCGGACATGTGCTTCCGGCTCAGCGGGGACGAGTTCGTCGTCCTGTTCCACAATACCAACCGCCACGCCGTGGACGGGCTGGTGGCGGGCGTGCTGGAACGGTTGAAGGCACGGCGGGAACAGCTTGGCCTCCCTTATTCGCTGGAGTTCAGTTTCGGCTGTTTCATGGTGATGCCGGGGTGCGGGATGACGGTGACCGAGGTGCTCTCAAAAGCCGACGAAAGCATGTATGAGCAAAAGAAACGCGCCCATATCCGCAAAGCGGAACGGCGGCTTCAAGAGAAACAAGGGGTTGGGGATATCCCCCCGGAAGCTCTCGAGTACGATTCGCTGCGCCTGTACAATGCGCTGGTGAAAAGCACCGATTCTTATATCTTTGTTTCCAACATGAAGACCGGAATATTCCGTTACTCGCCGTCGATGGTGGAGGAGTTCGGCCTCCCGCAGTCCATCGTGGAAAATGCCGCCGCCGTCTGGGGAAGCAAGGTACACCCGGACGACAAGGCCGCTTTCATGGAGGCCAATCAGATCATCGCTGACGGGCGGTCCGACTTCCATTGCGTTGAGTACCGGGCAAAAAACCGTAAGGGCGAGTGGATCTGGGTCCGCTGCCGGGGCTATCTGGAGCGCGATGGGGACGGCGAGCCGAGCCTGTTCGCCGGGTTCATCACCAATCTGGGCCAGAAAAACAAAATCGATCACGTGACCGGGCTGTTCAACAAGCTGAAATTCGAAGAGGACATCGAGTCCATGCTGGAGAAGCGGCCCGAGCATCCCCTGCATCTGCTCGTCCTCGGTCTGGATGGCTTCAAGCATATCAACGAATTGTATGGCAAAAGCTTCGGGGATGAGATCCTGCGCGTGATCGGCCAGCGGATTCAGGGGATGCTCCCGCTTTCGGCTTCGGTATACCGCTTGGACGGTGACGAATTCGGCATCACGGTGAGTGGGGAACGGTTTGAAATGATGGAGCTGTACCGCTCCCTTTCGGAAAGCTTCCGTTCCCAGCAGGAATACGACGGCAAGAAGTATTTTTGCACCATCTCGGCGGGCAGTGCGAGCTATCCCGAGGACGCCTCAGGCTATACGGAATTGTCGGAGTATGCCAGCCATTCGCTGAAGTACGCCAAAAAGCTCGGCAGAAACCGGATCGTCTTTTTCAGCCGCGCCATCCTCGAACAGGAAATGCGTTCGCTGGAGTTGGTGGAATTGCTGCGCGAGAGCATCGAGCGGCAGTTCGAAGGGTTTGAGCTTGTCTATCAGCCGCAGATAGCCGTGGATACGCGGCATGTGGTGGGCGCGGAAGCGCTGGCCCGCTGGACGTGCACGAAGTACGGCCCCGTGTCCCCCGGCGAGTTTATCCCCCTGTTGGAGCAGAGCGGGCTCATCATCCCCTTCGGCAGGTGGGTATTCCGGGAGGCCGCAGCACAGTGCAAGGCATGGACGAAAAGCCGCCCTGATTTTAAAATCAGTATCAATCTTTCATACTTGCAAGTCGTTTCAAACAGCATGGTTCCGTTTATCAACAACACGTTGGAGCGGCTGGATCTGTCCCCCGCGAATCTGACGGTTGAATTTACGGAAAGCTGCATGATCCGTGAAAATGCCCGTATCAGGGCTGTGTTCGAGAGCATCCGAAACCTCGGCATCCGTATAGCCATGGATGATTTCGGCACGGGCTATTCTTCGCTCGGCATGCTCAAGAATTCCCCTGCGGATGTGGTCAAGATCGACAGGACTTTTGTCCGCGACATCCTGACCAGCCAGTTCGACGCCACGTTCATCCATTTTGTGGTGGCGCTCTGTCATGACGTGAACATCAAGGTCTGTCTGGAGGGCGTCGAGCGCGAGGAGGAATTCGACCGCGTGCGGTCGATGGGGCTTGATTTCATACAGGGGTTCTTGTTCGGGAAGCCCGTGCCTCCGGACGTTTTCGAACGCGATTTCCTGATGCCGTAACGGACGGGGCCGGGAAAGGCCCTTATGTCCGGGGTTGGATGTCTCGGAGTGTGCCTCCTGCGGAAGAGGCGGGATCAGAAGGAGGTCAGGGCGGCGAGGCATCCCACAGTGAAGGCGAAGCTGAAAAACAGGACAAGGGCGTTGATCCCCATCCGTTCGTCGGTTTCTTCCTTGGAAAGGTCTCCGGCTTTTTCCTTTTCCATGTCGCGGCGAATGGCCCGCACGGTGGACACAAGAAGGCATACCCATACGGGGAGCATGATCTTGGCGATGGTCGGCGTAAACACATACGGATGATCGTGCATGAGCCCGAGCATGGAGGGCCTCCCTTGTTCGCCGGGCGTCCGTTGTCCGGTCTGGGCATACGCTACGCGGCATTGGTGCCGTCGGCAAGGCGCTTGCGGAAAAGGCGGCCTTCGGGCATGTCCTCTTGTCCGGTGCTGTCCCGTTTTCCGCGTCCTCCCCGGATTGAATCTCCCGGTGCTTTCCGGTAGAGCAACGCCTGCGGAGGTCGTATGCTTTCTTTCGAAACGACGTGTGCGTTTTTTGTGGCATCACTGCTGATGGCTATGACGCCGGGGCCGGACGTTATCATCGTGCTGACGCAGTCCTCATTGTACGGGATGCGGGCCGGTGTGCTCACGACGCTTGGCCTTATGACCGGGCTGCTCGGGCACACGCTGGCCGTCGCGCTCGGCGTGGCCGTCCTGTTCCAGACCTCGGAGGCCGCGTTCACGGCGTTGAAGTTCCTCGGCGCGGCCTACCTGTTGTACCTCGCCTGGCAATCCTTCCGGTCCGGGGTGTTCCGGGCCTTCCTCACACAGTCTTTGTTCCCCGGATACGGCACGCTTTACCGGCGGGGGTTCCTCTCCAACATCACCAACCCCAAGGTGACGCTGTTCTGCCTTGCGGTGCTGCCGCAGTTCGTGGAGCCGGAACGGGGCCACCCGACGCTCCAGATCCTGTCGCTCGGCGGCCTGTATGAGCTGGCCTGCCTCATCGTCTTTACGGCCATCGCCGCGCTCGGGGGCAGGATGGCGATATGGTTCAACCGTTCCGATCGCGCGCAAATGCTTATGAACCGTATTGCCGGATGCATCTTTCTGGGGCTTGCGCTCATGCTGGCCTTTGCTTCACGTTGATTTCCGCAATATCCCGCGTCAGACGGAGGCGGCTCCGAGGGCGGATTCCGCCAGCGGGCCTTACCGGAACCAGCCTTTCCGTTTGAGGGTAATCCACAGGAAAATGGCGAGCCAGACCATGCCCGCCAGCGTTGCATAATAGCCGTATCGCCAGCCTGTTTCGGGCATATAGGCGAAATTCATCCCATAAACGCCGGTGATCAGCGTGAGCGGCATGAAGATCGCGGAGAGGACCGTGAGCTGGCGCAGGCGTTGGTCGGTTTGCTGCTGGAGTACGAACTGGCAGTGCTGGAGCAGCTCGGAAAGCCGGGTCACCAGCCGGAGCGCATTCTTGGCGAGGTGGTTCTGGGCGTCCCGGATGTCCCGGAGCTTTTCGCGCACGGCGTCGGAGAGCATGGCGTGGGGCGTGAGCGCGTGCAGATCGGCAAGGCCATAGAAGAAATCCTCGAACTGGTTGACGAGGTGGTTGATCTGGCGGCGGGTGTCGAGGATGGTCTGCTCGGAGATTTTGCCCGAGGCGTTGTCCACATGCAGTGAAAGGTTCTCGGTCTGGGAGCGGGCTTCGATGAAGTTGCAGATATTCGTTTCCACGAGGCTGTCGAGCAGGGCGATGAGCAGGTCCGAGGCGGAGCGGATGCTGGCGGTGTCGCCTTCCGCGAGCTGTTTGCGTTCCCCGTCGAAATTGTAGCCTTCGTCACGGCAGAGGGTGATGACCTCCTGCGCGAACAGGATGAACGTGATGGAGACGGACCGTTTCTGCACCCATGTTTTGCGGGCCGGGACGCTGAGGAGCACATAGTCGTTCCCTGAAAACACCGACGGGAACCGTTGCGAAGACAGGACGCGCCGCCTCAGGAACGGCGGGATTTGCCGCTCCTTGAGAAAATGGGTCAGCTCCTCGCTGGTTCCCTGAATGTCCAGCCAGAGCAGCTTGTCTTCCGTTCCCTTGGCGCCTTCCGTGTCTTTCAATTCCGTATAGGTGCCGTGTGCCAGCGTTATGGCGTGTTGTTTCATTGCCGTCCTCCTGATCCGGTTCTTCTTGGATGATGGTATCCCAGAGCGGAGGTGAAGTCTCCTAGAGACATTACGGAAGGGGAGGCGGAGG
>ENA-OWPD01001275-OWPD01001275.1-human-gut-metagenome-genome-assembly--contig:-NODE-1275-length-21056-cov-4.901576_pt1 | contig 21056 bp, 16 predicted proteins | sample MGYA00248262_ERZ651842 | MGnify/ENA primary metagenome ERZ651842 (study PRJEB26924, sample SAMEA4378253) | human gut metagenome | biome: human gut; feature: human-associated habitat; material: faeces... | reverse complement strand
CCTGCGAGGGCGGTGTGGACGATCCCGACTTTGCCTGCATCAAGGAGCTGATGGATGCTGTCGACAGCTATATCCCCACTCCTGACCGTAAGGCGGATCAGCCCTTCCTGATGCCCGTCGAGGACGTGTTCACCATCACTGGCCGCGGCACCGTCGCTACCGGCCGTGTGGAGCGCGGTACCATCAAGATGAACGAGGAAGTCGAGATCGTTGGCCTGACCGACGAGAAGAAGAAGACCGTCGTCACCGGCATCGAGATGTTCCGCAAGCTGCTGGACTTTGCTGAGGCCGGCGACAACATCGGCACCCTGCTGCGCGGCGTCGCCAAGACCGACATCGAGCGTGGCCAGGTTCTGTGTAAGCCCGGCTCCATTCACCCCCACACCAAGTTTGTGGGCCAGGTGTACGTTCTGAGCAAGGACGAGGGCGGCCGTCACACCCCCTTCTTTAACAACTACCGTCCTCAGTTCTACTTCCGTACCACCGACGTTACCGGCGTCATCACCCTGCCCGAGGGCACCGAGATGTGCATGCCCGGCGATAACGTTGACATGAAGGTGGAGCTGATCACCCCCATCGCCATCGAGAAGGGCCTGCGTTTCGCTATCCGTGAGGGTGGCCGTACCGTGGGTTCCGGCGTCGTCATCGACATCGAGGAGTAATTACCACTCCGTTAGAAAGAGCTGGCCTCTGGGCCGGCACTCATAAGACAGCATAAGATTGTTTTCGGGAAACGGCGTAGCTTTGGCTACGCCGTTTCTCCGTTAGCAAACCGATGTATCAGCTATTAAGAAGGCCGATCTGGGCCATTCGCGTTGGCTCAAACCACGTTTTGTATCTGTTTGAAGGTACAAAACGTTCCGCAGCCTGTCGGAACGATTTTTCGACAGGCTGAAGGGGCCTGTCTACTGGACAGGCCCCTGAATTTATGATACAACAGAGGAAAAGAGAGTGAGGGGGCGTATCAGACATGCAGATTACACTGACCAACCTGGGAGCCGTCACCCCGGACGAGGCAGAGGAGACCTTACAGACGGTGACCGACTTTCTGAAAGGGCTGAATCTGGAGAAGCTCATCACCCTGCTGCTCCTTCTGGCAGGCTGCCTTGTGGTCATGAAGCTGGTTCTCCGGCTGACCGACCGGGCTTTCCTCCGCCTGGAGCTGGAGCGGAGCCTGCATACCTTCATCCATGCGGCCCTGCGGGTTATTTTGTGGATGATTACCCTGTGTATCGTTCTGGACTACGTGGGAGTGCCCATGACTAGCCTGGTGGCGGTGCTCAGCGTCATTGGACTGGCGGTGTCTCTGGCCATCCAGGGCACTCTGTCCAACCTGGCCGGCGGCATCCAGGTGCTGCTCTCCAAGCCCTTCAAGGCGGGGGACTATGTGGAGGCCGGCGGCATCTCCGGTACGGTGATGGAGGTCGGGCTGGCCTATACCAAGCTGTGCACGGTGGACAACAAGGTGATCTCCGTACCCAACGGACAGATTTCCGGGGAAAAGATCATCAACTACAGCACGGAAGAGCGGAGGAGAGTAGATCTCACCTTCAACGCCTCTTATGACAGCCCGCTCCAGCAGGTGACCGGCGTTCTGCGGGCAGTCGTGGCCGCGCACCCCATGGCCCTGGCCGAGCCGGAGCCCTTTGTGCGGGTCAACGCCTACCGGGACAGCAGCATTGAGTATGTGGTCCGGGTGTGGTGCGCCACGGGGGATTACTGGACGCTGTACTACGACCTGTTGGAGCAGGTTAAGGAGGCTTTTGACCGGAACGGCATTGAGATGACCTACAACCATCTGAACGTCCACCTGATGGAGCGGGAGAGGAGCGAGCCGTGAGCGATAATGTGGAGGTCGGCCGCGGTTTAAACCGAATTTTTATCGGGCAGCTTCTTGTGATTGTGGCCATGATTTTGGCCATAATTCCCCCGGCCGGACTGTTTGCGGTTGTGGCGGCGCTGGTTCTGCCCATGATGGGGCTGTATCAGGCGGGCCGGGTGGATAAGGGCTATCACACGGCCCTTGTGCTCTCTGTTGTGGCCCGGGTGTCGGGGCTGCTGTGCAGGTCGATCGGGGTCCCGGATCTGCTCGGTTATATCCTCGAATTCGCGGTGGTCTACCTGGTCTGCACCAAGACCGCCAGACGGTTGGAGGCGGAAGGAGACTTGTCCACGGCAGCCCGGGGGCGGTTTGTGTGGAAACTCGATGCGGCCTGCCTGGCGGTCACGCTCCTCTCCGGCCTCCTTGTGCCAATCATGGGCGAGAGGCTGGTTGGCCTCCTGCTGGTTACACTGGTCGCTGCGCTGGCGAACGCCGTCTTTTATATGACTTTCCTTTATCGGGCCTCCAAGAGACTCCAGGAGTGAATGGAAAGCGCGGCGCGAGAGCGCTTTCCATTCAGGCAGGCATCTCCAGCCCGTGGATGAAGCCCCCGAGCTGGGCGGAGAGCACATCGCCGCCGATGACCGTGCTCTTGTAGACGAGCAGGCCGGCCTGGATGCCGCTCTCACCGGTGGGGTAGTTGGTGATCTCATAGGTGTACCGCTTGACGCGCTTGCCGCAGTAGTCAGTCAGATCGAAGCCCTGGCTGGCCTGGAGTTCCAGGTACTGGCTGTAGGTTTCGTCGAACTGCTCGGGGATGATCAGCTCCTCCACGGCGATGGGGTCGCTGGAGACCGACCAGCCGTAGCTCTCCAGATAGGCGATCCGGTCCTCGTTGGTGCGGACTCCCTTGGGGCTGACCGCAGCGGAGGCCGCCGCGCCCCGCCCCCCCAGCAGCCCGGCGGCCGCCACCAGTACGCCGCAGACCACGGCGGCAGCCGCCGCGACGGCTGCAATTCGGCCCTTGCGGACCTTGGCGGTGATGATGAACACAGCGCAACGCTCCCTTCCGAAAAGTGGTCGTGATGATTGGTATGTTCTTTTCCACCGTTGTATGCTAAAATGTTGAAAAAAGGACGAGCCACAGGAGGAGCCTATGGAGCGGTTGGATAAAATTTTGGCCAATACAGGCCGGTGGTCCCGAAAAGAGGCGCGGGAGCTGGTGCGGGCCGGCCGGGTGGCCGTGGACGGCGTGACGGCCCAGGCGGCGGACGGGAAATACGACCCCGCGGCCCGCTTTGAGGTGGACGGCGAAACGGTTTCCGGGGAGCGGCTGGTTTACCTGATGCTCCACAAGCCGGCGGGGCTGGTGTCCGCGACGGAGGACCCCCGCCAGCCCACCGTGCTGGAGCTGCTGCCCCAGCATCTGCGCCGGGTAGGGCTCTTCCCGGCGGGACGGCTGGACAAGGACACCGAGGGCCTGCTCCTGCTCACCAATGACGGCCCCCTGGCCCACCGCCTGCTGGCCCCCCGGCACCACGTGGACAAGACCTACTTCGTCCGGGTGGATGGGGAACTGGATGGGGCGGACGCGGCGGCCTTTGCCGCAGGGATGATGCTGGAAGACGGGCTGGCCTGCCTGCCTGCGGGGCTGGAGGTGCTGGAGCAGCCGGACACCGCCCTCGTTACCCTGCACGAGGGCAAGTACCACCAGATCAAGCGCATGCTGGCGGCCCGGGGGAAGCCGGTGGTGTACCTCAAGCGGCTGACCATGGGGCCGCTCATGCTGGACCCGGCCCTGGAAAGGGGGGAGTGGCGGCCCCTGTCTGCGGAGGAGGTGGCCGCTCTGCGGCAGGCGTAGGGGCGGCCCGGGCGGGGAACGTTCACGGCCAACTTGCCCGGCACAGCCGGGCATGCCAGCGCTTTGGCTTAGCGCTGCGGTTTCGTCTGCGCCCTGCCTTCGTCTCCCAGCCCACGGCCTCTGTGCTTCCTGTCAGCTTTCGGCAATTTCAACAAAAAATTTTGCAAAACCTATTGAAAAGGGCAAAAAGACCCGGTATAATAGAAAGGAAATGGACGAGAGAGCGGTTTGTCCCCCTGCGGGGGAATCAAAATAAGGAGGCTATCACCATGTCCAGCAGGATTTTTCAGAGCGTTGTCTTACAGATGAAGGACAGCACGGAGAGAGCCATCGGCGTGATCGATTCTGAGGGAACGGTGGTGGCCTGCAATGAGTTGAGCTGCATCGGGGAGCACTGGCCGGGCGCCGTGGAGGCGGTCAACAGGGGCGAGGGAGACGCGGTCCGCTTTGACGGGCGCACCTTCAAGGCCCTGGCCGGCTGGGGGGCCCAGTTCGACTATGCCGCCTTTGTCAAGGGTGAGGACTCCGAGGCGCAGATGCTCTGCGCCATGGCCACGGTGGCGCTGAACGGCGCCAAGACCTACTATGAGGAGAAGCACGACAAGGCCACCTTTGTCAAGAACATCATCTCCGACAACATTCTGCTGGGGGACATCTATGTCCGCGCCAAGGAGCTGCACTTTGTCTCCGAGGCGCCCCGGGCGGTGTTCCTGATCCGCCAGGTGGAGACCAGCGATCCCGCCCTCATTGACGTGGTGCATACCCTGTTCCCCGACAAGCAGGTGGACTTCGTCCTCTCGATCAGCGAGACTGACGTGGCCCTCATCAAGCAGCTCTCTGAGGGGGCGGAGCCACGGGAGCTCTATAAGATCGCCAAGCAGATCGAGGAGAAGATCACCGAGGAGCTCCATGTGCGGGTGGTCATCGGCATCGGCACCATCGTGGGCCACATCCGGGAGTTGGCCCGGGCCTACAAGGAGGCGGGGATCGCCATCGACGTGGGCCGGGTGTTCGACACGGAGAAGAGCATCATCAATTACGAGAATCTGGGTATCGGCCGGCTGATCTACCAGTTGCCCACCACCCTGTGCGAGATGTTCCTTCAAGAGGTGTTTAAGAAGAACCCCATCGACGCCCTGGACCAGGAGACCCTGTTCACCATCAACAAGTTCTTTGAGAACAACCTGAACGTATCCGAGACGGCTCGGAAGCTCTTTGTCCACCGGAACACCCTGGTGTACCGCCTGGAGAAGATCAAGAAGCTCACCGGACTGGACCTGCGGGAGTTTGACGACGCCATCACCTTCAAGGTGGCGCTGATGGTCAAGAAGTACCTGATCTCCCGGGGCATCGACAACTGAGTGCACTGCCAGCAGGGGCGCCGGAGACGGCGTCCCTGCTGGCAGTGGGCATTTCTTTCGAATACGATAAATGAGGTAACCGAGCGTGATACGGCTTATTGACATTCAAAAGTCCTACGACAACGGGACAAAGGCCCTGAAGGGGGTCAACCTGCGCATCGACGACGGGGAATTTGTCTTTCTGGTGGGCCCTTCCGGCTCCGGAAAGTCTACGATTCTGAAGCTCATCACCGCCGAAATCGCGCCCACCGGCGGGCGGCTGATGGTCAACGGCTACAATCTGAACAACATCCGGCCCCGGCAGGTGCCCTACATGCGGCGCACCCTGGGGGTCATCTTCCAGGATTTCCGGCTCATTGAGAAAAAGACGGTGCGGGAGAACCTGACCTTTGCCATGCGGGCGGTGGGGGCCTCCCCCCGGGAGATCCGCAAGCGTGTGCCCTACGTACTGGAGCTGGTGGGCCTGGACCAGAAGGGGGACCGCAAGCCCAACCAGCTCTCCGGCGGCGAGCAGCAGCGGGTGGCCATCGCCCGCGCCCTGGTGAACAACCCCCAGATGATCATCGCCGACGAGCCGACGGGCAATCTGGACCCCATGCGCTCCCTGGAGATCATGATGCTGCTGGAGCGCATCAACGAGCTGGGTACCACCGTGCTGGTGGTCACCCACGCGAAGGAACTGGTCAACCGCTTCTCCAAGCGGGTGGTGGCCATTGAGAACGGCAGGATCATCAGCGACGAGACGGGCGGGTATTACAACAATGAGACAACGATATGATTTCGGCTATTTCATCTCCGAGGGCTTCCACAGCATCTTCACCCACGGCTTTATGTCCTTCGCCGCGGTTTGTATGATTATCTGCTGCCTGCTCATCATGGGCTCCTTTACTCTGGTGGCGGTGAATGCGGAGAACATGTTCAGCGATCTGGAGGCCGAGAACCAATTCACGGCGTACATCGACGAGAGCCTCACCCAGGAGGAGGCCAAAGCCCTCCAGGACGACATCGAGGCGGTACCCAACGTGGCCCGGGCGGAATTCATGACCAAGGAGCAGGCCCAAGAGGAGTTTGAGGCCGATTATGAGGGCAACGAGCTGTTTGACGGCCTGCCCTCCGATGTGTACCGGGACCGGTTCCACGTCTATCTGGACGACATCAGCAAGCTGACTGAGACAGAGAACGCGGTAAAAGAGGTAACCGGCGTGGCCAAGACTAAATCAGCCCCCGAGATCGCCGAGGGCTTCACCGTCATCCGCAACATCGCCGGGGCGGTGGCCGTGATCCTGGTGGTGATCCTGTTGGCGGTGAGCCTGTTTATTATCGCCAACACCATCAAGCTGGCCACCTTCAACCGGCGGGAGGAGATCGCCATCATGAAGATGTGCGGCGCCACCAACGCCTTTGTCCGCTGGCCCTTCGTCTTTGAGGGCCTGATCCTGGGGCTGGTGGGTGCGGTGGCGGCCTTCTTCCTCCAGTGGGGCATCTATGTGCTGGTGGGCAGCGCCATCAGCGGCTCGGACACCATCTCCCTGATCACCGTGCTGCCCTTCCAGCCCATGGCTTTACGGGTGCTGGGCGTGTTCGTCCTCACCGGCTTCGTTATCGGCGCGGGCGGCTCGGTGCTGGCCATCCGCAAGTTCCTGCAGGTATAACGGCAGCGGCAAAAGGAGGCTTCCATGGCGTTTGACAGATCCCTTCGGCGGGCGGCCTGCGTTCTGCTGACGGCCGCGCTGCTGGTTCCCGCCTGGGGCGGGCTGGCCCGGCAGGTGCGGGCGGCGGCCCAGAGCGAGATCGACGCGCTGAAGGCCGAGCAGGCGGAGAGCCAGGTCCGGCAGGAGGAGCTGAAAGAGCAGTTGGCCGGCGTGAAAGAGGACCAGGCGGCCGCCCAGCAGAAGCGGCAGCTCCTACAGCAGCAGTTAGAGGCAATCAATGCCGAGCTGGACAGCATCAACGCGCAGATCTCCTACTATGACGGGGAGATCGCCCGGAAAGAGGCGGAGCGCAGGGAGGCGGAGGCCAAAGAGCAGGCCCAGTATGAGCGGTTCTGCGAGCGGGTGCGCGCCATGGAGGAGGAGGGGACGGTGTCCTACTGGTCCATCCTCTTTAACGCCGAGGACTTCTCCGACCTGCTGGACCGTCTGGCCGATGTGGACGCGGTGATGGACTACGACAACCAGGTCATGGAGGAGCTGACCGCGGCCCGGCAGGAGCTGGAGCGGCTTCAGGCGGAGCTGGAGAGCGCCCGCGCGGAGGAGCAGGCGGCCAGGGAGCAGCAGGAGGCCAAGAGGGCGGAGCAGCAGGCCAAGGTGGCGCAGGCCCAGAAGCTGCTGGACCAGATCAACGCCGATGTGGCGGAGGTCAACCGGCAGTTGGACGCGGAGAACGCGGAGTGGGCCGCCATCGGGGCGGACATCGCCCGGAAGCAGAAGGAGCTGGAGGAGCAGCGGAAGCAGAACAACGTCCAGCTCCCGCCCACCGGCGACGGCTGGCTGTGGCCCCTGCCCGCGTCCAATTTGAAGCTGACCTCGGCCTTCGGCTACCGGATGCACCCGGTGGATCACGTGCCAAACAGCCACACCGGCATTGACGTGGCCGCCTCCACCGGCGTCCCCATCTACGCGGCCAGGGGCGGACAGGTCATTATGTCGGAGTATGGCGCCGGCGCCAACTGGTCCTACGGCAACTTCGTGGTCATCGACCACGGGGACGGCACCACCACCCTCTACGCCCACATGTCCTCGCGGGCGGTGAGCGAGGGGGAGCTGGTGACCCAGGGGCAGACCATCGGCGCCGTGGGCGACACCGGCAATACGTCGGGCCCCCACCTCCACTATGAGGTGCGTCTCAACGGCCAGCGGACGGACCCCGAGGCATATTATCCCAATCTTCCCTTCATTCGGGCCTATAATTGGTAATGGAACGGACATAAAAGGAGCGGCAACGTGGCAAAGAAGCAGAGTCAGAAAAAGAGACCCCAGAAGCAGAAAATCGAGTGGCGCCGGGTGTTTGTGGCCGGGCTGGCCGTAGTGATGGCCCTCCTGCTGCTGCTGCCCATGATCAGCATGATCGCCGGCGGCGTGGGCGCGGTGACGCAGAGCGAGATCGACGCGCTGAAGGAGGAGCAGCGGGAGAGCCAGGTCAAGCAGCAGGAGTTGAAGAACCAGCTAGCCGACGTGAAGGAGGACCAGGCTGCCGCCCAGCAGAGGCGGCAGCTCCTACAGCAGCAGTTGGAGGCCATCAATGCCGAGCTGGACAGCATCAACGCGCAGATCTCCTACTATGACCAGGAAATTGCCCAGAAAGAGGCGGAGCGCAAGGAGGCGGAGGCCAAAGAGCAGGCCCAGTATGAGCGGTTCTGCGAGCGGGTGCGCGCCATGGAGGAGGAGGGGACGGTGTCCTACTGGTCCATCCTCTTTAACGCCGAGGACTTCTCCGACCTGCTGGACCGTCTGGCCGATGTGGACGCGGTGATGGACTACGACAACCAGGTCATGGAGGAGCTGACCGCGGCCCGGCAGGAGCTGGAGCGGCTTCAGGCGGAGCTGGAGAGCGCCCGTGCGGAGGAGCAGGCGGCCAAGGACCAGCAGGAGGCCAAGAAGGCGGAGCAGCAGGCCAAGGTGGCGGAGGCCCAGAAGCTGCTGGACCAGATCAATGCCGACGCGGCGGAGCTCAACCGCCAACTGGACGACGAGATGGAGGGCGCGGCGGAGATCCAGGCGGAGATCGCCCGGAAGCAGAAGCAACTGGAGGAGGAGCGCCGGCAAAACAATGTCACCATCGACTCGGAGACCAACTACCTGTGGCCGCTGCCCGGCTACTACCGGCTGACCTCTCTGTTCGGCTACCGTATTCACCCCATCACCGGCAAGGCCCACAGCCATACCGGCATCGACATCCCCGCCCCCGGCGGCACCCCCATTCAGGCCTGCAAGAGCGGACAGGTGGTCACCTCCGCCTACCACTACTCCTACGGCAATTACGTGGTCATCGACCACGGCAACGGCAACTCCACCCTCTACGCCCACATGAGCTCCCGGGCAGTGAGCGAGGGGCAGATGGTGTCCCAGGGCCAGACCATCGGCTATGTGGGCACCACTGGCAGCTCCACGGGCAACCACCTGCACCTGGAGGTGCGGGACAACTACACCCGTGTGGACCCGGAGAGCAAGTTCCCCAGCCTGAGCCTGACCCACCCCTGGTAACGTCCGGGCGCGGCTGCGCCGTTTTGCTGCAACAAGTTCGCCCGCCGCGCGCGGGCATGGCCCAGAGGCGGGCGGAGGCATCGGCCTCCGCCCGCGCTGGCTTTTCTGGAAAGGATCTGATCCCGTGCGAAAGAAACGTTTTTCCCTGGCCCAGCTTCTGCTGGCCATTGCACTCACCGCCGCTGCCGTGCTGGGCTGCGGACTCCTGGCCGTCCGTGCCTGGATGGGGGAGGGTGGGCGTTCCCTGGTGGAGGGGCTGCGGCTGGTCAACACCCTCTTTGTGGGGGAATATGACGAGACAGAGGTGGTGGACGCCGCCCTGGAGGGCATGGTGTCCGGCCTGGGCGACCGCTGGAGCTACTACCTGACGGCTGATGAGCTGGAGGCCCAGAACCAGCGCCGCACCAACCAGTATGTGGGGGTTGGGATTACCGTCAACTACACACGGGAGGAGGGACTCTATATCCTCGCGGTGGAGACCGGAGGCCCTGCCGAGGCGGCTGGGTTGGAAGCCGGGGAGGTCATTACCGCTGTGGACGGCGTCTCCCTGGCGGGAGAGGCACGCTATGAGGGCGCGAATCTTATCCAGGGGGAGGCGGGTACCACCGTCACCCTGGAGGTGCTGGGGGAGGACGGGACGGCCCGCACCGTGGAGGTGGAGCGGGCCGAGCTGGAGACCGATCCAGTAGAGAGCCGGATGCTGGAGGGAAAGGTGGGCTATGTGCGCCTGCTCAACTTCTACGACCACAGCGCCCAGCGGCTGGAGGAGGCCGTCACCCAGCTCCAGGAGCAGGGGGCGGAGGCGCTGGTCTTTGACATGCGGGACAACGGCGGCGGCTACCTGAGCCAGCTCACCGACATGCTGGACTTCCTGCTGCCCGAGGGGCCCATCTTCATCAGCCGCGACCGGGCGGGACACGAGGAGGTCACCAACTCCGACGCGGACTGTGTGGAACTGCCCATGGCGGTGCTGGTCAACGCCGACACCTACTCCGCCGCCGAGTTTTTCGCCGCCGAGCTCCAGGAGCAGGGCGCGGCGGTGATCGTAGGGGAGCCCAACAGCGGCAAGGGCTACTCCCAGCAGACCTTCCCTCTGCCCCACGGCGGCGCCGTGGCCATCTCCACCGGCGCCTACTTCACCGGAAGCGGCGCCTCCCTTATCGGCACCGGCCTGACCCTGGACGCGGAGGTATACAACACCGGAGCGGAGGATACTCAATTGGCCGCCGCGCTGGAATTGCTGAAAATCCGGTAAAAAAGTCTTGACTGTAAACCCACTTGATACCCTACCGTGGAGACAAGGAGGCGAGCAGAATGACGATCGGTGAGCTGGAGACCAGCTTGGGCATGACCCGCGCCAACATTCGCTTTTAGGGAAGGGATAAAACCCCACCGGCGAAGCCGGTGGGGTTCAGTCTTTGGCAAAAGTCGTTAGATCCAACGTGAAAGGGAACCCGGATGGTTCATCTCCGGATCAGGAGCCGCAGCAAGCGGCGGTCGTGCTCCGAATCGCCCTGCGGGGCGGTTTTTCACACGATCCCTCCCTCCGAATGTTTAACAGGAGGGTTTATCGACAGTATCTTAATACGATTGCGGAGCGCTTTGCCCCTCTGCCGCCCGGCGGACAGGCGGCGTGGGGAGGCTGGGCTCTCTCTGCCCGGCCAGCAGAAAGCCGCTGGTCAGGGCGGTGAGGGGAGCCACAGTCACCAGACCGAAGGAACCCACGATGGTGTGTATGATTTCTGAGGCGACATACTTGTAGTTGAGAATGTTATAGAGGGGAGTGCCCTGGGCCATAAAGACCATGAGCAGGGCCACGTAGCCGCCGGAGTAGGCCAGCAGGAGGGTGGTTGTCATAGTGCCCATGGCCGCCCGCCCCACATTCATACCGGAGCGTACCGCCTCCCAGCGGGAGATATCAGGGCGCTTTTTCACTACCTCGTTGACCGCAGATGTGATATCCACCGCCAGATCCATCACCGCGCCGGAGGAGCCGATGAAGATCGCCGCCATAAAGATCTGGGTCAGGTTGAGATCCTGATACCCGGAGTAGAGCAGACTCTCCGAGTAGGACATAACGGCCCCGTGGATCTGAAACAGGTCGGTAAACACAATGCCCAGCACACATGTGACCAGTATACCCAGGAACGCACCCGACACGGCGGCGGCGCACCGCCGCTCGAAGCCGTAGACCAGGGCGATGATCAGCAGGGTGAGGGCCAGAGTAACCGCCAGGCCGACCAGGATGGGGTTCCAGCCCTTGAGGTAGAGGGGCACCAGAACCTTCCACAGCATCAGCACCGTCAGCACGAAGGAGACGATGGCCCGCACGCCGGTACGCCCGGCGAAGAGGATCAGGAACACGGCGAAGACGGCGGCCAGCAGAGCCTCCTTGCCGATGCGGTAGTGGTCGGTCATGGTGACGGAGAGAATCTCGTCCCCCTGGCAGCTGACCACCACCATGGCCTTGTCACCGGGGGCGAACAGCTTGTCCTGCTCCAGGGAGCCGTTGAGCATGTTGATGCCGGTGGCGGTTCGTCCCTGAAACCGGCCGCCCAGCAGCTCCAGAGTGCAGCGCTGCTCACCGGAGCGGACGAGCCCGGTGTCCACGATGGTGGAGTCGTCCACCGCCAGCACCCGGGCCGCGCAGCGGTCGGCCTCCTGGTACTGGACGGCCCCTTCATACCCGGTGGGGAGGAGGAGCAGCAGGGCGGTCAGCGCCAGGCAGAGCACGACGGGGACATAATAGCGGCGCTGGGCGGGGTCACGTAGAAAACGCATAGATGGATAAGTCCTTTCTGCGCCGAGGCGGATGGGGTCGGGAGACCCCATCCGTCTCGGCTGTATGGAAGTGGGAAAGCAGGGGTTAGGCTATGCCGAGCATGCCGGCCAGCTTGTGATAGATCTGAGTATTGTCGTAGTAGCCGTTGAACTGCCCGGCGTTAACACCGTGGGCCAGCACGGCCACGGGCAGGCCGGTGTGGCTGTAAGAGGTGAAGGAGATGCCGGACTTGTTGTTGATGATGTGGGTGAGGGTGACGCTCAGAGGCTCGTAGGTGCCGTAGAGCACGTATTCCTCCTGCTCGTACTGGCTGGCAGCGGTGCCGTTGACGCTCTTTTCGTAGGCGGCGCGGAGCTGTTCCAGCTCGTAGTCGGTGAGCACCAGCTTATCGCCCTCCTCGCCCTGGGGCTTGAGGCCGAAGAGCGCCTCCACATCCTTCAGGACATCCTCAAAGGAGGTCTTGTCCTCCTTGTACCTGGACACGTAGTCGCTGTCGAACTTGGCGTAGGAGATCTTCTGGCTCTCCAGCAGATCCAGATAGGTGTCGTAGTCGGTGCCGGCAAAGCCGATGGTGAGGCCGCCGGTTTCGTGGTCGCCGGTGACCAGGATCAGGGTCTCATCGGCGTGCTCCTTGGCGAAGTCGATGGCCACCTGTACTGCATCGGCCAGGGCCTGCGTGTCGTGGATGGTGGAGGCGGCGTCGTTGGCGTGGCAGGCCCAGTCGATCTTGCCGCCCTCGCACGTCATAAAGAAGCCGTCCTTGTCCTGGGAGAGCACCTCAATTCCCTTTTCCACGTAGTCGGCCAGGGCCCACATGTCGTCGGTGCGGTCGATCTCGTAGGCCATGGCGTCGCTGTCGGCCAGGTGCTCGTCGATGATTACCACCGGGCCGCCGGTGACCTGCTCGGCCTCAGCCTGGGTCTTGACCACATGATAGCCCGCCTTTTCCGCCAGGGCGTACAGATCGGCCTGATCTCCCTCGGCGCCGGTGGGCTTGAGCAGGCCGCCGCCGGCGAAGTACTCAAAGCCGGAGTCGATGAGCTCCAGGCCGATGTCGTAGTAGTCATTACGGCTGGCCTGGTGGGCATAGAAGGCGGCAGGGGTGGCATGGTTGAGGTTGACGGAGGTAATGACGCCCACCGAATAGCCCTTCTGGGCGTGGAGCTGTTCGGCAATGGTTTCGTAGGAAATGGTGCCGGTTTCGTCCACGTTGATGGAGCCGGAGTAGGTCTTGTAGCCGGTGGAGATGGAGGTGGCGGTGGAGGCGGAGTCGGGGGCAAAGGAGTTGGAGTCATAAGTCACGGCGGAGCCGGCGGCCTCAAAGTTCATGAAGTTGAGGTACTCGGGACCGTCCAGGATGGCTCCGCCGTTGTCGTCCAGGCTGGGCTGGGCCTGCCGATAGTCGGCGTCGTTCAGCGCACCCAGGAAATCGGATGTGGACTGGATCTGGGGATAGCTCATGCCGTCGCCAATGAAGAGAAACACGTATTTGGGGGCTTTGACGGTGGAGCCGGTGGTGGAGAGAGACTGAACCTCGGCGGCAGGCGTGGGGGTGGGATCGGGCGCGGCGGCCGTGGGATTGCCGCAGGCAGCCAGGGCCATGCCCAGCGTCAGGGCGGCCGTGGACAGGGCCAGGGGACGCTTCCAATTCATTCTGATTCCTCCAAAGTTATTTTGATGCGCTCGGTACGCTGCCATGATAGCGGATAGATTGGGGAGTGCGCTATCAGCGTGGTGTAAAACAAGCTAAACTCTTTGTAAGATATCGTAAAGGAAAGGTGAGGCGCGGGGGTTGACAAGCGGCGGAACCGGAGTGATAATCAGAGGGCGGAACGAAAAACACGGCCCGGTTGGTAGTCCGGGCGCGGTCCGGGGGAGCGTCCCGCCCCCGGGACCGTCAGTAACCTGCCTCCTTGGTTGTCCGCGCTCCGCGCAAGACCTATATTTAAGGAGGACAACTTCATATGGAATGCGGCTATGCGAGGCTGACGGTCTGGTTTGCCGACCCCTTCTGGGTGGGCGTGTATGAGCGGGAGGCGGAGGGGCGCCTGGAGGTGTGCCGCCATACCTTTGGCGCCGAGCCGAAGGACGGAGAGGTTTGGCAGTGGCTCCTGTCGGCGTGGCGGGGCCTGGACTTTAGTCCAGCGGTAGAGGCGCCCCGGCGTCCATCTGGCCGGGAGAATCCCAAGCGGGCCCGGCGGCAGGCGCGGAACCGTCCAGAGAAAACCGGCGCCGGCACGAAGGCCCAGCAGGCCCTCCAGCTCCAGCGGGAGGTGCGCAGGGCGGAACGGGCGCAGCGGCATCGCCAAAGGGACGCGGCGGAGGAGGAGCGCAGGTTCCGCCTCCGCCAGGAGAGAAAGAAGGAGAAGCGCCGGGGGCACTAACCCCCGGCGCTTCCTATATCCTCCGCCCGCATAAACCGGGCCCCGGCGCATATCCTGTTCCCGAGGTGATGGGGTTGGTGGGAATTGTGGCGCTGGAGGAGCGACGGGGCCGCCGCCCGGTGGTGACGGAGGAGCGGGTGCTGGGCCTGCGCTGTCTGCGGGTGTCGGTGCCGGTCCGCCCCGGTCTGCGGGAGGACAGGCGGAAGAGACGGGCGGAGCAGGGGGCGGCGGCCCTGTACCGTGCAGGGGTACGGCGGGCGCTGACGGCGGAGGATTTTCCCGACTGGCCCGCGCTGGAGGGACAGGGGCTGCGGAGTGTGGACCCGGAGCCCTTCTGCCAGGCTATCGCCGTCCCCCTGGCCCTGGCCGCGCTCCGGCGGGCGGGCATACTGCGGGTGCGGGCCACTGTGGCCCTGTCCGGCCCCCGGGTGAGCCGGCCGCTGTTTGCTGCGGCGGAGCGCCTGTGTCCCCAGGTGCGCCATCTGGTGGTGGATGTGCCCGGCGAGGGGGAGGAACTGGCGGCGTGGCTGCGGGAGGAGTATGGCGCGGCGGTGCTGCGGCCCGGCGGGGCGGCCCCCGACGTGACCCTGGCCTTCGGCCCGGGCGGGGAGGAGAGGGGAAGGGTGCTCCGGCTGTACGGCCCCGCGCCCGGGCTGGCCGGCCTGCGCCCCATACCGGAGGAGGGGGGGCTGCCGCCGGACCTGGCCCCCCTTCCGCTGCTGTCCCTGTTGTGGGAGTGCGGCCGCCTGACAGAGGGACAGATCCGGATCCATGCCACATGATGGGAAATAATTGACTTGACAGAAGGTGGGAAACTACCTATAATATCGTATTAACGTGGCGTAATGTTTCTGTTGAGATTTCAGAAGAGGCCTGGTTGAGGCCTTTTGACCGATAAGGAAGAAGCAAAAAAGAAAGGTGTGCGCATACGGCAATGGCGAAAGAATTTAAGCTGAGCGCGGAGCGCTTGGAGGAGCTCAAGCAGGAGCTCAACTATCTGAAGACCGTCCGGGAGAAGGAGGTCGCCGACCAGATCAAGGAGGCCCGCTCCTTCGGCGACCTGTCTGAGAACAGTGAGTACGACGAGGCCAAGAACGAGCAGGGCAAGCTCTACTCCCGCATCGCGGAAGTGGAGAACATCCTGGCCAACTATGTGGTCATCGAGGAGCATGAGACCGACCCCAATTCCGTCCGCCTGGGCTCCAAGGTCAAGGTACTGGATCTGGAGTTCGAGGAGGAGGAGAGCTACCAGGTGGTGGGCTCCCAGGAGGCCGACCCCATGAACGGCCGTATCTCCGAGGACTCCCCCTTCGGCAAGGCCCTGCTGGGCAACGCAGTGGGTGACGAGGTTCAGGTGGAGGCCCCCGCCGGCGTACTGAGGTACCGTATTTTAGAGATTCAAAAGTAAGGAGCAGAGTCATGAGCACAGAAGAGAGAAGCGTCAACCAGCCCGAGGAGCAGCCGTCCCTGTCCGAACAGCGCCTGATCCGCCGCGCCAAGCTCAAGGAGCTGCAGGACGCGGGCCAGGACCCCTTCCAGATCACCAAATTTGTGGTGAAGCACCACTCCGCCGACATTAAGGAGGGCTTTGAGGCCCTGGAGGGCGCTATGACCTCCGTGGCCGGCCGCATCATGTCCAAGCGGGGCATGGGCAAGGCCGTGTTCTGCGATCTGCAGGACGGCAAGGGCCGCATCCAGCTCTACGTCCGCGTGGACGAGCTGGGCGAGGAGGCCTTCGCCAAGTTCAAAAAGACCGACATCGGCGACATCGTGGGCGTGGAAGGCGAGGTCTTTAAGACCAAGCGGGGCGAGATCTCCGTCAAGGCCCACAAGGTGACGCTTCTCTCCAAGTCCCTCCAGCCTCTGCCCGAGAAATTCCACGGCCTGACCGACAAGGAGATGCGCTACCGCCAGCGCTATGTGGATCTGATCATGAACGAGGACGTGCGCCGTGCCTTCCGTATCCGCACCGCCTTCATCAAGCATATGCGCCGGTATCTGGACGAGCGGGACTACCTGGAGGTGGAGACCCCTGTCCTCAACACCATCTCCGGCGGCGCCACCGCCCGGCCCTTCATCACCCACCACAACACCCTGGACATCGACATGTATATGCGCATCGCCACCGAGCTGAACCTGAAGCGGCTCACTGTGGGCGGCTTTGAGCGGGTGTATGAGATCGGCCGCATCTTCCGCAACGAGGGCATGGATCCCAAGCACAACCCGGAGTTCACCACCATCGAGCTCTATGAGGCCTATGCCGACTTCCACGACATGATGGACATTGCCGAGGGGGTTCTCTCCACCGCTGCCAAGGAGATCCTGGGCTCCTATCGTGTGACTTGGCTGGGCAACGAGATTGACCTGACTCCCGGCTGGAAGCGCATGACCATGATCGACGCCGTCCGGGAGTATGTGGGTGTGGACTTTGAGGCCATCTCCGACGACGAGGAGGCCTGCAAGGCCGCCGAGGCCAAGGGCATCGATCTGGAGGGCTGCGAGCGCACCTGGGGCACCGCCCTGTACGAGGCCTTTGACCAGCGGGTGGAGGAGAAGCTCATCCAGCCCACCTTCATCACCATGTATCCGGTGGAGGTGTCCCCGCTGACCAAGCGTTCCCCCAAGGATCCCCGCCTCACCGAGCGCTTCGAGCTGTTTATCAACCACTGTGAGTTTGCCAACGCCTTCTCCGAGCTCAACGATCCCATCGACCAGCGCGGCCGCTTCGAGCACGAGCTGGCCCTGCGTGAGATGGGCAACGACGAGGCCGGCATGATGGACGAGGATTTCATCAACGCCCTCGAGTACGGCCTGCCCCCCACGGGCGGCATGGGTATCGGCATCGACCGCTGCGTGATGCTGCTCACCGACTCCGACTCCATCCGCGACGTGATCCTCTTCCCCACCATGAAGCCCCTGGACAAGCCTGAGTCCGCCAAGCGCGCCGCGGCTGGAACCAACTGCGCTGTCCCCGCCGCCGAGCAGGGCCCGGTGGACTTCTCCAAGGTGGAGATTGAGCCCCTGTTCCAGGAGTTCGTGGACTTCGAGACCTTTGCCAAGTCCGACTTCCGGGCCGTGAAGGTCAAGGAGTGCACCGCCGTGCCCAAGAGCAAGAAGCTGCTGAAGTTCGTTCTGGATGACGGCACCGGCGAGGACCGTGTGATCCTGAGCGGCATCCACGACACCTATGAGCCGGAGGAGCTGGTGGGCAAGACCCTCATCGCCATTACCAACCTGCCGCCCCGCAAGATGATGGGCATTGACTCCTGCGGCATGATCATCTCCGCGGTACACCACGAGGAGGGCGTGGAGAAGCTCCACTGCCTGATGGTGGACGACCACATTCCGGCGGGCGCCAAGCTGTATTGAGCCGGTCTGTCCTGGGAAGCGGGAGCAAGTGCAAGGGGGTATGAGGAGAGCCATGGAGAAGCGCCTGGGAAGTGAATATCTGCGTGCTGACCGGGCGTTTCATACCCCCGCTGCTCCCATCCCCGGCTGGAATTCGCCGGACTGAATGAGCATGCCGAAGGGAATCCTTCCTTCGGCATGCTTTTCTGCGTCAAAATCGTTTCCATCCCACCCTTAAGGAGGCCAAGGCTTTGATCAAGAAATGCGCGCTCTGGCTGCGGGACAGCTTTATCCGCAGCCGGAGCCTCAACGCCACCCGGATCGTGGCGGGCTCCTTCGCGGCGATTATTCTGATCGGGGCGCTGCTGCTGACCCTGCCCATCGCCTCCCGGGACGGACAGAGCGCCGGGTTCTTCACCGGACTGTTCACCGCCACCTCCTCCACCTGCGTCACCGGCCTGATCCTGGTGGACACGTGGACCCAGTGGACGCTGTTCGGTCAGGCGGTCATCCTGACCATGATCCAGTTGGGCGGTCTGGGCTTCATGACGGTCATCACCCTCGTCTCCTTCGCCCTCCACCGGCGTATCGGCCTGTCGGAGCGGCTTATCATGGTGTCCACCCTCAACCTCAACGACATGGACGGGGTGGTGCGGGTGGTGCGCCACGCCCTCATCGGCACCTTCGCCATGGAGACGGCGGGGGCGGTGCTCATGTCGGTGTGCCTCATCCCGGAGTTCGGCTTCCTCAAGGGCACTTGGCACGCCGTGTTCCACGCGGTCTCCTCCTTCTGTAACGCGGGCTTTGATCTGCTGGGAGGGCGCTTCGGTGCCTTCAGCAGCCTGGCCGGCTACAACGACAACCCCCTGATGCTGGGCACCACCGCCGCCCTCATCGTAGTGGGCGGCCTGGGCTTCTTCGTGTGGGAGGACATTGTGGACAAGCGGTGCTGGAGCAGGCTGTCGGTCTACAGCAAGATGGTGCTCCTCATCACCGCTGTGCTGATCGTGGGGGGCGCCCTGTTCTTCCTGATGGAGGAGTTTGACAACCCCGCCACCCTGGGGGACATGCCCCTCTGGCAGAAGGGACTCAACGCCCTGTTCCAGTCCGTCACCCTGCGCACCGCCGGCTTCGACTCCATCGGCCAGGGCGGCCTCAGCGACACCAGCAAGGCCATGTCCTGCGTGCTGATGCTCATCGGCGGCTCCTCCGGTTCCACCGCCGGCGGCCTCAAGACCGCCACGGTGGGCGTGCTGCTGCTGGCCCTGCGCTCCGGCATGGGGCTGTACGCGAACCTTCGCCCCGCCCAGCTGATTCCTCAGCTGCGCAGGGCCTGCCCCCTCCGACCGGACATTGTGGACCGGGGCATCGACTTCATGGTGGTGCGGGAGCTGATCGGCGGGGCCTACTTCGGCGAGCACAAGACCTGGGAGGAAAACGGCGAGACTGCGGCCTCCGACCTCATGATCTACCGGGAGCATGAAATCCGCCGCATCCTCCGGGTGGGCTTTGAGACCGCCATGAAGCGCGGCCGGCGCATGTGCTCTGTGGATAAGGCTAACGTCTTGGACAGCTCCAAGCTCTGGCGTAGGCTGGTGAACGAGATGGCGGCGGAGTATCCGGAGGTGGAGCTGCGGCATATGTATGTGGACAACTGCGCCATGCAGCTGGTCCGGGACCCCAGCCAGTTCGACGTGATTGTGACGGAGAACCTCTTTGGAGACATCCTCTCCGACGAGGCCAGCCAGATTACCGGCTCCATCGGCATGCTGCCCTCCGCCAGCTTAGGCGACGGGACCCGGGGCCTCTATGAGCCGATTCACGGCTCCGCGCCGGACATTGCCGGGCAGGACAAGGCAAACCCCATCGGCATGATCCTGGCTGCGGCCATGATGCTGCGCTACAGCCTGGACATGCCCGCCGAGGCGGACGCAGTAGAGGCCGCCGTCAACACCGCGTTGGAGAGCGGCCTGAGGACCGGTGATATCCTGGAGCCGGGAAAGACGGCCGTGGGCTGCGCTGGCATGGGACAGGCAATTGCCGCCAATCTCTAAGGGATACTCCGGGGCGTGCCGCCGGCACGCCCCGGAGCGCCCCCTGAGGGAGCCGTGGGAAGACAGATATTCTCCCTTTTGGACTGATTTTTGGGGAAAAGAAATCTCCCTCCATCTATTCGACGGGGGGAGATTCGCTCCAAATCACACAGGCCGATCAACGATCGTTTATCATCTTATGAAGTTACTACCGGTTTTCCTTCTTTATCCAGCAATGGGGTAAATCCCGCCGCATTTCCATTTCTATGAAAGACATCATTTACACCAGTTTGTGTATCGACCCAAATTTCAATCACATCAATAGTGCCTTGCTGATAAGTCTTCTTAAAACGCTCCATAGGGCTTCCTCCTTTTAAATGAAATGGTACTCATACTTTTTCATAGTCTTATATCTTCCGAATTTACTTTATCATATCTTTCTGCTGTAATCAACGCATCGTGAAATTGAAAAAGCCATCAGTCCAAATGTAAAAAGGGAGCAGGTATTTTTTCTCTTGCATTTTCCAGTTGGCTCTGGTATAATACATTTCAAATGCGGCTGTAGTTCATCGGTAGAACGGCAGCTTCCCAAGCTGCATAGGTGGGTTCGACTCCCATCAGCCGCTCCACGCCGGAGCAAGCGTCATGATCGCTTGCTCCGGCTTATTTTATAAGCCAGAGCGCGCTCATTTTACGGCTCCTCCTTTCAAATCGAACCCGCTGCCGCTGGGCTTCGATTTGGTTTTGGGTGTGAAACTGGGGGGGCGGCATCAATACTGTTACGATATTCCACGTCGGAGCAAAGGCCGCTTTGCTCCGACGTCTTTTTTTCAAGAAGAGCGTCATCCGCTGCTTCGTCTCTTTCGCGAAGGGCGTACTCCCGCCGTCTGTTTGCTTGCAGGCGCGCTTATGACAGCTCTGGTCGCTATCACCGCTGACTCTGTGCCATTCTCCGGTGATGGACGGCTTTGAATTTTACAGTGTCAACCACACCGCCGGACGAAAATCCGGTTCGGTGGGCCACTGAAATATCTGCGCATGATGGAAGGAGATTTGGATTGCAGCCTCTATCTGCTTGGCCATGGGATTTACTCTGTGGACGCATGCTTGATACCTTTTCTGCCATCATGCCGTTGGACAGCATGTGTGCTGCCTTCCGTTGTAGAGCGGATTAGAACGTCGACTTCTTTTGACGCTTATGGTAATATAAACTCACAATATGGATCAGGGTGGTGTTTTTGTGATTCTATTCAAAATGGTTCG
>ENA-OWPD01001273-OWPD01001273.1-human-gut-metagenome-genome-assembly--contig:-NODE-1273-length-21091-cov-4.411200_pt1 | contig 21091 bp, 18 predicted proteins | sample MGYA00248262_ERZ651842 | MGnify/ENA primary metagenome ERZ651842 (study PRJEB26924, sample SAMEA4378253) | human gut metagenome | biome: human gut; feature: human-associated habitat; material: faeces... | reverse complement strand
GATCTGCTGGACGGCTTCGGCGGACATGAGCTGGCGGCCGGGTTCACCATTCCGGAGGAGAATATTGAGGCATTCCGTGCCCGGGTGAACCGGTATGTACGCTCTGCCTGCGGCGGCAAAACACCGGTGAGCTCTCTGGATTTAGATGCGGCGATTGTCTGCCCCTGTGAGGTGACGTTGGAGCAGGTGGAGTACCTCAGCCAGCTGGAGCCATACGGCGCTGGGAATCCCAGGCCCGCCTTTGCCCTGCTGGGGGCTACGCTGGATTCTGTCCAGTCTGTGGGCCAGGGCCGGCACTTAAAGGTGCGGCTGAGCAAGGGTACCAGCCGGTTTGAGGCGATCTTCTTCTCTGTGATGGAGGGGGAGTGCGGCCTGACCGCCGGCACGCGGGTAGACGCGGCATTTTATTTGCAGGCCAACACCTTTCGGGGCAGCACGACATTGCAGCTCCAGCTCATTGACCTCCGCCCCTCCCTGACCCCCAGCCGCCACGAGGCGGCGGACCTGGCATTGCTGCACCGGCTGCTGGAGGGGGAGAGTGTCACTGGCCAGGAAGCGGTGCGCCTGCAGCCATCCCGGGACCAGTTTGCGGCCTGCTGGCGGGCGCTGGAGGGCCAACTGCGCCAGGGAAAGGCCGAGGAGGACGCACTGCCGTATCTTCGGCGTCTGGCGGAGCGCTCCGGAGGCTGCGACAGCTTTTTAAGAACCGCTCTGGCGCTGGAGGTCTTTCAAGAACGGGGGCTGATCTCGCTGGTCAGCCGCGGCAGCCAGCTGCAGCTCTGCCTGAATCCGATTCAGGGCAAGGTGGATTTAAACCAGTGCCCGTATTTATCCCGCCTGCGCGGGGAAGCTGTCGAGGGGAGGTGAGCGTATGACCATTCAGGAACAGTATGAGCTGTTGGAAAAAACCGTTCGGGGCTATAACCCGGCGGCAGACATCGCCCAGATTCGGGCGGCCTTTGAATTTGCAAATGAGGCCCATCAGGAGCAAAAGCGCAAGAGCGGCGAACCCTATATCACGCATCCTCTGGCGGTTGCGCAGATCGTGGCCGAGGAGCTGCGGCTGGACAGCGAGTCCATTGAGGCAGCGCTGCTCCACGATGTGATTGAGGACACCGCGGCCACGGAGGAGCAGGTGGCAAAGCTTTTCTCGCCCACAGTAGCGGCGCTGGTGGAAGGGGTCAGCAAGCTGACCCGCATCCAGTATGCCACCAAGGAAGATGAGCAGATGGAAAACCTCAGGAAGATGCTCATCGCCATGAGCAAGGACATCCGGGTGATCCTCATTAAAATTGCGGACCGGCTCCACAACATGCGCACCATGGAGTACCAGTCCCCTGCCAAGCAGAAGCAAAAGTCCCTGGAGACCATGGAGATTTACGCGCCCATCGCCCACCGCCTGGGCATGCAGCGCATCAAGTGGGAGCTGGAGGACACCTCCCTGCAATACCTGGATCCCATCGGCTACAGGGAGATTGCCGACGAGCTGGCCGCCCGCTCCTCCGCTCACGAGGAGTTCCTGGCGGGCATCCAGAAGCGCATCCAGGACCGGCTGGACGAGGAGGGCATCCGCTGCACCATCTACGGCCGGGTGAAGCATATCTACTCCATCTACCGCAAGATGTATACCCAGAACAAGACCATGGACGAGATCTTCGACCTCTATGCCTTCCGGGTCATCGTCGACGACATGCCCGAGTGCTACAATGTCCTGGGCGTCATCCACGACCTGTTCAACCCCGTGCTGGGCCGGTTCAAGGACTATATCTCCACCCCCAAGCCCAACGGCTACCAGTCCCTCCACACCACCGTCATCGGCCGGGAGGGCATCCCCTTCGAGGTGCAGATCCGCACCTGGGAGATGCACCACACCGCCGAGTACGGCATCGCCGCCCACTGGAAGTACAAGCAGGGCATGGCCAACGCCAAGCTGGGCACCGAGGAGGCCTTCGAGTGGGTGCGCAAGCTGCTGGAGAGCCAGCAGGACGTGGACGCCGAGGAGTTCGTGCGCACCATGCGGGTGGATCTCTTCGCCGACGAGGTGTTCGTCTTCACCCCCCGGGGGGACGTGATCAACCTGCCCGCCGGGGCCACCCCCATCGACTTCGCCTACAACATCCACTCCGCCGTGGGCAACCACATGACCGGGGCCAAGGTCAACGGCCGCATGGTCACCTTCGACACCCCGCTGAAAAACGGCGACATTGTGGAGGTTATCACCTCCAAGTCGGCCCATGGCCCCAGCCGGGACTGGATGAAGATCTGCAAGTCCAACGAGGCCCGCAACAAGATCCGCCAGTGGTTCAAGAAGGAGCGGCGGGAGGAGAACATCGCCACCGGCCGCGCCTCCTTCGAGTCGGAGCTCAAGCACGTGGGCCTCTCCCTGGCCGCCATCACCGCCGAGGACGTGCTCCCCTTCATCCTCAAGAAGGTGCGCTTCGGCACCCTGGACGAGCTGTACGCCGCCATCGGCTACGGCGGCATGTCCGCCCAGAAGGCGGTGGTGCGGGTCAAGGACGAGATGACCCGCCTGGACCGGCTCCACGCCGAGCAGTCGGCCGCCGCCCAGGAGCCCATTCACCCCTCTACCTCCAACCCGCCCACCGTCCCCATCCGTGGGGGCAAGACCAGCCAGTCGGGCATCATCGTGGAGGGCATTGACAACTGCCTGGTCAAGTTCGCCAAGTGCTGCACCCCCGTGCCCGGCGACCCGGTGGTGGGCTTTATCACCCGGGGCTTCGGCGTGTCGGTCCACCGGGCCGACTGCCCCAACGCCTCCGACGCCAAGCGGGCGGAGGAGCCGGGCCGCTGGATCAAGGTGTCCTGGGCCACCGGGGAGCTGGCCACCTACCAGACCGCCCTGGACATCTCCGCCAAGGACCGGGACGGCCTGACCCTGGACGTGGCCATGACCCTCTCCGCCGCCAAGGTCAAGACCACCAGTCTGTCGGCCCGCTCCATGCCGGACGGCTACGCCACCGTCAGCATCGTCCTGGAGGTCAAAAATCAGGAGGAGCTGACCAACGTCATCAACAAGCTGGGGCAGATCCAGGGCGTGTATCAGGTGAAACGGGCCAGCGGCTGAGGACGCTTCTAGGGGGAACGTTGTCCCCCCTAGATACGCGGTCACCGCGCCCCTACGAATTGAAATCTGTCTTTCCGGGAATTCAGTTCCCGGAAAGACACCCCGACCCGCGCCGCGGGGCGCGAAACCGGGGGTATCGAGCCAAGTCGCCGGCCCTGCCGGCACGCCGGCTCGTATCTAGGGGGCATTGGATGCCCCCTAGACGGTGTTTAAGGAGAATGGAATATGACTAAGATAGAGAACATGCGGGAGGACAGCGGCCTGGGCCGGCTGCTCTCCGAGTGCTTCGCCGGGGGCGAGCGGCTCCGGCGGGAGCTGCGCCTGAGCGCGGAGCAGGCCGAGGAGCTGGCCGCCGCCTATCCCGCCGACGTGCGGCCCATGGGCGGGAGCTGGTATGAGATTACGTTCCAGGGGGCGTTTACCTATGGCAATTGAGTTTGTGCCCGTTCTGCTGGGCTCCGACATCAATGCGTACAGCATGGCCCGGGCCTTTCACGAGGCCTACGGCGTAAAGACCATCGTCTACGGCATGTTTCCCGCCAGCGTGTGCGCGGGGAGCAGGATCATCGACTACCGGGTGCGGGAGCACAACGACCGGGTGGACAAGGTGCTGGAGAACGTCACCGAGGTGGCCCGTGAGTTTCCCGACAGGAAGATTCTGGTGCTGGGCTGCGGGGACAACTACCTCAACGCCATCTCCGCCAACCTGCCCAACTACCCGGAAAACGTCATCGCCCCCTATGTGAGCCTGGACATGCTGGAGACGCTGATCCACAAGGAGAAGTTCTACGAGCTGTGCGACCGGTACGGCATCGACCACCCGGCCACGGTGGTGTACCACAAGGGCATGGGCCACGCGTTCGAGCTGCCCTTTGACGGCCCCTTCGTGGTCAAGCCCGCCGAGTCGGACACCTACTGGAAGCACCCCTTCCCCACCCAGAAGAAGGCCTACATCCTCCAGACCAGGGAGGAGGTGGACACGGTCATCGACCAGATCTACGGAGCGGGGTATGAGGACGCGCTGATCCTCCAGGACTTCATCCCCGGGGACGACAGCTTTATGCGGGTGGTGACCAACTACTCCGGCGCCGACGGGAAGGTGCGCCTCATGTGCGTGGGCCACGTCCTGCTGGAGGAGCACACCGGCCACGCCATCGGCAACCACGCGGTGATCATCACCGAACCCGAGCCGGAGCTGTGCGAAAAGCTGCGGGGCTTCCTGGAGGCCATCGGCTTTGTGGGCTTTTCCAACTTCGACATCAAGTACGACCAGCGGGACGGCAAGTTCAAGGCCTTTGAGATCAACTGCCGCCAGGGCCGCAGCAACTACTACGTCACCGGCGCGGGGTACAACCTGGCCAAGTACCTGGTGGAGGACGTCATCGAGCACAAGCCCTGCGCCCTGACCATGACCCAAAACCGCCATCTGTGGTGGGTCATCCCCCCCAAGGTGGCCTACGACTACGTCAATCCCCGGTACCACCAGGAGATGCGCGCCCTGGAGCGGGCCAATGCCGCGGTCAACCCCCTGTTCTACCGGCCGGACAACGGCCTGATGCACAAGCTGCGCATCCTCCGGGGCCAGCACCGCTACGTGGGCTGGTATGCCTCGTGCATGGAGAAAGTAAAATGACAGAACAGCGCCTCGGCATTTTAGGCGGCATGGGCCGCCCCACCCGGCTTGCGCCGTGCGGGGACCCCGGTGATCTCATCTGCTCGGGGCAAATGAATTGCCCCGGCATCAAGGTTTTGGCCTTCGGCCAAAACGCTTGGGGCGCCGCACTCGCGGCGTCGGGTCCCATGCCGCAGCATGACAGGAGGGACGGGTATGTCTGAACAGCGCCTTGGTATTCTGGGCGGCATGGGGCCCCAGGCCACCCAGGACTTCTACCAGCGGATTCTGGACCGTACCGACGCCTCCTGCGACCAGGAGCACCTGCCCACCCTGATCTGGAGCGATACCTCCATGCCCGACCGCACCGCCGCCATCCTGGGCGGGGACGTGGAGGGCTGCTACCGCCGCCTGCTGGACGGGGCCAGGCTGCTGGAGCGGGGCGGCTGCACCGCCCTGGCCATCCCCTGCAACACCTCCCACTACTTTGCCGACCGGCTTCAGGGGGATATCGCCATCCCCCTCATCCACATGCCCCGGGAGACCGTGGCCGCGCTGGCGGCGGACGGGAAAAAGCGGGCGGGTATCCTGGCCACCGACGGCACGGTTCAGACCGGCATCTACCAGAGGGAGTGCGCCGCCCGGGGCATGGAAGGCGTGACGCCCCCCGCCGACGTGCAGAAGCTGGTCATGAGCATTATTTACGACGAGATCAAGCGGGGTGAAAAGGGCTCCCGGGAGAAGTTTGCGGCCATCGACCGCTGGCTGCGCGGCTCCGGCTGCGACGCGGCCATCCTGGGCTGTACCGAGCTGTCCGTCTACCGCACCTACCACGGCCTGCCTGACTACTACCTGGACGCCATGGAAATCCTGGCGGAAAGGTGCATCACCGCCTGCGGCTATAAGCTGCGCATGGTATAGGGGAGAGCAGCGGGTGGGTGTGGGCACCCGCCCCTATGTTTACGCCCCGCAAGAGCGACACAGTAGGGGCGGAGACGAGCCCCGCCCCTGTGCCTTTGCACCACAGGCCCCCGTAGGGGCCGATGCCCACATCGGCCCGCGCGTTCGGCCTTCCAAAAAATGATTGACTGGTGGTGAATCCGTATGTCCAACCGAACCCGTCTGCCCCTGGGGGACTATTATCAGCTCCTGCTCCGCCATGGACTGCTGGCGGACGCGGCCCCTCTGGCCGCCGGCCTGACCCACCCGGTGTCCCTGGTGTCCTGTGACTCCAAGCTGGTCATCCCCAACACCCTCTTTGTCTGCAAGGGGGTCAAATTTAAGGAGGAGTACCTCCGCTCCGCTATGGAACAGGGGGCCTTCGCCTATGTCAGCGAGCGGGAGTATCCCGCCGTCCCCCTGCCCTGCATCCGGGTCACCGATATCCGGCAGGCCATGGGCCTCTTGGCCGACCGGGCCTACGGCCATCCCTCCGGGGCGCTGCGGATCACCGGCATCACCGGCACCAAGGGCAAGACCACCACGGCCTATTATATCAAGTCCATCGTGGATGCCTGGCTGGCCGGACAGGGCCACCGGGAGAGCGCCCTGCTGTCCACCATCGTCACCGACGACGGGGTGGAGCGCAGGCCCGCCAAGCTGACCACGCCGGAGCCGCTGGATCTCCAGCGCCACCTCTGGAACGCGGTGTCGGCGGGGGCGGACTATCTGACCATGGAGGTGTCCAGCCAGGCCCTCAAGTACGGCCGGGTGATTGGGGTGGAGCTGGCCTGCGCGGTGTTTCTCAATATCGGGGAGGACCACATCTCCCCGGTGGAGCACCCGGATCTGGAGGACTACCTCAACTCCAAGCTGCTGATCTTCCAGCAGGCCCGGAGCGCCTGTGTCTGCCTGGACTGCGACCATGTGGAGCGGGTGCGCGCCGCGGCGGCCGCCTGCCCCCGGGTGGTGACCTTCTCCCAGAAGTTCCCCTCCGCCGACGTGTACGGCTCCCAGGTGCGCAAGGAGGGGGAGAAGATCGCCTTCCATGTGCGCACCCCCCGCTATGAGCGGGAGCTGGCCATTTCCACACCGGGCCTGTTCAATGTGGAAAACGCCCTGGCCGCCGTGGCGGTGGCGGAGGCCTACGGTATCCCTGCCGACGTGGTGGCCGGCGGACTGGTGCGGGCCTTCGTGCCCGGCCGCATGGAGCACTACGTCAGCGCCGACGGGCAGATTTCGGTGATTGTGGACTACTCCCACAACGGCATGAGCCTACAGAACGCCCTGCGCTCCGTCCGGGCGGAGTACCCCGGCCGGGAGCTGACCGTCCTCTTCGGCTGCACCGGCGGCAAGGGCATCGACCGCCGGGAGGGCATGGGCAACGCCGCCGGAGAGTGGGCCGACCGGATTATCCTCACCGAGGACGACCCCGGCCCCGAGGAGGTGGAGGCCATCTGCGCCGATATCGGCGTGTTTCTCGCCGCCCACGGCAAGGATTACACTGTGATCCCCAACCGGGAGGCGGCGGTGGAGACCGCCATCCTGGGCGCCCGCCGCCCGGCGGTGGTGCTGCTGGCGGGCAAGGGGTGTGAGGAGGCCCAGAAGCGGAAGGACGGCCCGGAGCCCTGCATCCCGGACGGGACGCTGGCCCGGCGGGCGCTGGACAAGTACAATGCTGGATAAGTGGTTCGCAGCCGCCGGGGCCGCCGCCTGGGGCGGCGTGGCCTTCCGGCGGCTGCTTCCGTTTTTGTCCACCGGTGCCCGGGAGAAGGTGGAAACCCTCTGCCCCGCTCCAGAGACTGTCCTGGTGGCGGCCTTCCCCTACTACGCCGGGGAGCGGCCGGGCAACCTGTCTCTCTACGCCCGGGGGGAGGACTACCACCGGGTGCTCACCCGGCGGCTGAATACGGTATGTGATGCCCTGCGCCGGAAATACCCGGGGGAATCATTTTTTCCCGCCGCCGACAACTCCCCCCTGCCGGAGCGGGAGGCCGCCTGGCTGGCGGGCATCGGCCTGCGGGGGAAAAACGGCCTGCTGATCCTGCCGCCCTACGGCACCTATGTATTTCTGGGTACCATTCTCACCGGGGCGGCGCTGGACGTGCCGGAGCGCCCCGCCGCGCCGGACTGCCCCGACTGTGGGGCCTGCCGGGCGGCCTGTCCCGCCGGGGCCCTGGGGGAAGGGGGGGCGGACGTGTCCCGCTGTCTGTCCGAGCTGACCCAGAAAAAGGGGGCGCTGACGGAGGAGGAGACCGCCCGGCTGAGGGTCCACCCGTTGATTTGGGGCTGTGACTTCTGCCAGCGGGCCTGTCCCTACAATGCCGCCCCGGCCCACTCGCCGCTGCCCGAGTTTTCCACATCTCTGGTAGACGCTCTGGAAAACTCCGATCTCGAGGGGCTCACCAACCGCACGTTCCGGGACAAGTACGGGGGCCGGGCCTTCGCCTGGCGGGGCCCCGGTCCCCTGCGGCGCAATCTCGGGCTGAAAGAGGAATAAAACCGCCTTTCCCGTCCAAACTAGCAGTAAAGTTTGGGAGAAAGGCGGTTTTGTCATGCAAGTACGCGATCTTATGAACCCCAGCGTGGTCTCCATCACCCCCAGCGAGTCGGCCTCCCTGGCGGCCCGGCTCCTGTCCCGGCACAACGTGGGCTCCCTGCCCGTCTGCGGTGAGGACGGCGGCCTGCGGGGCATTGTCACCGACCGGGACATCATCCTGCGCTGCGTGGCGGCGGAGGAGGACCCCCTCAAGACCCAGGTGAAGGACATCATGACCCGCAACTGCGCGGTGGTGTCCCCCGACGACGACGCCAGAGAGGCCACCCGGATCATGGCGGCCAAGCAGGTGCGCCGCCTCCCCGTGCTGGAGGGGGGCAAGGTGGTAGGGATGGTCTCTCTGGGGGATCTGGCCCAGTGCCGCCAGTTTGACATGGAGGCCAGCAAGGCCCTCTGCGAGATCTCCGACCAGGTAAAGCACGGCTACGTGGAGTAGTCGTTTCCCCGGCAGACTGAAAAACCGCCCCCGGAGCATGCTCCGGGGGCGGAAATCATGTTGCGGCAATCAGCCCTTTTTCTTGGAGGCCTCGCGCATGCGGGCCGCGTGGTCCAGCAGGCGCTTGCGCAGGCGCAGGGATTCGGGAGTGACCTCCAGCAGCTCGTCATCGGCCAGAAACTCCAGGCACTGCTCCAGGCTCATCTGGCGGGGCGGGGTGAGACGCAGGGCGTCGTCGGAGCCGGAGGCGCGCATGTTGGTCAACTGCTTCTTTTTGCAGATGTTAACCGAGATGTCCTCCTGCTTGGGGGTCTCGCCCACCACCATGCCGGCATAGACGGGCACGCCCGCGCCGATGAACAGCACACCACGCTCCTGGGCGTTGTAGAGGCCGTAGGTGACGCTCTCACCGGTCTCGAAGGACACCAGGGAACCGGAGTTGCGGCGCTGGATCTCGCCCTTCATGGGGGCATAGGAGTCAAAGACCGAGGCCATGATGCCCTCGCCCTTGGTGTCGGTAAGGAACTCGTTGCGGTAGCCGAACAGGCCGCGGGAGGGCACCAGGAACTCCAGCTTCATCCGATCACCCACCGGAGTCATCTCCAGAAGGTCGCCCTTGCGGGCGCCGATCTTCTCGATGACCGCGCCCACGCTGTCGCTGGGTACGTCCACCACCAGACGCTCCACCGGCTCGCACATTTTGCCGTCAATCTCCTGGTAGAGCACGCGGGGGGGGGAGACCTGGAACTCGTAGCCCTCCCGGCGCATGGTCTCGATGAGGATAGACAGGCTCATCTCGCCCCGGCCCGCCACGTTGAAGGCGTCGGTGGAGTCGGTCTCGGTGACCCGCAGGGACACGTCCTTCATGGTCTCGCGGAACAGCCGCTCCCGGATCTGGCGGGAGGTGACGAACTTGCCCTCCTTGCCCGCGAAGGGGGAGTCGTTGACGGAGAAGGTCATCTCGATGGTGGGGGCGGAGATCTTCACGAACTCGATGGGCTCCACCGCGTCGGGCGCGCAGATGGTGTCGCCGATGGTGATCTCGCCGATGCCGCTCATGGCGATGATGTTGCCGGCGGTGGCCTCGGTCACCGGCACCCGGCCCAGGCCGTCAAACTGATAGAGGGCGGTGGCCTTGGCCTTCTGAGGCGCGGCGTCGGGCTGGTGGAAGTTGCATACCGCGATCTCCTGGTTCTGCTTTACAGTGCCCCGCTCGATGCGGCCGATGGCGATGCGGCCCACAAACTCGTTGTAGTCAATGGAGGAGACCAGCATCTGGAAGGGGGCCTCCATGTCCGCCTCCGGGGCGGGGATATAGTTGAGGATGGTCTCAAACAGGGGCACCAGGTCGGTGCCGGGCACGTCGGGGGAGTAGGAGGCGGTGCCCTGGCGGCCGGAGCAGAACAGGGTTGGGGACTCAAACTGCTCGTCGGTGGCGTTCAGATCCAGCAGCAGCTCCAGCACCTCGTCCATGACCTCGTGGATGCGCTGGTCGGGGCGGTCCACCTTGTTGACCACCACGATGACCTTGTGGCCCAGCTCCAGTGCCTTGCTCAGCACAAAACGGGTCTGGGGCATGGGGCCCTCGGCGGCGTCCACCAGCAGGATGACGCCGTTGACCATCTTGAGGATCCGCTCCACCTCGCCGCCAAAATCGGCGTGGCCCGGCGTGTCCACGATGTTGATCTTCACGTCCTTGTAGTGGACGGCGGTGTTCTTGGCCAGAATGGTGATGCCGCGCTCCCGCTCCAGATCGTTGGAGTCCATGACCCGCTCCACCGTGGCCTGGTTCTCGCGGTAGATGCCGCCCTGCTTGAGCATTTCGTCCACCAGGGTGGTCTTGCCGTGGTCGACGTGGGCGATAATGGCGACGTTTCTCAGCTTCGTATCTTGCAAAGTGGTGCACCTCTCAGTTTATTCCGAAATCTGTCCCTATCATTGAAAGCTCGACCACATATTATACCGTAGAACAGTAACGCGCGCAACTGATTTTGCAAAAAAAACGTCCAAATCGGGGGACAAAAACACCCCTTGCCGTTGACAGGCGCGGGGAATTGGGGTACAATATCAAAGCATCTGCGCGCCAGTTTTTCCACAATTTCATATGCGCCTGTAGCTCAGCAGGATAGAGCGACCGCCTCCTAAGCGGTAGGTCGGAGGTTCGAATCCCCTCAGGCGTGCCAAAGGAAAGGGACATCCGCAAGGATGTCCCTTTCCTTTGGCCTCCGGCTGCCGGGAATGGGTGTCTCCCAGGCAATTTCAAATATCCGCGGGCAGATGCGGTCTGCGCTTCCATTCGTGTTATTTCTGGGCGGCACCGGTAAGCAGGGGGCGGGTCATAGTATTCTTTTTCAAATAAAGTTAATGGCCTATTTTTACTGTTACTATAGCCTGTCCAGGTGGCTCTTTCAAGTCCTCTGAATAGGGTTCTTTTGCAACCTTTCCCAAAGAAGGTATATCTGCTCGGGCAAGTGTTCTTCCCACATGTCCAAGGCATCCTCCGTCACCGCTATATGACTCTTTAACTGTCTATTTTCTTGTGTTTACAGTCTTTCTATCAACGCTGAAGCGAAAAATGGGTAATGGATGCAGTAAATGGCATGGTACAGGCTCAGGAGCAGGCAGAGGCTTTAACAAAGCACGCACAGGTAAAGATAGACTCACTCCTGCTTGCCTTGTTGGATATGCCTAAAGCAGTCTGGTATCTGGAGCGGCCAGATGTTGTAGTTTCCGTTGCCCCTCGTTCTGATTCCCCATGGAATGACACCGCAACTCTATCACGTTTTTGGAATTCTCAGTAATTAACAGCTACAAAAAATTTCCCCATATCAGAAGCAAAGAGCAATGAGTGCGTTAGTTTAAGCTTCCTCAGTTCTTCTGAAAGAAGTCCTGCAATGATAAAGCTATTCGACTTCATAGTCATCATAGTATTACTACCAGCAAAGTGCTGTCCTATTGATCTCCAGAAGTTTGCAGCAAACAACTGTAGACTAGATAGTATCAAGTCCATCTCATTCTTCACTTCTGTCCCATAGATCATTTCGGCAACGCGAAGTAGAAATGAGCTCTCTATACCTGAAACAATTGTAATCTCGCGTGAATCCAAACCATATACCATTTTTTGATATACAGCCTTTCCCAAAAATTCTCCTTGATAGCTCCTGCCTATAATTTTCGCATTTGCCGCAATATTTAAAGAAGCGGTCAACAGCGTATTGATCTTTTCTTCCAGTCGCGCTTCAAAGTCACTCTTCTTTGCAGGCGCGGCTAGAATACCCTTTCCTATGATCGCCATATCTGCTGTTGCTATATGCTCCAATAGCCATCCAATTCCGCTTCCGATAAAATCTTGTATCTCTTCTTTACTGCACTCACCACGCTTCACAATATCTTGATATTTTTTTAGCTGGATATTGCAAAATTCATCGTGCAACATCTTATGCAATGTATAGCCAGTGTAGCCGATTTTGCGCATGTATTCCTCTTCCGCCTTAGCATGACGCTCAAAATAGCTGGTTATATAAGTTAAAGTTTCCCGAACGAGGAATATACGATAATTTGCCTCATCTCCTCGTTCCCGTAACTTATTCAAAACCTGATCGGCCATTTGGAATAGCTGCTGATGTTCCTTGTCTAATTTTTCTATACCCGTAATATAATTGTCATTCCACCTAATCATACCTGTTCTCCTTCAATCTATTTTAGTTACAAAATAAGTGAGTCAGCATATCCTCCTTTAATGTTTCAGCAGAGCAATCTTTGGGAGCTGTTTTCCTGTTTGACTGCATAACGCCCGGGCAGAGGGATTTATTGCGCAATGAAGAGAAACTTAAAAATCCAATAGAGTTTATGGGAAAATGCGGTGGACTGCCAGGAAAAATGGACAGGGCACTGGAAAAAAGCGGCGAAAGAGGGCGGGATTTTCTCTGTTGCTTTTTCCCTGAGGAACCATTATACTATATATTATATACTATGGAAACCATTTATGCAAATGGAGGATTACATATGAAAGGAAAGCGAGTTCTCTCTCTGGCGCTGGCCGCGCTGATGACGCTCTCCCTGCTGGTGGTGCCCGCAGCGGCCGTCAGCTTTACCGACATGACCAATCACTGGGCCAAGGACGATGTGGAGTACTTGGCCACCCAGGGGGTGGTCAAGGGGACCAGCGCCACCACCTTTGCTCCAGACCAGAAGATGACCGCCTGTGAAGCGCTGCTGTTTTGCTCCCGTGCCACCGGCGTGGACGCCATTGACAAGGAGGCCATCGCCGAGGACTGGGAGGACGAGCTGAAGGAGATCCTGCCCAAGGAGATGTACGCCTGGGCGGCCCAGGAGATGGCCGTCTGCCTGGAGACCGGCATCATCTCGGAGACCGAGCTGCGGGCCCTGAGCAGCGCGGGCGGGCTGGTGAAGTCCATCACCCGTGAGACGCTGGCCATGTATCTGGTGCGGGCCATGCAGCTCGCCCCCCTGGCCCAGAGCCTGACCTCCTACCCCATGAGCTTTGCGGACACTACCTCTATTTCCGCCTCCCTGCAGCCCTATGTATACCTGCTGAACATGTACGGCATCGTCAAGGGCAACGAGCTCAACCGCTTTCTGCCACAGAACTCCCTGACCCGGGCCGAGATGGCCACCATGCTCCGCCGGGCCATCGACTTTATGGACGAGCGGGGCATCTATGCCGAGCTGCCCGGCTACACCGACTATGACTGGGTGGGCGGCACCATCGCCGCCGTGTCTACCGGCAGCAGCGGCGTTACCCTGCTGACCCTGACCAGCGTGGTCAGCGGCACCCGCAGCATCTCCCTGCCCGCCGACGCGGAGATCTACGAGAATAACATGCTCTCCTCCGCCGATGCCCTGAAGGTGGGCAGTTACGCCCGGGTGAACCTGGACAGGAAGGGTACTGCCGAGTCCGTGCGCCTGGGCGGCGCGGTCACCTCCTATACCGGCTCCGTCACCGGCGTGGAGCAGGACAGCCTGACCGTGACGGTCAACGGCGCTTCCAAACGGCTGGATATCGACCGCTTTACCGAGGTGCAGGTGGGCAAGACCGCCGGCGACTACACCCTGCTGGATCCCCAGGCCGGATACACCACGGCCACCTGCTATGTGGACGCCATGGGCCATCTGGACGCGGTGCAGCTCTCCGGCGGAACCCGCGCCGAGGAGGGCATACTGGTGAAGGTGGAAAACGGCACCGGCGGCCAGCGGCTCCAGGTGTCGGCCTTTAACGGCGAAACCAGGCGCTACACCCTGCCCGCCGGGGCGGGCGTCACCGTCAACGGCGTGGTGGGCACCGTGTCCGACCGCTATGAGGGCGACTACGTGAGCCTGCGGGTATCCAACGACGAGGCCAACGAGCTGGTCAGCATGGCGGTGGACACCGTAACCGATTACGTCCAGGGCTCCGTCAAGAGCTTTACCTACGCTAAGGATCAAAACGACATCACCCTGACCAACCTGAGTACCGGCAAATCCACCACCTACGACATCTCCTCCAAGGCAGCCATCCGCTTCAATGGCGAGGACATCGCACTCAAGGAGCTGGAGCGGAACTCCTTCGCCACCCTTCAGCTCTCCGGCGGGGATGTGGTGACGCTGCTGGACGCCTATCCTGGCTCCACCACCACCGAGGGCGTCATTGAGAGCATCACCTACGGTACCCCCACTACCCTGGCGGTCAAGACCGCCAATGACAGCGTAATGACCTTTGAACTGGATCTCACCGACCTGCCCGCCATCTACCGGGACGGTAAGAGCAGCTCTCTGGACAAGATCAAGAGCGGCGACACTGTGGTGGTCACCGTGCGCTACAACAAGGTCACCACCCTGGAGACCACGCCTCAAAGCGCAAACGTCACCGGCACTATCACCCGGGTGGTGCAGGATGCCGCCGGGATCACGTTTGATGTGAAGCTCACCGACGGCTCCACCGCCTCCTATACCGTGTCCGAGGGCGTTTCCGTCACCCAGGACGGCACTGCCGTCTCCCTCTACACCCTCAAGCCCAACGATGCAGTGGCCATGGTGGTCAGCGGCGGAGATGTGGTGTCCATCGAGGTGGACAGGGGCTCCGGCTCCAGCAGCCAGCTTGAGGGCACGGTCCTGGTGCCCAACACCAAGGACAAGACCCTGATGGTACAGCTCACCGACGGCAACGTGCTCACGGCGGACGTGTCCGACGCCAGCTTTATGTCCGCCAGCGGCTCCTCCACCAGCCTGCGCCAGTTGGAGGCGGGGGACCGGGTGCAGCTCTTCGGCGATTACAAGGGAGCCCAGTTTGTAGCCACTCTGGTGCTAAAGCTGTAAGTATTAAATGTAATGACATGAAAACGGCCCCGGAACCGCTCGGTTCTGGGGCCGTTTTGCAGGCCTCACGCCGGGAGGCGGAACCGCGCCGGCAGCTCCTCCGGCGGCACACCCAGGAGCAGCAGAGTGCCCGCGGCGGCCAGAAAGGGCAGGGGGGAGGCGCCGGTAGAGAAGGGGAGCACCAGCTCCTGCTGCTCCACCACCGCCCCGCCCAGGGTGACCAGCTCCCGCTGGACGGCCAGGCACAGCCTGTCCCCCTCCAGGCTGGAAAAGGTGAGGGTATCCCTGGGGGAGGTGCCGTAGCTCACGGCCTGGCGGGCGTTGAGGGCCCGGGCCAGCGGCCCTGCCGTGCCGGGCAGCAGCACCGTCCCGCAGGGGACGGCCCCCGCGCCGGCCCAGCCCCGTGCCGCCGGTGACACCGTCAGCAGCTCCAGCCGCGCGCCGGCCAGCTCCGCCGGGTGCCGCCCGGCGCGCACCTCCGCCGCCAGCTCTCCCAACCCGGCCTCCACGGCCGTCCGAATCCCCTCGTCCCGCTCCCAGATTCCCACACGCAAGCTCCGCCACCTCCCGCTTTGCTGTAGTGTGCGGAAAATATGGGATTTTATGCGCCATTTGTCCCGGAACGCAGCGCGGGCCTTGACTTTTGCGGCCTGAATGCGTAAAATAATACGAACCGATAACTTTAGAATAAAGGATTGAGATAGAGATGGCACAGGACAAGAAACAGGTGGAACAGATTACCGATATGGAGGTGGACTTTGCCAAGTGGTTCACCGACGTGTGCAAAAAGGCGGAGCTGATTGACTACTCCTCCATCAAGGGCATGTTCATCCTCCGTCCCTATGGCTACGCCATTTGGGAGAATTTCCAGAAGATCCTGGATGAGAAGTTCAAGGAAACCGGGCATGAGAACGTGTACCTGCCCATGCTGATCCCCGAGAGTCTGCTCCAGAAGGAGAAGGACCACGTGGAGGGCTTTGCCCCCGAGTGCGCCTGGGTGACCATGGGCGGCTCGGAGAAGCTGGAGGAGCGCTACTGCATCCGCCCCACCTCCGAGACCCTGTTCTGCGAGCACTACGCCAACATCATCCACTCCCACCGGGATCTGCCCAAGCTGTACAACCAGTGGTGCTCCGTCCTGCGGTGGGAGAAGACCTCCCGCCCCTTCCTCCGCCACCGGGAGTTCCTGTGGCAGGAGGGCCACACCATGCACGCCACCGCCGAGGAGGCCATCGCCGAGACCGAGCGCATGTTCAACATCTACGCCGATTTCTGCGAGAACTACCTGGCCATGCCCGTGGTGAAGGGCCGCAAGACCGACAAGGAGAAGTTCTCCGGCGCCGAGGCCACCTATACCGTGGAGTGCATGATGCACGACAAGAAGGCCCTCCAGGCCGGCACCTCCCACTACTTCGGCGACGGCTTCGCCCGCGCCTTCGACATCACCTTCGCCGGCAAGGACAACCAGCCCCACCACCCCTTCCAGACCTCCTGGGGCGTGTCCACCCGCCTCATCGGCGGCGTCATCATGACCCACGGCGACAACAACGGCCTGGTGCTGCCCCCCCGCATCGCCCCCACCCAGGTCATCATCATCCCCGTGGCCCAGCACAAGGAGGGCGTCATTGCCGCCAACGAGGCGGTCATGGCCCGCCTGAAGGCCGCCGGCATCCGGGTGAAGATGGACGCCTCCGACAACTCCCCCGGCTGGAAGTTCGCCGAGTACGAGATGAAGGGCGTGCCCCTGCGGCTGGAGCTGGGCCCCAAGGACATCGAGAAGAACCAGTGCGTCCTGGCCCGCCGGGACAGCGGCGAGAAGAGCTTTGTCTCCCTGGACAACATCGAGGAGACCGTCAAGACCATGCTGGACGCGGTGCAGCAGGGCCTGTTCGACAAGGCCAAGCGCAACCTGGACGAGAATACCTACGCCTGCGCCACCCTGGAGGAGGTCAAGGAGAAGATGGCCAGCCAGGGCGGCTTCGCCAAGACCATGTGGTGCGGCGAGCTGGCGTGCGAGCTGAAGATGAAGGAGGAGGCCGGAGTGTCCTCCCGGTGCATCCCTCTGGAGCAGGAGCACCTGGGCGACACCTGCGCCTGCTGCGGCAAGCCCGCCAAGCACATGGTGTACTGGGGCGTGGCGTACTGACGCTTCAAAGGGGGGCGGCATGCCGCCCCCCATATAATATCAGATGATTAACTATGACTAACCAGAAAAAGGAGGGAACTCATGCAATCCATTTTATGGGCGGCCACGGGTACCGGCTTCACTTTTTTGATGACCACTCTGGGCGCCGCCATGGTCTTTCTGTTCCGAAAGCAGCTCAATGCGTCCATCCAGCGTATCTTTCTGGGCTTTGCCGCCGGGGTGATGATCGCCGCCTCGGTGTGGAGCTTGCTCATCCCCGCCATGGAGGAGGCGGAGGCCTCCGGACTTCCGGGCTGGCTGCCGGCGGTGGGGGGCTTCGTGCTGGGCATCGGCTTCCTGCTGCTGCTGGATGTGCTGCTGCCCCACCTCCATGTGGATGCCAGGCAGCCCGAGGGGCTCCACTCCTCCTGGCGGCGCACCACCCTGCTGGTGCTGGCCGTGACGCTGCACAACATCCCGGAGGGGATGGCCGTCGGCCTGTCCTTCGCCCTGGCCGCCCAGCACGCCGGTGAGGGGGCGGCCCTGTCCGGGGCCCTGGCGCTGGCTCTGGGAATTGGAATCCAGAACTTCCCGGAGGGGGCGGCCATCTCCCTGCCCCTGCGGCAGGAGGGGCTGTCCGCCGGGCGGGCTTTCCTCTACGGCAGCGCCTCCGGCGTGGTGGAGCCTGTCTTCGGTATCCTGGTGGTGCTGGCGGCGGGGACGATCCAGCCCCTCATGCCCTGGCTGCTGTCCTTCGCCGCCGGGGCCATGATGTATGTGGTTGTGGAGGAGCTCATCCCCGAGGCCCACTTGGGGGAGCATTCCAACACCGGCACCCTGGGAGTCATGGCGGGCTTCCTGCTCATGATGGTGCTGGACGTGGCGCTGGGGTGAGCCGCCCTACCTTGTGCGGTAGGGGCGGCCCTTGTGGCCGCCCGCGCCCCAGGCACTCTCTGGCCGCCCGCGGGCGGGGACAAGCCCCGCCCCTACGGAGCAGAGGTATCCAGACTCCTCAGAACCCGCTCCACCCAGGCCAGCAGCATCCGATCGGCGGGGGTCTGCCGCCGGAGCGCCGCCCGCAGGCGGAGCAGCGCCGGGTAGACCTCGGACCGCCGCAGCTCCGCCGCATCCCGCTTCCAGATCCGACGCTCTTCCGCTTCATCCATCGTGCTCACCTCCTGTTTAGAATATCTGATAATCAGATAAAATGCAATATCTGAATTTCAGATATTTTAAGATGCTCTGGGTGATTCTATGCGAAATGAAGTGCTGCGGTATGAGCGCATCCGCAATCTGCGCATTGACCGCAACCTGTCCCAGCGGGAGGTGGCAGCGCTGCTGAACGTCAGACAGAATACGTACTCCCAGTACGAGATCGGGGTGCTCAACTACCCCATTGACGTGTTGATCAGGCTGGCATGCTATTACAACACCAGCGTGGACTACCTGTTAGGCCTCACGGACGAGCGGACGCCCTATCCCAGGGCAAAAAACCGGGATTTTTGAAAATTTCCCGTTGCATTCCGCTAACGATGGGGGTATAATGACACCAACCTGTTAAAGTGAGGAGCACAGACATGGCAGACCGAACCCTCACAACTGCATCCTTCCTGTTTTCCTATGGCTGGGCTCGATTTATGGGCGCCGGCTTTTTTGGCGTGGAGAAAACACGGGGGATGGAATGAATGGGTGGGGCCCGGGGAAGGCCCCATAGTACCTGAACGTGCAGGGGCGCTCATTGATTTCATCAATGGGCGCCCTTTTTGCATGGAGAGAAAGGATGTAAAATCATGGTAGTTGTTATGAAACCCGGCACCCGGCAGCAGGACATCGACGCCTTGGTATCCAGGCTTAAGGAACTGGATCTGGATGTGGGCATCACCAACGGCGTGGGCTGCACCATCCTGGGCCTGGTGGGCGACACCACCGCCGTGGACATGGATAAGATCTCCATCAACCCCCATGTGGAGCGGGTCATGCGGGTGCAGGAGCCCTACAAGAAGGCCAACCGCAAGTTCCACCCGGATGACAGCGTCATCGACGTGGAAGGCGTGAAGATCGGCGGCGGCAGCTTTGCCGTCATCGCCGGCCCCTGCAGCATCGAGAGCGAAGAGCAGGCTCTCCGCATCGCACAGGGCGTCAAGGCCGGCGGTGCGACCCTCTTCCGCGGCGGCGCTTACAAGCCCCGCACCTCTCCCTACTCCTTCCAGGGCCTCGAGACTGAGGGCATCCTTGACATGGTAAAGGCCCGCGAGGCCACCGGTATGCCCATCGTCTCCGAGCTGATGAGCGAGGAACGCATCCCCGAGTTCGAGGAATATGTGGACGTGGTGCAGATCGGCGCCCGCAATATGCAGAACTTCCAGCTGCTCAAGGCTGTGGGCAAGATGCACAAGCCCGTTCTGCTCAAGCGCGGCCTCTGTAACACCATCGAAGAGTGGATCATGAGCGCTGAGTACATCATGGCCGGCGGCAACGAGCAGGTCATCCTCTGTGAGCGCGGCATCCGCACCTTCGAGAAGTACACCCGCAACACCCTCGACCTCTCCGCTGTGCCTATCATCCACGAGAAGACCCATCTGCCCGTCATCGTGGACCCCAGCCACGCCACCGGCAAGGCAAACCTTGTGGAGCCCATGATGATCGCCGCTGTCGCCGCCGGTGCCGACGGCCTTGAGGTGGAAGTCCACTACGACCCCCGCCACGCATGGAGCGACGGCGCACAGTGCCTGACCCCCGATGCCTTTGCGCAGGCTATGGCAAAGTGCCGTCAGGTCGCATGGGCTATTGGCCGGGATATGTGATATGAATGCTACGATAAAACGCGCCCCCGGCGGCATCGGCGGCACCATCACCGCGCCGCCCAGCAAGAGCATGGCGCACCGTGCGGTGCTCTGCTCGGCGCTGGCCGAGGGTGCTTCCCACATCGAAAACCTTGAATTCAGCAAGGATATTTCTGCCACCCTCTCCGCCGCCGGGCAGCTCTGCGCCAAAGTGCGCACCGGTGCGGATCGTGCCGTCGTGGAGGGTCTGGGGAGCTTTCTGCCCGTCAGCGCTCCGGTGGACTGCTGTGAGAGTGGAAGCACCCTGCGCTTTCTCATCCCCATTGCCAGCCTCACCGGGCAGAAAGTGACCTTTGTTGGCCGCGGACGGCTGATGGAACGCCCTCAGACAGTATACGAGAAGTTGTATCAGGAGCAGTCTCTCCGATTTGAACAGTCTTCGGCGGGCCTGACCGTCGAAGGAACTCTGAAAAGCAGCGAATACGAGCTGGCGGGCAACGTGTCCAGCCAGTTCATCAGCGGATTGCTGTTTGCCCTGCCGCTGCTGGCAGGCGACAGCACCCTCCACCTTATCCCGCCGGTAGAGAGCCGCAGTTATATCGAGATGACCCGGGCAGCCCAGCGCCGTTTCGGCGTCGAGAGCCGCTGGCAGGACGAAAACACCCTCTTCATCCCGGGCGGGCAGAAATACCGGCCTTGCGATTACACCGTGGAGGGCGATTACAGCCAGGCGGCATTCCCGGCGGTGCTGGGAGCGGTGCAGGGCGGCGTGACCCTCAAAGGATTATCCGCCGACACCCTGCAGGGCGATGCCGCGATCCTCGACATTCTGCGCCGCTGTGGTGCAAGCTTCCGCACCACCGATGCAGGGATCGTGTTCGAGGAAACACCTCTCCACGGTGTGGACATTGACCTTGCCGACTGCCCCGACCTCGGCCCCGTGCTGATGGTCCTGGGCCTGCTTTGCGAAGGGACCACCACCATCCGCAACGCGGAACGTCTCCGGATAAAGGAGAGCGACCGCATTGCAGCCATGGAAGCCGAACTGCGGGCCTGCGGCGGCGTCCTCGAGAGCGAGGGCGGCACCATCACCATCCACGGCTGTGCAGACAGGCTCCACGCCCCCGCCGCGCCGCTCCACGGCCACAACGACCACCGTGTGGTGATGAGCCTTGCGGTGCTGGCGCTGGCTGCCGGGCTGGAACTTTCCATCGACGACGCCGAGGCCGTGCAGAAGAG
>ENA-OWPD01001270-OWPD01001270.1-human-gut-metagenome-genome-assembly--contig:-NODE-1270-length-21104-cov-6.367001_pt1 | contig 21104 bp, 17 predicted proteins | sample MGYA00248262_ERZ651842 | MGnify/ENA primary metagenome ERZ651842 (study PRJEB26924, sample SAMEA4378253) | human gut metagenome | biome: human gut; feature: human-associated habitat; material: faeces... | reverse complement strand
AGCACTTACTGCATAAAGGTTCGCCGGGTGTTCAACTTATTATTGCAATTCGGGATAATTAAATAACACACATATAAAACAAAAGGATTTATCTGAACTATCCGGGGGATTTATGAATCTTAACTATACACAGGCAGCAAGGCAGGACGCAGGCGGGAGACTTTTACCGTCTCTTATTTTTGCCCTGGGTGACTATGCTGCCCTGGCGGTGGCGGGGGGACTGGCAGTATATCTGAGAAACTGCGTTATGACCTACAATACCTTCCGCCTTTTCATGGCCTACCTTTTTCTCTGGCTGCCCATGGTTTTTATGTTTTTTATTTTCTATAGCGGACTTTATGGAAGGCGCATGCTTATCTACCGCATGGTGGAGCGCCTTTTCTTTGCGTGCCTGGAAGGGGCCGTGCTTTCCATTATCCTCATGTTCTTTGCCCAGGTATCGGGGCAGGTGTCCCGGTTCTTTGTCCTGGCCTATTTGGTCATAGCCTTTGTGCTCCTTGCCATTGTCCGGGTTATCCTCAGCAAAGCCATGAAAAAGGTGAAGGCCTTCCAGATTCCCGTGCTCATTGTAGGCGCCGGGCAGACGGCGGAGCTGGTGGTGCGGCAGATTCTTCACGACTCCGGCATGCGGTACCGGGTGGTGGGGTTCCTGGAAGACCGCCATCCTGTGGACACCATGCTCCATAGCTTCCCCGTGCTGGGGGGCTTTGGAAATATGGAAGAAGTGATACAGGAAACCGGCGTTCACACCGTACTGATTGCAGCGCCCGGCCTTCCCCAGGACGACCTGTCCAGCCTGATTTACCGCGCCCAGTCTCTGGTGAAGCAGGTGGACGTCATTCCGAACCTGGTGGCCGTCCCCATGTCCAATGTCACCGCTGAATCCTTCTTCGATGCGAAAATCATGGTCCTCCACATCCGGAACAACCTGGCCAGCCCCTGGAACCAGATGCTGAAGCGTCTCTTCGATATCGTCGCCACCATCTGCGGCGGCCTGCTCATTTCGCCTATCCTCCTTGCCATCGCCTTCTGGGTCTACTACGACTCCCCGGGGCCCGTCATCTATAAGAATAAAAGAATTGGATTGGATGGGAAAGAATTTAACTGCTACAAGTTTCGCAGTATGTATATGAATAATCGGGAAATCCTGACCAACTATCTGTCCAATCATCCTAAGTTGCAGGGAGAATGGGAAACATACAGGAAACTTCGAGGCTTTGATCCCCGAATTACTCCAGTTGGAAAAATCCTTAGGAAATACAGCTTGGACGAACTCCCACAGCTTTTGAATGTACTAAAGGGAGAGATGTCTCTTGTTGGCCCTCGACCCTATCTTCCGGAAGAAATTCCAATGATGGGAGAAAGTTCTAAAGAAATATTAATGGCTAAACCAGGAATAACAGGATATTGGCAAATTAGTGGTCGAAATGACGTTACTTTCGAAGAAAGAGTCGATATGGAATCTTGGTACGTTTATAATTGGTCTGTATGGATTGATTTCATGATTCTATGGAAGACTATTAAAGTTGTTTTTATGCATGAGGGCGCTTATTAGAGTAAGCACTTCATTTATTGAAGATCTATAAGTAGGGAGTAAATGTATGAAGGTACTACATGTGGGCGAATATGTACAGGGAGGCGTGGCAACTTATATATCAATGCTCCTGAATCACCCACGCCATACTGAAATCAAGGACTACATTATCTGCTCTGATAAAAATTCTGAACATAAATGGGCCTTACCAGAAGGACAGGTGCATTATTATACTTATCACCGGAGTATCTTTCAGATTCTGCCGGCAATGATAGCAGTCTGGAAAGAAATCAGACGGTTGAAGCCGGATGTGATTTACTGCCACAGCACGTGGGCAGGGTTGTTTGTACGATTTCCCATGTTATTTCTTGGAAAACCTTGTCGTGTCCTATATAATGCTCATGGATGGGCTTTTCTTAGAGATATAGTGGAATGGAAACGAAAAGTCTATGCATGCATTGAACGGATTCTGCTCTTGAGAACGGATGCAGTGGTAGATGTGTCCAAGTATGAATATGAGGCTGCTCTTAGATATGGACTTCCCTCCAGAAAGCAGCATATTATCTACAGTGGTATTTCAGAAGAGAAGGTAAAAGTAAAATGTCCTGTTCATTTTTCAAAGGATACCATTAACCTCCTTTTCGTTGGTCGATTTGATCCACAGAAAGGGGTGGACTACCTGCTGCAGGCCTTTGCAAAGTGCAGGCGCAGGGGCATTCATCTGTACCTTATCGGTGATAACGTGATTGGCGGTACTCACATTGAAAAGAAAGATACCCGTCGATTGACATTCTTGGGCTGGGTACCTCATGAAGAAGTTGGAAATTATTATGCTGCCTGTGATGCTGTCATTATGCCATCCCGATGGGAAGCATTTGGCCTTGTTGCGGTAGAAGCCATGAAGTATGGTAAACCGGTTATTGCCAGCAATTGCGGTGCCTTGCCGGAAATTATAAAAAATGGAGAAAATGGTTATGTTTTTGAATTTGATAAACCGGAGACGCTGGTCGATCTTTTGGAGCATATAGACAGTAAGAAGCTTGCTGAAATGGGAAAGAAAGCAGAAGAAGATTTTCAGAGCAATTACAAAATGGAGCGGATGGTTGAGGAGACCATTTGCTTGATGACAAAATCTAATTAGTTCGACTTTATTTATCGCTTTTAGAATTTTACTATTTCATAAATTTATTTTGGAAAGACTTGAGCTATGAAAATATTGATAGAATCACTTCACGGTCTGGGGGATATCGTCTGCATGCTTCCAACAATAGAGCTGATCCGGAAGATCTACCCGGAAGCCTATATTACGGTCCTGGTAAAATTTGCCGCAGCGGCTGATATTATCGAACGGTCAGAAACCCCGGTAAATCAAATTATTTGCCTGGATGTTTATAAAAATCTCAAGCGGTCTTTTCAAGTTATCCGTCAGTTACACAGCATGCACTTTGACTATGGAATAAGCGCTGCTGTTACACCTGTAAGAAAAGCTAATATCTTTATGAAAATGATTGCACCAAAGAAGCATATCGGATTACAAACGCAGGGAGTATTCTTTGATTCATTAAAAGATAAATATCATTTTGTAGATGCCAATCTACAGGGAATATCAGCCATTTGTCCCTTGCCCAAACAGAAGATATATCCGAAGCTGTATCCCGACAGGGAAAGCCTTTTTGCCGTAAAAGCGAAAATCGGTAAAGATAACCTGAAGCACCCGATTATTGGCATATGTATCGGTGATGCGGATTATAGCCTGAAAAACAGATTCCTTCGAACGGGGAAGGTATATACCCGTTCATGGGGAATTGCTAATATGTCAAATCTAATTAAACAGCTGCAAAGTCATATGAATGATCCTTTTACTATCGTTTTGATAGGAGGAAAGGCTGAAACAGGACTGCTGCCTTATTTGCGCGAGCATCAGGCATTGGGCAGCGGTATCTGTAATCTGGTTGGACAGACGTCTATTAAAGAGTCTATTGCACTGGCTTCACTATGTAATGTCGTGGTTGGAGTAGATACCGGTATGCAGCATATTGCATCAGCTGTGGGAACAAAGACAATCTCAATATTCGGGCCGACGAATCCTGCTACCCATGGGGCTTACAATAAAAATGCAGTATTTGTTGTTAAAAGGGACGCATGCCCTTATCAGTTTTGTTATGGATCAAAACGCTATGTTCAATGCCCCAATCGACGGGTTTGTCTAAGCCGCATCTCAGCGGATGAAATATATAGAAATATTATTGAAAGTATTTAATAAGCACGTGATTATTTTAACATGATCATGTATCTGACTTTTGCTTTTTGGATAAAGTATGGAGACTCATATAATGTTCGTGAATAATACCTCAAATATCATACAGTTGAAAAGGAAGATTGATAAATACTCTGTAATTTCTTTTGACCTTTTTGACACTTTAATCAAAAGAGACTGCTGCCGGCCAATTGAAGTTTTTAAACTTTTAGAGAAAAAAATTAACCGAGTTTTTGATGTGCAGAGTCATTTTACACAAGCTCGTATTCAGGCAGAACGAAAAGCTGCTGAATTATCAAAGGCAGGGGATATTACTCTGAATGAAATTTATGACCATTTAGAACTGCCTGTAGAAAATGAAAATATTAGAATCATTAAGCAGTGGGAACAGGATTATGAATACGCATTATGCCAGTGGAATCCGTACATGAAGCCGCTGTATGAATATTGCTGCCAAAAAGAAAAACAAATTATAATTATTACAGACATGTATCTCCCTAAGACCTGCATAAAAAGGATTTTGGATAAATTGCATATTCATTACGATGCTTTATTTATCTCCTCTGAGGAACGGAAGAGAAAAAGCAAAGGTACTTTATTTCATTATGCTTTAGATACACTGAAAATGCATCGTTTTGATATTCTTCATATAGGGGATAATTGGCGAAGCGATTATGTGGTACCTAAATTGCTAGGAATTGATGCTGCTCATATCTGCAAAGATATAAGGAAAAATCTGATATTAAATAAAAAGATTTATAAGACTGATTCCCAGTATGCTGATCTTTGTGATTTTATCAGCAACCATTCTGTTACGCATTCTTGGGATGCAGAGGAAAAAAATAATATACCTTTCCAGTTTGCACAGGCGGGATATGAAGTAGAGGGCCCGGTCTTATACGGTTTTACCAAATGGCTGATGAAACGATTTAAAGAAGATAAAATTGAAAAGGTGTTTTTCTTAGCACGTGATGGCCAGATTATGCAGAAAGCTTATCATAGGCTTTCTGGACAATTAAATATACCGGACGAATACATGTATGTATCTCGTCAATCTTTAAACATTCCCAGCTTATGGATGACCACTGATTTATCTGAATTTGAACTAAGATTTGGTTGGCCCTGGCGTTTAACCATAGTGTCATTCCTTAAGAGAGTAGGACTGAAGCCAGATGATTTTATTGAATTCTTCGAGAAGGCGGGGCTTGAACCGGATAAAAAATATGAATGGCAGTCCTTGTTAACGGATAAGCGCTTTTTAGACACATATGAGCAATACGTAAAAAAGCCAATGATGCAAAAGTCTAAAGAACAATATGCTTATCTTTTAAAATATATGAAACAGATTGATTTTACAGGTAATGTAGCTGTTGTTGATATTGGCTGGGTAGGGCATGGACAGTATGCTTTACAACAAATTGCATCTTCAGCAAAGATCCCTGTTAATATCCATGGATATTACTTGGGCTTGCGTGCTGATTCGCCAATTCGGAATAAAATCAATGCCCAGGGATATCTGTTTGATAAGCATTGGAATGAAGATATATCTAATATTGAACATACTTTTTACTGCGTTGTTGAAACTCTTTTTGCGGCAAATCATGGGTCTACATCCGGATATGGCGAAAAAGAGGGGAAGATTTGCCCGGTCCTTGGTAAATGGGAGTACATGAATGAGTTATTAAAATCTGAATATGACTGGATTTGTGCGGCGCAGAGGGGCGCATTGGCTTTCATTGAAGATGCAGCTCTATATGATGATTATGGTTTAATTCCCTGGGAATCGCCCATTACTTTTTTCAATTGGATGCAGCTGGGGTGTTATCCGTCTGTTCGCTGTGCAAAGCTCTTTGGAAAACTGCATCTCATGGATGTAGTAGATTTACAGCCGTTTGTTGTCCCCTGTCATGGAAAGTGGTTTTTTCATCCCAAATCCTTTATATATGGAATGAGAAATTCTATTTGGCGTGTGGGATATCTTACAGTTATATGGGGAGATCATGTCCCGGCATTTTCTATTTATAGAGTAATCAGGAAAATGGCAAAGTCATTTGGTATGCATGCTTGATTTTTTATCGCAGGTTCGGTGGTAATGAATGAGGGTCAATTTTGTTTTTCGTGATGTTCCTCGACGAATTGTTGGTGGAATGAAAATTGTTTTTGAATATGCGAATCGTCTAACAGAAAGAGGATATGATGTAGGAATTGTCTTTGATGTTCATGTTGGAATGTCTGAAACGAGAAAATATGTGCCAAAATTTCTAAAAAATATATTATATCCTTTTTTCATTATGTATTATCCGAGGTGGTTCAAACTTGATCCTCGTGTGCGTAAAATTTGCGCAAGGTCCGGTATTAATGATTATGAAGTACCGGATGGCGATATTATTATTGCGACGAATGTAGAAACCGCAGAGCCAGTTGCGAAGCTGTCCGAAAAAAAGGGGAAAAAACTGTACTTTATCCAAGGTTTCGAAGATTGGAGTGAGGAATGGCCTCCGGAAAAAGTAAAAGAAACCTATCATTTGGGTCTTAATAACATTGTTATTGCTAATTGGCTTGAAAAGATAGTAAAAAATGATGGCGCTTCTTGTGTACTAATTCCTAATGGAATCGATTTTAATGTTTTTAATATAGATATTCCAGTTGCGGAAAGAAATCAACATATAGTATCAATGCTTTATCATAAACAGCTTCATAAGGGGGCCAAATATGGAGTAAATGCATTATTTCAGCTAAAAAGAAGATATCCTGATTTAAAGGCACATTTATTTGGTGTACCTGCCCGCCCTTCTGATTTACCTGATTGGTTTATTTACACACAAAATGCTACACCGATGCAGTTGAGAAAAATATATAATGAATCTCTTGTTTATTTATGCCCGTCAATAGCAGAAGGATTCGGTCTTACGGGGGCAGAAGCTATGGCATGCGGTGCTGCTTATGTATCAAGCGATTATGGAGGTATTCATGAATATGCAGTAGATGGAAGAAACGTACTTCTTTCAGATCCCCGAGACGTTGATGGCCTGGTAAACCATGTATCATATCTCTTTGACCATCCTAAAGAACGAATCCGGCTGGCAGAAACAGGCTATCAGGATATCCATCAATTTGATTGGGAAAAATCACTTGATAAATTCGAGTCAGTTATGCAGTCGTGACTTTTTATTATAAAGTCCTATAGGCTAACTCTGCATCAATCGAATCTTATACACGTATACAGATTCATCGATTTTAAGACAAAATGCTGGTATTTTTTAGCTTATGGTGGGTAAATTTACGAAAGTATATATTTTATAAGAACCGCTTAAATGGGAAATCAATAACTACTTTTACATTTTGTTGATAATGCTTCGAGTAGTTGTTCTAAAGCTTATAAATGCTTAATGAAGAGAACATGAACCAAAGTACATAACTTATTTATCTGATATTATACAAATTCTTACTTTATCTTACTTTACTTTATATAAAAAGAGAAAAGGGGGAAAAACTATGAAAAGGGGGAAAAACTATGAACCGGAGAGTTATTGATGTTTTATTTGCATTTCTTGTATTTTCATTACCATTCAAGTATATACCCCGCGCGTTTTGGCAGACGTTTTTAGGTGGGCCGTTCGGGCAGGATCTGGTGGTATATCCACTCCTTATCGGTTTTATTTATACCGCATACTGTCAGTGGAAATACAAGAATGTTGTTTATAAGTGGGATATTTTCAGAAAGTTTATTTTTGCTTACTTGGCAGTACTTCTTATTTCACTGGGCTGGGGACTTTTTAATTATCCCTATTATGATCAAATTTTAAATGGGCCGGCAGACCAGATAGAGAAACTTCCGAAGGTACTGGCGCTCCTTCATGGCATAGGTATTCCGGTGGCAGAGAAAGCATTACTAGAAATCTGGATGTTTGCCCGGCCTGTCAAAGGGGTGCTGTTCGAGGCATTTTATACCTTTGGTGCAGCCTATATGATTTTCTGCTGGTATCATGACAGTGCACAGCGTGCTATTGATATCCTGCTGAAGATAACAACCGTAGATCTTGTGATTGTAGCATCTTACGGACTTGTGGATGTATGTTACCAGAATGGTCAGATGTGGGCTCAGAACTTCATTACACTAACAATCCCTCTTCTCCATGGAGACGTGGCTGCCAAATTCGATTACTACCAGTTTCATACTCATTTATTTTGGGATGCTCAAAACAGGTCGATTTTTTTGGAGCCTTCCTATTTCGGAATATATATGGCATTTGCATTTCCTCTGTTGTGGTGGAATATTTTCAAGCAGACTTCGAAGTGGAAGCAAGCTGCTCTAGTGGTACTTTTTACTGTGCTGAGTTTTGAAATCTTCCTGACCCAGTCAAGAACAGCTTTGGCTGTCAATTGCGCCGTGCTGGCTATCTTTGCAGTACTATGTTTCTATCATATGCAGAAACGACTTTTGTTTCTCTTGGCAGCAATCTGTTTTGGCGTTGTCATAAGCTTTGCCGGTTCTATGGAATTCATGCGGTTTGGGCAGGTACCCAGCCAGATTGGAGAGTGGACGCCGCTTGCTACAAAATGGCAAAATATGCAGAAAAAAAGCCATACGAATAATATGAATAAGCAAAAGGAAGCGCAATCGGTTAAAGAAGGTATGACTGTAAAGGCGCAGAAAGCTCAGGCTGCGAAAGGTACTGCAGGTGTCAATGCGCAGACTTATATTGATAAAAATTTGAAGTCTCTTTCCGGCACAGATAAGAAAAATTCTCATGCAGGGAGCAATCATTCCAGATTTACAGTGCAGAAAACACATATACGCATCGGCCTTGAACATCCGCTTTTCGGTGTGGGAACCAGCCTTCGGCAGGGATATCTTCGCGAAAAACTTGACAGGGATCCGGGAGGAGAAATCCAGAAATGGAATAAAAACATTGATAAGAGAGGACTGCTTCGTGCTGGATTTGCGAATCTGGGTGATTTTACACTTCGGTTTGCGGAAACAGGCTTTCTAGGACTTGGTCTTTATCTACTGCCTTCTCTTGTGTTGCTTCTGGCTTATGCAAAAGTGCTTGTCAAACGCCATGAAAGGATAGCCCCTTTTCTTTTCGGTAGTCTTTCTTTCATCGGTATCATGTCAACGGGGCTGGGCGATGGCATGAATATTACCTTTTGCTATTGGACCGCAATGGCGGTTTCCTTTCTCCTGCTTACCGCTAATGACGTAAATTTTACCCTGCCTTTTCATTTTCGAAAGTCTTCAGAGGCAAGAAATGATGGATAAAAGTAGAAGTGTGAGTTAAGTTAATATAAAGCTTGATCCATCCATGTATTTTCCATGCATTATTAATTAATTGAGCAGTAGAGTATTATAGTCCTCTGCTATTTATGAGGTAGTCTATGAAAAAAGTCGGTATCCTTACTTTCCAGAGAGCGTCCAATTATGGAGCTGCATTGCAGATGTATGCACTGCAGCGGAAAATCCGCGACCTTGGTTATGATGCTGAAGTGATTGATTTTATATGTCCGAAGGTTTTTGATGGCTACAAGCCTTTTCTGCTAAGTCATCTTTTTCATCCACGTGCATTGATAGGTGATTTCCTAAATGCCTTTATAAAAGTCGGACGTAACCATCGCTTTGATGCTTTTACCCGGAAAACAATGCGCTTTTCCAGACCTTTGACTAAAGATACACTTTCTTCTGTATCGGATAGTTACGATGTTTATGTTGTTGGCAGTGACCAGGTGTGGAATCCTCTGATTACTGGTTCAGAATCTGCTTACTTCCTGGACTTTGTCAAGAATAAGAGTAAGCGTCGATCCTATGCAGCAAGCTTTGGTGTGTCTGTATGGCCAGAATCTTCTCCGCTTCCCATAGCCAAACTGCTTGAGAGTATGGGTTCTATTTCAACTCGCGAAGAGGCGGGAAAGAATTTGATTCAGTCTATTTCCGAAAATACTGAACCAATTACTGTGGATTTGGATCCGGTATTTCTTATGGGGAAGGAGGGCTGGCTTCCTTTAGTTGAAAAAAAGTCCGGAAGCAAGCCCTATCTTTTTATTTATACTGTTGGAAGTGGTCATGTAGATGAAGTCTATCGCACGGCGTCCAGGCTGGCAGCAGAAAGGGGACTGGATATCATTAATCTTCGCTATAATAGATCGCTAAGACATGGTGAATATCGGATGGGTCATGTTGTCTATGATGCCGGCCCCGATGATTTTGTCTCTTTTATAGCGAATGCTTCCTGTGTGGTGACTGATTCTTTCCATGCTACTGCTTTTTCAGTTATTTTCCACAAACCCATGTATGTCTCCATGCCGGAGAAAGTAGGATCTCGCATTTCTAATCTATTCTCTATTGCCGGTATTGATGGCCGGCTAATTGGGAAACCTATTAAGGACATCGACTGGGATATGGCGGACAGGCGGATGGACGAGGCTCGGGAAGAATCCATCGATCATTTGAAAAGAATAATTGAGGATTAATATTTTGAAATGGATAGAACAGCCAAATTCATAAAAAATACGCTGGCTACCGGAATTATGCAAATCGTGGCCATGATAAGCGGATTCATCATTCCTAAAATCATGCTCATGTTTTATGGCTCGGAAATTAATGGTATTGTCACGTCCATTACCCAACTCATTTCCTACCTGACCCTTTTGGAAGCAGGGCTATCTGGGGCCACCGTTTTTTCCCTGTATAAACCTATCGCGGTTCATGATACTTATGGAATCAATCGGATTCTGACTGCGGCGAAAAATCTTTACTACAAGACAGGTCATATTTTCAGCTGCATGGTTGTTCTTTGTGCTGCACTGTATCCTTTCTTTGTCCACAGTACGACCCTGGATTTTAAGCAGCTTTTCTTCCTCTTTCTAATTCTTGGTATTAATGGCGTCCTTGAATTTTATACCCTGGCTAAATACAGGGCTCTTCTTACTGCGGACCAAAAAACATGGGTCATTTCCCTGGCCACCATGGTTCAAATTGTACTGAATATCATCATTATTGCCTCACTTGCCTATACTGGTTTTTCCATTGTGATTGTTCGTGGCGCCGCGACGACAGCCATTTTTATTCGAACCTACCTTCTTTGGAAATATTGCAGAGACCATTATGATTTCCTGGATTTTACAGTGCCGCCGAATAATGAGGCCATGAACCAGCGCTGGGATGCACTGTATCTGCAGATTCTCGGTGCCATCCATCAAGGTGCTCCTATTCTTATCGCTACGTTCCTGCTCTCTCTGTTGGACGTTAGTATTTATGCCATTTTCAACCTCGTCATTCTGGGGCTCAATTCACTGCTTGGTATCTTCATGACAGGACTTACCTCCGGTTTTGGCGACCTCATCGCCCGTGGTGAAAGAGAGCCTTTTAAGAAAGCCTTCAGTGAATTTGAATTCATATATACCATTACCATCACTATTATATACAGCACCATGTTTTTTGTGTTTCAGCCTTTCATTTCCCTTTATACCAGAGGTAGTGATATCAGTTATTACTATCCATTCTTTGCTTTCCTTATGGCGTGGAATGGATTTGCCTATAATATTAAGAATCCTTTCGGCATGCTGGTTATTTCTGCTGGAAAATATAAGGAAACCCGGCTGCCTACTACTATTCAGGGGGCTATAGAGCTCATTGGCGGTATTGTCCTTGCCTTGGTCTGGGGACTGGATGGCATCATTCTGGGATCTATTCTATCTAATGTCTATCGGGATATCGAATTCCTCTTTTTTGCTCCCCGTCATTTGACACATATGCCAGTAGGCCATACAGTGAAGCTTTGGACAGTTAATACGATTTTTATCATTCTTGCTTCCTTGGTCTGTATATTCTTTCCGCTTCCCGAAATGGGAAACTATCTGCGGTGGATTATTTTCTCCGCTTTTATTTGCATTTTTTGTGCCATTGCTGCTGTCAGTATCAATGCTCTCTTATTCCCACATCTTGCCTGCAGTACTGTGGCAAGGTTGATTCGTATAGTCAAAAGGAGTCATTAGTATGTACGTCCATGATAAAAAAGAAGACTGCTGCGGTTGTACCGCCTGCATGAATATCTGTCCTGTTAGAGCCATTACTATGGTTCCGGATGAAGAAGGATTTCTCTATCCTGTCATAGATGAAGAGAAATGCATCCATTGCAATATGTGTCGGAAAACCTGTGATTTCGTCAAGAAGCATGACTGGCAGTCCATGAAACAGCCTGAAGCCTATGCAGCAAAAATGAAATCAGATAAAGAGCGGGCTGCCAGCCAGTCCGGCGGTATGTTTGCCGCATTGTCAGAAGCAGTCCTTGACATGGGCGGCGTAGTATATGGAGCCGGTTTTGATTCCAATTGGGATGTGGTCCATAAAAGGGCCGTCACGAAAGAAGAAAGGGATGCCATGCGGGGAAGCAAGTATGTGCAGAGTCGTATGGGAAATAATTTTGAAAAGGTAATTACTGATCTGCGAGCTGGGAAGTATGTACTCTTTTCAGGTACCCACTGTCAGTGTGCCGGTTTAAAAAGTCTTCTGGAAATGAAAAGGGTCAATACAGAAAAACTTTTTTTGGTAGATATCATCTGCCATGGCGTCCCGTCACCCAAAGTGTACCAGACCTTTCGGGAATTTATGACAGCAAAACATAAAGGAAAATTGGAGGGATTTAAGTTTAGAAATAAGAGATTTGGATGGCACCACACGGTAGAGTCAACATATATAAGTGGCAAAGAATATGATACAACTCTATATAGCGCTCTTTTTTATAGTGATAATGCACTCAGAGAAGCTTGCTATCAATGCCCTTATAAGAATGTTAATCAAATTTCAGATATTACTATTGGCGATTTCTGGGGGATTGAAAAGTGGGCTTCTGATTTTGATGATGGCCAAGGAATCTCGCTGGTATTGATTCATACCGGGGGGGGCAAAACTTTATTCGCCCATGCTAGAAAAAATATAACTGTAAGGAATTCACAAATTCAAGATTGTATCCAGCCTTGTTTGCAAAGGCCGATGAATAGGCCCTCCACCAGAGAGCAGTTTTGGAAAGATTTCCAGCAGAAATCGTTCGGATATGTGCTATCTCATTACACTACGGATTACGGATGGAGAAATAAGACGAAGAAAGGCATAAAAAAAGTCTTAAAGACCATTCTGCCTCGAAATGCTATAGTAGTTCTGAAAAAGATTCGTGGATGATATTTCGGTAGCCTGTATAGGTAGTTTCCCTAATCCAAAGAACGTATTCTTTTCATTGCGTCTGCTGCTATGTATGAGTACCAAGACTACACTACTCTGATTTGAACCCTTACTCACGGTGCAGTAACAAGACTGATTCCTGGAGCAAAAAGGAGTCATTGAAATGTACGTTCATAATAAAAAAGGAGAATGCTGCGGCTGTACTGCCTGCATGAATATCTGTCCTGTAAAAGCCATTACTATGGTTTCGGATGAAGAAGGATTCCTCTATCCTGTCATAGATGAAGAAAAATGTATTCATTGTAATATGTGTCGGAAAACCTGTGATTTCATCAAAAAGCATGACTGGCAGTCCATGAAACAGCCTGAGGCCTATGCGGCAAAAATGAAATCAGATAAAGAGCGGGCTGCCAGCCAGTCCGGCGGCATGTTTGCTGCATTGTCAGAAACGGTTCTCGATATGGGCGGCGTAGTGTATGGGGCAGGTTTTGATTCCAATTGGGATGTGGTCCATAAAAGGGCCGTCACGAAAGAAGAAAGGGATGCCATGCGGGGAAGCAAGTATGTGCAGAGTCGTATGGGAAATAATTTTGAAAAGGTAATTACTGATCTGCGAGCTGGGAAGTATGTACTCTTTTCGGGTACCCACTGTCAGTGTGCCGGTTTAAGAAGTCTTCTGGAAATGAAAAGGGTTAATACAGAAAAACTTTTTCTGGTAGATATCATCTGCCATGGCGTCTCGTCACCCAAAGTGTACCAGACCTTTCGGAAATTTATGGCAGAAAAGCACAAGGGAAAATTAGAATGGGTTAACTTTAGGAATAAAAATAAATTCGGCTGGCATAGCCATACAGAATCCCTAAAGATTAATGGGAAGGAATATGACAGTATTTGTTTTAGAGAAATGTTTTACTCTCATAATATCCTTAGACCATCTTGCTTTCAGTGTCCATATAAACATACGGTTCATTTAACTGACATCACGACAGGCGATTGTGGGGGAATTGAAAATTGGGCAGCTGATTTTGACGATAATAAGGGAATTTCTTTAACTCTGGTTAATACAGATAAAGGACAAAAACTGTTTAGCTTGGCCAAGAAGCATTTAAACTATAGGGAAGCAAGGATTCAAGACTGCCTCCAAGAACCCCTGCAAAAACCATTTGAAAAACCAATAACCAGGGAACAGTTCTGGTATGACTTCCAGCGTAAACCTTTCAATTATATCCTTACCCACTATACTTCTGATTATGGGTGGAAGAACAAAATGAAAAAAGACATCAAGAAAACATTAAAGGCAGTACTGCCGGCAGGCGTTATAAAGGCGCTGAAAAAGCTTCGCGGCTAATCTTTTTATCAATGCATACATCAAGCACAAACATTGTGACTACGGGAGGTAATGCACCTTTCAACATATCTTTTGGCAATGGTCATTATCTTATCGCCTAATGGGATATTCATTGCATGCGGCTAAAAAGACATGCGTAAATTTATTGATGGGTTGTCTGGCATAGTGGTGTAGCAATTCCGGCTCAATGTTTTCGACTCAGCGCTCTTCCTTTTCTGCAAACGAAGAAGGGAGCGTTTCGAGGCCTCTTCTATGGATAGTGGAGGACCTTTGACCTTATGATGTAGCCAGTGCCAGGCAATCTTAGGGTAAGCGGAAAATAATCGATGCATGTTAAAATCCCATCGGGTATGAGATACTATCTATATCCGATGGGATTTTTCATTTACATTCTTCCTGGATCTCCGGAGACCAGGGAAGATATTTCTCCAACGTAGTCTCATGCTGAGGCCACTCTTCATTAGGGAGCCTTGTAAACACATAGTTGAGATATTTTTCCGGATCAATTCCATTGGCTACACAGGTCTCCAGAATACTGTATGCGGCTGCACTCGCCCGAGCTCCTTTGGGCGTGTCGCAGAACAGCCAATTCTTTCTGCCTATCGTAAAGGGGCGGATGCTGTTTTCCACAGGGTTATTGTCTATCTCACAGATTCCGTCTGCCAGGTAACTTTTGAGATTCTGTTCATTGCTTATGGAATAGAGCAGGGCTCTTCCAATGCCAGACTTGGGCAAAACTGTGGGAAAGACCTTTTTTAGCTGTTAGAGTCGGGTTAATTTAACCCATCACCGTCGGGTTAAAATCGCCAACCGGAGGCGAGAAAATTTAGCCAATTGAATATTACGCCGTTTCAGAGCTACTCAGTACGCGCATGGGAGCCATGGGATACGCGATAGAAAGCCAGTGAAAACGCATGAGGGAGCTGGTCGCTTCAGGTGGATGCCGTGGCTGTATTTGCAGATTTGTTTATGCCCAGTTTCCAGGAATATGGTGGGCTTTCCATCGCGTATTATGTGGAGAAAGTGGGCAGAATTTTGCTCATTGTTGATAGTGGCTCTGGGAAAGCGTATCGTATGGATTTCCGCTGCGTATCAGGTGGCTCTCACAAGCGTAATACTCAGATGGTGCAGATTTTGAGACTGACAGATGGGAACTGTATTGGCATGAGATTTCTCCACTCCGTTTCACTGCGGTCGAAATGACAATGGGAGATCGTTGGTGACTTGTAGCTGGTGTCTTGCGGCTTGTAGCTGGCAGGAGTTACTATCGATGCGTACCAAGATTCTTCGCTGGCGCTCAGAATGACGAGCAGGTGCGGCATAGAATGACGAGTGGGGGAGATTGTGGCTGGTAGCTGGTGGCTTGCATCTTCTTTTGTTTTTCCATATTCCATACAATGAAGAAAAAAGGAAAATTTTTTATTTACCACGTTCACATAAAAGCGATTTTTTCTATTAATATAGTAGAAGGAACAAGTTTATAAGGCAATTCTGAAAGCAGGCGCTTTCCTGTCAATCCTAGGCACGGCAGGAGAGAGTATTTCGGACACGCAGGGATCCCCTTGCTTCCTTCTATCCAATCTGGCCAGAAAGGATCAAAATATGAACTACAGAAAGTACCCAGGACTCTAAATCAGACCCACATATGCAGAAATGACGGGAGACTCATGCCTGGCGCGCGCCGTCGTACTCCGTGCAGCAGCGGCCGTAGACCATGCAGACACCGAACTCATTGGGCATTCCATGCTGATTTGGAGATACCGGGCTTTTTGTAGTGCAATGAATGTTTTTAGCGGACCTTAGAGAAAAATAGAAATGGCTGAATGAAGTAAAAAAGCAATGAGTTTTATGAATATTATGCTGTTTCAAAGCCATCCAAAACATGGGTGATAGCCATGAGGCGTGTCATTTGAGGGCCAGTGGGATATGCCCGAGAGAGCCTCTTGCTCTCAATAAACAGTTTTGGCTGAATTTCTCCGCCGCCGAGTGGCGGTTTTAGTCCGACTACGACTATACTTGGCGAATTTCGCTCGCCGCTAATATCATTGCCCTATTGCCGAATTACATATGATACAATATATATTAACAATGCGGGGGTACATATTTATTGTCGAGGGGGATTAAAGATGGAATTTGAGCAGTTAAAAGAGACACAACCAATTTTAGCTATATGCTATGATTTTGATAAAACATTATCTCCTGATGATATGCAGTCACAGGGATATATTCAGTCTGTTGGATACGATGCAGAGACATTTTGGCGCGAATCTAATAAACTGGCTGAGCAGAACCATATGGATCAAAATTTAGCTTACATGCTTATGATGGTAAAAGAGGCACATGGGAAACTGATTTTCAATGAAAAAAGTTTAAAAGAATATGGCCGTAAAGTGAAATTATTTCCCGGTGTTGATTCATGGTTTCATCGTATTAACTCTTTCGGCAGAAATCATGGAATTGATGTAAAACATTACATTATTTCATCTGGACTGAAGGAAATGATTGAAGGCACAAGGGTAGCGTCAGAATTTGATGCCATTTATGCCAGTTCATTTTATTATGATAAAGATGGGGTCGCTATATGGCCTTCACAAGTTGTTAACTATACCAATAAAACACAGTTTCTTTTCCGAATTGAAAAAGGCGCTTTAGATGTCAATGATTCACATATTAATGATTTTGTGAAGCCGGAAAACTATACGGTGCCCTTCAGGAATATGATATATATTGGAGATAGTGATACCGATATTCCCTGTATGAAGCTTGTTAACAGTAAAGGAGGCTATTCTATAGGTGTTTACAATCCGGAAACTAATGATAAAAGTAAAGTATTTAAAATGATGCATGATGAACGTATTCGTTATTTTGCACCAGCTGATTATACAGAAAATCATGAGTTAGAAAAATTGGTTAAAAATATTATTGAACGAACTGAAACCAATGAGCGTCTGGAGAGATTTCATGTCAAATGCTTGTATGAAATGAAGCAGGACGATAGGCAGAAATCCTTTGAAGAAAAACAAAAGGAAATACTCATTAATCAACTTGAGGAAAGTGGCTCATTTAAGACTACTCATGATGTCATATCGAAACTTTCTGCTCAAAAGATGTGGAGTCCGGAGCAAAAAGATCGATTGTTGCATATTGCACTTACTAATCATCAGGTCACTTATGTTCTTACTGATCAAGATGTTAAAGCTTTTTATGAAGAAATCTGCAAAGATTATAGCTCTGAATCTGCAGATAGGATCAAAGCAATTACAGATGGTGATCATTAAATCTGAGGCTTCTACATCTATTAGTCTATTAGGATTGAGATAATATAATACCGAAGGAGAATTTGAATGCAGAAGATTCGTAAGGCAGTCATTCCCGCCGCAGGCTATGGCACCCGTTTCCTTCCGGAAACAAAGGCTATGCCCAAGGAGATGCTGCCTATTGTAGATAAGCCGGCTATCCAGTATATTGTGGAGGAAATCTTGCATAGCGGAATTCAGGACATTCTCATTATTTCCGGACATGCTAAAAGGGCAATCGAAAATCATTTTGACTCTTCTCCGGAACTGGAGCAGCATTTGCTGGAATCTGGAAAGATGAAGGAACTGGAAGAAATCCGAAAAATTTCTGATATCAAGGTGCATTATGTACGCCAACCTTATATGCGCGGCCTGGGCGATGCTATCCGTTGTGCCAGGGAGTTTGTAGATGGGGAGCCCTTTGGCGTTATTCTTGGTGACGATATCGTATATACTGGAAATGGAGAACCGGCGCTGAAGCAGCTCATGGACCACTACTATTAAACAGGAAGTACAGTGGTGGGCTGCCAGGAAGTTCCTGAAGACAAGGTATCTTCTTATGGGATTATTCGGGGAGAAAAGACGGAGAATCTAGACCTGCTGAAGGTAGTAGATATGATAGAAAAACCATCTATCAAGGAAGCACCCGGCCGGTTTGCCGCTTTGGGAAGGTATGTGATTACTCCTGAAGTCTTTGATATCCTGGAGCAGACGAAACCCGGCAAGGGCGGAGAAATCCAGCTTACCGATGCCCTCCGTGTCATGGCCCGATGCGGGAATGTGTATGCCTATAATTTTACCGGCAAGCGATATGATACAGGCAATAAGCTGGGGTATCTGAAAGCGGTGGTGGAGTTTGCTCTCCGGCTGGAAGACCTGGGAGAAGGATTTCGGGAATATTTGAAATCGCTTCCTCTGTAATTTTGGAAACAGCAGAGTTCAAATACGAGAATAGCAGTATGAATATAGGAAATGAACTTTTGATTGATATCAAGCATCTTTGCGGAAACCGGTGGAGTGTGAAGCGTGAGGACTTAGACACCTATAGCAGGCAGATCAGAAGGGCAGCAGGAGACATATCAAAGCTGAGGCAGAGTGGGAAGGGACCGGATGGAAGTCAGGTCCTTTTTCCTCATTTGCCATATCTGCTCAAGGAAGAGGTGCTGATTTCCAGGGAAGAAAGAGAGGCACTCCTTCGACTTCGAGAGGAGGCTAAATCCTATGATGCAGTCATTTCTATTGGCATCGGTGGTTCTTATCTGGGAAATCAGGTGCTTTTTGACTTATTCTGCGGGCCTTACTGGAACCAGCTTACAAAAGAAGAGAGAGGTGGCTATCCTCAGTTCTATTTTGCAGGACAAAATGTGGATCCAGTCACCCTTGTAGAACTTTCTTCCTGTATTTCCAGGAAGGCAAAGCGACTGAAGGACCGTCGGATGAAGGTACTGTTCCTGGTCATTTCCAAATCTGGCACAACCATTGAACCAGTTACTGCCGTAAGGGGATTAAAGAAATTGCTTGTCGATGTTTGTGATATTCATCTCATGGCCATTACCGATAAGGAAAAAGGAAGAATCTGACCGTTAGCAGAAGAACGACATTTCCCTTGTTTCACGGTGCCAGATGGAATCGGTGGCCGGTTCAGTATTTTCTCTCAGGTAGGACTGGTGTTTGCCAGCCTGGCAGGCATTGATATAGAAGACTTCCTGAAAGGTGCACAGATGGTTGAAGAGGCATGCCAATCGGATGATATGAAAGAAAATCCGGCTCTATTGCTTGCCGCTTTGAAATACATTGCTACAAAGGAATATGGTATTACCGCGGAAGTTATCATGCCCTATGGCGATAAACTTCGGTCTTTTGGCTGGTGGTATGCACAGCTTTTGGGCGAATCACTGGGGAAGAAGTATGACATGCAGGGGAATGTGGTATATAACGGTCGAGTTCCGGTAGCTTCCGTAGGAACAACGGATATGCATTCCCTCACGCAGGAACATCAGCAGGGACAGAAGAATAAGCTGATACAGTTCATTTCTGTAGAAAATCTTCCCTGTGACCTTTCTGTACTTTGTGATGAAAAAGGTGTCAGTGGTATGGTTCCCATGAGCCGCATGCTGGATGCAGCAAGAAGAGCTAATGAAGAAGCCCTGGCTTCAGAAGGACGCATGAGTTGTCACATTTCCATAAAGGAATTAACACCTTTTCACGTAGGGGCACTCATGTATTTCTTTTTCCTTACCATTGCCTATGAAGGGGCCATGGAAAATGTAAATGCGTTTGACCAGCCTGGGGTAGAGGACTACAAAAAAATACTCCATGAGGACTTGAGGAAGTATATCGTAAGAAGTCATAAAGAAGAAATTTAAGATTAAGAGAGCGAAGGAGAATGGACATAAAAATTCTGGTGGCGGCCCATAAGAAATACTGGATGCCTGATGATTCAGTATATTTGCCGATTCAGGTAGGGGCCGCCCTGCATCCGGCATTAGGATATGTTCCGGATAATACAGGAGATAATATTTCCGATAAAAATCCGAATTACTGTGAATTAACCGCTTTATACTGGGCCTGGAAAAATCTGGAATGTGAATACATCGGCCTTTGTCACTATCGTCGGTACTTCGGCCATACGGTTTATTCAAAGGATGTAGAAAAGAAGAAGAGCGCCATATTTTCCAAGGTGGATTACGAAAATCTGCTGACAAAATATGATGTCATTCTTCTAAAGACGAGAAACTACTACATAGAAACCGTCCGTAGCCAGTACGAACATGCGCACTTCAAGAAAGATCTGGACGAAACAGAAAAAATTATCGCAGAAAAATATCCATGCTATTCTGATGCATTCACCAAAGTAATGAATCAGAGAAAACTGCACATACTCAATATGTTCGTCATGAAGAAATCCCTTTTCGACAAATATTGCACCTGGCTGTTCGACATCCTCTTCGAACTGGAAAAGCGAACAGACCTGACCAGCTACGATACCTACGAAGCCCGCCTCTTCGGCTTCATCTCCGAACGTCTTTTTAATGTATGGCTTGAAAGACAGAACCTGAAAACATGCGAAGTCCCAGTGGTATTCCTAGAAAATATCTACTGGCCAAAGAAGATAGCTAATTTCCCGAAAAGAAAAATAACCGGGAAAAGATAATTTTACAATCAAACAAAGTCATAATGAAAAGGATGCCTCCTGAAAGATTTTATAGGAAGGCATCCTTTTGTCGTACAACAGATTCAAATGAGGATAGATATGCAATGATTCCAAAATGTTGGCAGTGGTTCTCGTAGTGGCAGTAGCTAGTACGGGTTACAGATAAGAAGAACTTGACACGCACACTTTATGTATGAAATAGGTATTTGCGATTATTTTTGATATAATAATTATAAAAGCTCTTCACGGAATTTTGGGGGATGAATAATCCACAGGTAAAGAATTGAATCGGATAAGGGTAAAGAAATAATCCATGTTTCGGTACCCATATCCGATTCTT
>ENA-OWPD01001267-OWPD01001267.1-human-gut-metagenome-genome-assembly--contig:-NODE-1267-length-21189-cov-4.414877_pt1 | contig 21189 bp, 30 predicted proteins | sample MGYA00248262_ERZ651842 | MGnify/ENA primary metagenome ERZ651842 (study PRJEB26924, sample SAMEA4378253) | human gut metagenome | biome: human gut; feature: human-associated habitat; material: faeces... | reverse complement strand
AAACTACAGGGTCTAAGCGAATGTATGACAGCCAGTTGCAACTATGATAATTAAGGCATTGCTTCAAGTATGTTTGGGGTAATGTCTTTTTTTTAAAGAAACAGAGAGAAGAGGATAAAAGAATGAAGAAAAAAGTGTTGGCTTTTTTGCTTGCCAGTACGATGGTTATAGAACCATTTAGTGTGGCAAGTGCAGCGGATTTTTCTGATGGTATGGGACAGGATACTGTACAGTTTAGTGATGATGCAGAAGATGTACCAGAAGTAGAGAATGATGGTGTGGATCAGTTTGGTACGGATGCTGTTGGTGAGGGGGAGAGTAGTTCTAAACCGTCAGAAGATGCAATTCAGATGGGGGATGATGTTTGGGTAGAATTTGATGATTCCACAGGTACTGCCACTATTTCTGGAACTGGTGATATGTGGGATTATTGCGAGGATGGATGGGATTATAATGAGAAAAATAAAAATCCATTTATTGATAGAAGAGGTATAGAGAGTATTATAATTGAGGATGGTATTACAAGTGTAAGTGATTATTTATTGCGCGCTTACAATGAAGTAGACAGTATCAAACAAATTATATTAGGATCAAATATTATAAAAATTGGTATGCATTCTTTTGAAAAGTGTATCAGTGTACAGACAATAAATTTGCCAAAGAATTTAAAGGAAATAGGGGAATATGCTTTTGCAGGTTGTGGTTTAACAAATTTAGTGATTCCAAATAATGTAACTCAAATAGGTGAAGGATGCTTTCAAGTATGTAACAGACTGGAGAGTGTAAAAATTTCTGATGGATTATTGAATATGCCAGATGGTATGTTTTCTGGATGTCAGAGACTTTCAAAAATTGAACTTCCAGATAGTATCAGGAAAATCGGTAACGATGTTTTTGATGGATGTGGAATAACAAGTATAGAATTACCGTCTAAATTAGAATATGTGGGATATGGTGTTTTTCAGAATTGTTTAAGTTTACAAAGCATTACACTTCCTGCAACAATTAAGAGTATAGAAGAAGGGACATTTCGTGGATGTATTAGACTAAGTTCACTTATTTTTGAAGATGGTTTTAATGCAGCAATCCCTTATAGTTTCCTAAAAAATTGCAGGAATATAACGTCAATAATTATTCCAAATGGTGTACACCAAATTAGTAGTACAGCTTTTGAAAATTGCACAAAACTGAAGGAAATAACAATTCCTCAGACAGTTATGAGTATCTATGAAAATGCATTTTCTGGCTGTAATAAACTTATGACTATCAAAGGTTATACAGGCTCTTATGCAGAAACTTTTGCAAAGAATAAAGGTATTGATTTTGAATCTATAGGAAATATCAAAGAAACTTTACAATTACGAAATATTTATTGTGAATGGCAGTATAAAGAACATTCAAAAGTTAATGTAAGATGTACGTCAAATAAAGATGGTTATTATTATACAATATATGTAAAAAAAGGTTCTCCTGCACCTGATTATGATGCCAGTAAAAAGGATGGTACTGTAAAAGCAAATAATCAAATTTATATTAATATAACTGATCTTCCAGAGGAAGAAGTAGATATATATGTTTTTGTTACCGATGATGAGAGAAATTATACAAGTGCAGCAATAACGCCTAATTACAATACACGACCTGAAAAACCTATCGCTACGACCTTCCCTGTTAAAGTGGGAAAAGATATAATGGCTTCTTTAGATGGAGATGTATTAACCTTAACAGGAAGTGGCGCAACATATGATTATGATGCTAGTTGGGATGATATGGATGATTCTTATGTTGGAAATCAATGGCTTGATAAAGATACATTATTAAAAATAAAGAAGATTGTAATTGGTGATGGCATTACTCAAATTGGTAACTTTGCATTTGCAGGATGTACAAATTTGCAAGAAATTGTATTTCCGCAAAAAAACTTAAAAAAATTAAAGAAAATGTTTTTTATGGATGTTCCTCATTGAAAGAATTTATTGTTCCAGAAGGAATTGAAAGTCTTGGAAAGGGATTTTTGTATGATTGTTTATCAATTGAAAAAATTAGTTTCCCGTCAACATTAAAAGAGATTCCTTGTTTTGCAAATGATGGTGAAGGATTACCCAAATTAAGAAGTGTTGAATTGGCAGAAGGTATAGAAAAAATAGCAGACGGAGCATTTTGTTACCATAAAAATTTGAAAACAATTGTATTGCCAAGTACGCTTAAAGAAATTGGTGAATATTCATTTGATTTTTCTGGATTTGTAGAAATAACGATTCCGTCTAATCTGAAAAAAGTAACAAGAAGAGCATTTGAGGGTGATACTAATCTGAAATATGTAAATCTTGAGGATGGTGTTACCATTATAGAAGAAGATGCATTTAGAGATTGTACACAGTTGCAGTATATTTCTATTCCTGAATCTGTAACAGACATTGATGCATTAGCCTTTAATGGATGTCCAAACTTTTATATCAAAGGTAAAAAAGGAAGTTATGCTGAAAAATATGCAAATGAATATATGATTCCGTTCAGAACAGGTAGCTATAAGGTAATATTTAAAAATAATGGACGTACTGTATCAACAGAATATGCTGATAAGAATGAGAGCGTAACACCACCATCCTTAGAAGAAAAGCCTGGTTATACACTTTCATGGGATGCTGACTATACCAATATCCAAGAAGACATGGTAATCAATGCAGTATGGACAAAAAAAGACAACGGTGGCGGTAACACCACAATCATCGTAAGCCCATCAGAAGCAAATAAATACACCGTAACATTTAAAGATCGTGGCAAGATTGTTAAGACAGAAAAAGTAAAATCTGGTGATGCAGCAGAGTATCCATATATCAGCAGAAATGGATATGAGTTATCATGGGACAGGGATTTCTCAAAAGTTACTGCAAATATTACAGTAAATGCAGTATGGACAGTAATCAAGCCTGAAAAGGTTACAAGCTTAACAGCAGAGGTTCAGAAGAATTCCATTGACTTGTCATGGGATAGAGCGGAGAACACAGATTATTATCTGGTATATCGTAAAGCTACATCAGATACAGAGTACAAGCAGATTAAAAAGACAACAAAGATTCTCTGGACAGATGAAGATGTAGAACCAGGAACAGAATATTCTTACAAAGTAGCTGGTGTTTGTTCCATAGATGGCAAGAAATATCAGGGCGCAGATTCTGATATAGTTACTGCTAAGATTGGCACACCGCAGATAGGAGATGTATACTCTGTTGGTGATCTCAAATATAAGGTTACAGGTGCTAAAGAAGTAAGTGTTATTGGACTTGCAAAAGAAGAAGTAGAGATTAAGATTCCATCAGCAGTATCTATCAGTGGTAAAGCTTACAAAGTAACATCCGTTCAGGATAAAGCATTCTATCAGAATGAAGATATTGTAAGTATTGCAATTGGTAACAATGTAACCTATGTCGGTAAATATGCATTCTACCAGTGTCCGAATCTGGAGACTGTTAAGTTTGGCAAGAGAGTATCAGTTATCAGCACTTGTGCATTTACTCAGTGTCCAAACCTTGAGAATGTGACATTACCATCAAGTATAAGAAGAATCGGAGCAAAAGCATTTTACCAGTGTACATCTATTAAAGTCTTAAAGATTAATGGTTCTGCTCTGGAATATGTAGGAAAGAAAGGCTTGGCAGTCAATAAGACGGTAACATTGAGATTGCCAAAGAAAGTATACACCAAATATAAGAAGTTGATTAAGACAAGTGGTGTATATTCTAAGACAAAGTATTCAAAATTTTAATGCGAATATGTAGATGTGAAGAGGGGCTAGGCTGAGAGGTTTAGCCCTTTATAAAAATATGAAGAGGAGTAAATTGATGAGTGATGTAGATATAAGAAAAAATGCTGATATAGAGCAAAAAGAGACAACACAGAAATATTTTAAATTATGGTATGAAGAATATAAAGATTTTGTAAATATCAAAAATTTACCAGATATAAAAATAGAGCCATTTATAAATACTGAAAGTGAACGATGCTATGTAGAGCATAGAGCTGATGGTGATATTATACATGTAAATCAGTTGGATTATTATGTTTTGGGAGAAAAATCAACAAGATCGATAGCATTTCATGAATTTACACATGTGTATGATCATTATTTATTACAACAAAATAATATAGTGGATAAGGAAAACTACACATTTATATATCATGAATATCATGCGACAATAATTGAAATGATGTGTGCTTTAGGTTTTAAAAATATTACTGAAATTGCAGAAATAAATATTAATACATCTAAAGTGTATTTGGGGATGAAACATCATGAATTAAGACGTTACCTGAAGGATGAAAAAGAACAAAAAATAGAATTATTTGAAAAGCTTCTGAAAATTCCTTTGACAAGTACAAGTTGTGTTGAAGTAATTCGCTTTATTGCATATACTCTGGGATGTATAGAATTTTTAAAAAAATATTGTAGAGATGGGTTAGAAATTTTTGAGATTCAAAATTATTTACAAGAAAAATTTGGAGATTCAATTTCAAATTTACAATTTTTATTACGCCTTGCAAAACCATGTGATATGCATATTCATAAGGAAATTGTTAAGTCAATGAGTAAAGCGTTAGAGCCATATATGAAAAAATAAGATTTTAGTAATTCGGAGTATAGCATTAATATTATAATTGCCGGGATGCAAGATAGCGTGAAACAGGCACTGAAAAGCAAAACCATTTATGTATATCAGAATGGTAAGAAGATAAATCCTGAGAGTTTCCAGTAAAGCAGCAGACGTTCGGAACATTCAAATTTTACCTGTATCATGAAAATTGAACACATCACGCCCTACACGCCACACGCCCCTTCTACAGAAATGTAAACCACCCGGGGGTATGTCTCCGCTATGTCCTGGTACTTCACACACTTCCAGAGCAGACAGCAGAGACAGCACAACACAGCAGGAGAACACACAACACAATAAACAGTATTCCATCATGTGACCGCCAGAATACAAAAAGCTTATAAGCTTCTGACCATCCCACTAGACAGCATGGAGAAATAGCAAAGCCCCTATTGCTTGTGGAGATGGACAGAGAACACCAGACAGAAACGACAGCGGATCACAGGAGAAGATACAAAAGTATAACCGTCCAGAGATGGACACGACAATACACAACACACTTAATATAAAAAGGCTAGGAGAATCACACACATAATTCTCTTAGCCTTAATTTTTTCTGTACTGGATAGTATTACAAATAATAATATATAATAAATATCAGATAGTAAGAAACGCAATAATACAATTAGAATAATACAACAGAATCACCAGACACAACACCAAACATAACAGCACCAGAAAACAAAAATCCCCACAGAAACAGCACAGAAAATTCACAGCAACATAATAGAAAGCTACGCCCCAGATAACAGACAGCAGGCACAGAGAAAGCGCACAGATACGGGATATCAAGAGATAGCAACAGACAACAGCGGATAGCAAATTGCTTTATGATCTGGCACACTGGCAGAGAATCATATAGACACTTGCTCAAGGTTCTGTCATTGCTCTGTCACCCTGTCAATGTGTCAAATGTGCCTTGCTTCATTCAGTCACACATCATCACATAACTGACATACTGATATATATACTATTGTATATAATACATACATTATACACTGCACTGTACGATACATACTATATACACTATATATACCATACCTGCACACATTGTTATATACTATGCTATACAGTACAGTGCATATATACTCATACGCTCATATACTCTGATACCACACCACTACCACACCACTACCACACCACTACATCATCACATGATCTGTTATTACTCCATAAAGACATACACATCATACCTGTATACACGTCACCTTCTGCCATGCCCTATATTATAATCCATCATACATATATAATCTGATTCAGAAACAGGATAGACAGCAGACATATAACAGAAGGACATAAAAAGAAGCGGTATATTTCAACCGCTCCTGTATCATTCAGCAAGCATAAAATTGACCGCTTTTTCTGCTTTGCTGCTTGCTGATACGATAAACTTGTTGTCATTCTTCAAGACTTTCAACCAATTCTGTATATATGCTGTTGAGTTCTTAAAGGTCTTAGATGTTTCAATTCCTAACATATTCATGAGTGAAACACTTCCAATCTCTGCAATAAGTTCCTCTTTGCTATATGTTTCACTTCCAAAACTTACAATGGCTTCTGTTTCCAATCTGGCAAGTCTGTTCTTATGTCCTGTGCTATGTGTCAGTTCATGAAATGTTGTACTGTAATATTCATTGATATTTTCATATTGTTCTTTCATTGGGACAACTATTCTATCATTGGATGGACTGTAAAAGGCTTCATTGCTTGGCAGTTCCTTAAAGTCGATATGTTCACGATTCACATACATTGTGATGATCTTGTCTGCTTCTTCTATTGGCTCAACCTCTTTAAATGGTACTTCCAAAGGTTCTACACCTTCAACCTGTGAGATGTGAAAGACGTTATAATATTTTAGTACAGGTATCTTTCTGACTTCCTTTTCTCCTGTCTCTTCGTTCGTTTCTTCTTTCTGGTATATCTTCCAGAATACAACGATCTCTGATTTCTCACCTTTTTTAATGTGACCGCCTAACTCTGACCACTGTTTAAATGTAGCATATTCTCCTCTATGTCTCAGAAGAATCTGATTGATGATGCTGTAAGGTTTCTTGCTGATCCGGTTGTATGCTCCTGATCTAACTCCCGTCCAAGGTTTCTGCCAGGGGATATTTCCTTTTTCCAGTTCTGCAATAATTCTTGCTGTTACCATTTCATATACATTAGCTTTTGTTGTCATAATTAATAACCTCCATCTTTTGTGTATCTTTTGTTTGGTTCTGTTGATATTATAGTACATTAAAATGTGTACTTTGTAAATTGACATAGTAAACAAAAATATGTACATATTTTTATTAAAAGTACACTAATATATTTACCTTAAATAATTTGAAATATGGTTTAAACTATGGTATGATATTACATATATTAAAATGAATTTGAACGTTAAAAGGAACGGTGATAATAAAATGTTTGCGCAAACTGTGAAAGATATTATTGAAGAAAACAAGAATAATGGTAAAATAATTAACCAGAAAGATCTAGCTGAAGCCCTTGGCATGACAAAACAGAGTTTTTCTAATAAGATGCAAAGAGATACATTTACTGTTGCAGATGTTGTTAAGATTGCGGATTATTTAGGTATGCAGTTAATATTAAAAGGTGAAAATGAGTATATCATAAAATAAAGTATTCTATATAATGAGTGATGAAAGAGAGCAATGTTGAATTGCTTTCTTTTTTTATGCTCTGAAATAAGTACACGAAAATATGTACAATATATCCAAAACAAAGTAAATTATTTTGTGTACTTTACCAATTTACAAGGTACATAAAATAGTGTACTATAAACCCATCAAATGAAACACAGCAACACACAAGAGCAACAGCGAAGGGTGAAAATGAAGTAGCGAAAGCACACCAGAGACACCAACATAACATTGGATAAGGGTAAGCAAAGATACAAAGTTATCGAGATGGGTTTAAGACCTACCAAGGCTGATGCTCCTATAAAAAGAAAATCAAATCTCAGGAGGATAAAGATATGTGTAGAACAATGAAAGAATTAGAAAAAGTCGTAGCAGATTACAGAAGTCTTAAAGCAATGAAAGAGCAGTTAGACGCAGAACTGAAAGACCTTGAAAGAGAAATCATCGGTTACATGGATACAAATGAAAAGATTTCTGAGGCAGGTAACGACTTCACAATTAAGCTTTCAACCTGTGAAAGAAGAACACTTGACAGTAAGAGACTTGAAGCAGATTTAGGAAGCCTTGCAGAGTATCAGAGAGTAAGCCAGTACAGAAGATTATATGTTAAATAAAGTGGTCATAGCCACTATAAATAGGGCTTTAAGCTATGAGCGTTACCCGTCAAATTTGACGGGTAGGTAGTCATAAAAAATACACATAAAAAGGAGATTAAAAATCATGTTAAACAAACTTTTCAACAGAGCAGACAGAGCAACAACCTATTACGTATTAGAGGCATATTTCCACGATACAGTAAACTGCACCTTTAACCGCAATCTGTTTTTCGCTACATTGTTAGATCACAAGAGATTTACAGGTTGTAAAAACATCAAAAAAGCAATTACAAATGTAGTTAATATCTGCATGGCTCATATGGGCTACACTTGCAAATGTAACTACAGAGAAGTAGCAAGATACCTCAAGAGATACGGTATTGATGTAAATGCTTTAGCATTCTAAGGAGGACAACACACAATGATGTATTCAGAGTTTATTGAAATCAGCAATTTTACAGAACAGTATATTTCTTTTGCAGAGTATACAACTTACATTGAGCCAATCTACATGGCAGCAGATCAGATCCCAACAAAGCAGGAGTTCATAGCAATGCTGAGAGATGCTTTTAAGTCTCTTGTAAATCCTGTAGTTGAGAAAGCTATTCATAGCTTATCACTCAATGACAAGATCACATATCTTGAGTGTGGTTCTCAGCAGGTACAGGAGTATCTGACAAGAATCGACTTTGAAGCCCGTAAACTTGCGTACCAGTATTTAAAACTGATGCTCACATTATAAATTACATTCGCTGCCCTATCGGCATAACGGGGAGAAAGAGGACGAAATGAAAGCAAAATCAATTAAGACAGTAGAAGTAAAAGAGATCGGAGCTATTAATCTGAATAACATTGAAGCAGTCAACGGGAATCTTCTGGTACATATTCCAATTTCACATGCAAATGAAGGCTTAGAAGAACTTGTGAATAAGTTGTATAAAGACTTTCAGGAGAAGCATCCAGATGTTGACGAAAAAGAAATCTGTGTTGATGTGAATGTACAGTACACTTTCGGTGGATGGTTAACAGGGATTGATTCAGACTTTGTTCTTGACATTTATCTCTGGCAGGAATCAAACGAGGATGTAGTAGAAGATTACGATGACATTCCACTTTACTTAGGCGAAGAGGGAACCCGTACAGTAAAGAAACTTATCTGGGATGCACTTGGCAAAATGCTTCTGAACATCTAATCATATGGCTGTGCTATCGGCATGACGGGCAAGGAGGACATACAGAAGTGAAAGACAATAAGAAACTTAGAAGAATCACATTGATACTTCTCATTGTAAAGCTTGTATGTGACGTTATATCACTGATTAGCTATCAGAGAAAAGATGAATCACAGGAGGAAAATAACCATGATTAAATATGCAATGCTTAAAGCTATTCTTTCAGCACTTGCAGTTACTACACCAGTAGCAGAGACAACCTATCTTGATACAGGTATTTACTGTTCTGATACTCAGTCAGTAGTTGATTCTGAAGGCGAAGAGTGGGGCTATGATGTAGAACTTCCAGACGGTACACCTGTGATTATCACTTTTGATTCCCAGAATACGGACAGTCGTTATGATGATGTGATAACCAGACTGACAGAGATGGATTCTGATGACGGGTATTACTGGGAAAGATAACCTAACTAAGCAATAATAAACATCCAACAGGGAGGACGGAAACCATGAGAAGAACAGAAACAGTGATGACCTATGACCAGTGGGAGCGCAGATTTAAGAGACAAGTAAAAAGATATGTCAAGAGGAAATTAAATAGAGCATTTATGTATCTGGTTACGTTCTTCCTGATCACAATGCCTATCTGGATGTTTATAGATTACATTTTAAGAGGGTATTGAAATATATTTCTTCGGAACATTGGAAAGGAAACAGATATGAGAAAGCTTACATGTAAAAATGGAAATATTGTTTATGTTGGAACGCAAGAGGAAGTCAGAATAATACATCATGCCATGTATCGTGCATGGCTGAAAGATAAAATTCAGATAACACCAACAGGTTATTTTACATATGAACGTATTCGCATTGAAGGATTCAATCTGATACAGGGAATATTACTTGATAAGAGAGAAGGATATTTTGACCCTATATCATTTGATGAAATAATGGAAATGTTCATCAATGGAAAATTCAGAACCTATTAACCATCAATGGAAATAAATCAGAAAGGAAGCGTGAGCAGAATGCGTAAGAAAGACAATAAGGAACTGGAAAATACAAAAGCCACGGGGACATTTGTAGTGGAAACAGATCATGGCATTGTAACTAATATTGGATATAGTGCCATCATGCAGCCGAATGTTAAATTCAGTGGAAAACCTATGAAATGGTTTGATGATACTAAACTGTTAAAGAAGAAGTAAAACGGAAAGCGGTCATTTTTGACCGTTATTCGTCCAAACAACACAACACATATGAGAGATTGGAAAATATAAGAACGTGAACACGGGAGATTGTAAGGCTATGGCATCAGCGGAAACAAAGCAGAAGGAAAGTAATATGAAGAGATGTAAGATAACAAGAGCGGAAACTAAGGCAACAATGCCAAAGAAGTTAATTACATCATTAGGTTTCTTTCCTATCACATCAGCGGAAATAAATGAGGGCAGTTCAATCCAGTTCTATATCAATCTGGATAGTTCAGTTATAGCTCCTGAATGCAGAGATACCATTGGAAACTGTATAGAATCACAGGATAAAGCTAAACGCATAGAATGGACTTGGAACAATGCAAAGATAGAGTTATCAATGCGCTTGCATGTGATTATTGACTCTAATTGGAATGTATCATCATCAAAGCTTGAAGTACATTATCAGGATAAGGAACAGAAAGATATATTTGGAAAATTATCTTTTGTCAACATTGTAAGAGAATATACATTAAAGACAATAATTGCTGATGCCATCAGAGCCAGATTATTACAGTAAGCGGAAAGAGTGATGGAAAATGAAGCAGTCATCTAAATATGCAGGTAAATGGGACAAGGATAAAAGAAATCTGAATAGTTTCTTTCACTTCAATGACGGAAATTATGCAGAGATAGATGAGAGCGTGGAAAGTTTTGACTTTAAGCGTTGGCTAAAGGAGACAGTCATATGTAAAGGAATCTGATAAAGATTATTACAATGAGGCAGCAGAGAACATATAGGGGAATAATTGGCGGTATTCTTCCTGTGCAAGTACACCATACAGAGAGGAAAATTATCATGAGATCAGAAGAGCAGAGAATCATTGGAAATTTTGCAGAGAAAGCATGGGGATTAGTTAAAGACATGGAACAGGTAGAGTCTAAGGTAATAACAACACCTTTAGGAATGCTTGAAGTTACATCAGCAGAAATGGATGAAGATAATTCGATGGAATTTTACATCAATGTTTCTGGTACATGTCCAGAATGGTTTGATGCTATTAAACAAGCAATTGAGACAGGAAAACTTGCACATGAAGAAGTCAAGAGATATGGATGGACTTGGAGCAGTGCAGGAGTAGATACTTTGACACGGTTACATGTGCTTATTAATCCTGAGTGGAAAATAAGGACAGGTTTGGAGGTATATTTCCAGGATAAGGAAAAAGATTATCTATTTGGCACAGTATATTTTAATATCAATGTTACAAATGATGTTGCATTAAAGGAAATTATTGTTGATGCAATCAGAAGCAGATTGTTCCAGTAAATCAGATAGAAAGCATAGAAGTATATACATATGGGAGAATGCTTGCGTGGTGTTCTCCCTGCACACAAACAGGAGGATTATAGAAATGGCAGTAAAATATCCAGAATTTAATGAATTAAAAAAGGAATCAGCATTTGACTGGTTAGTAAAATCAGAGGGCGAAAGCTTTACAAAAAATAAAGCAATTATTAGATTTGATATGTTCACTCAGAATAGAAAAGTAAGCATCTCAAATGATATGAAGAAAGCTATCTTGACACTGTTAAAGAAGTATGTAGATGCAGAACAGACATCATATACAGATGTAACCATTAATGTAGAGTTGCAAAAGGTATTTGATCGTAATAGCAAGCGTAAACCTAAAACGGAAATCTATTATATTCTGTGCGTCACTGTTAAGAAAATGAATGGTGAAACTTGTAATCTGAAAAATACAATGGAAATTCACAATGTAAAAGGCTCTGGATTATTATATAAATCCTGTAAGATTTATGCATATGATTCGTTGAAACAATTCATTCTCAAATAAAGATGGAGGTGCAGCAGTCGTGAAAGAATATATCATAACTAATGGTTGCCATTATATCTCAATAACAGATACTGGAAAGATTATAAAGACACGAGATTTGATGTCTGCTACAAGGTATGCACTTGAAGTTGATGCACACCGAGTGATTAATTCTAATGCGGAGAAATGTAAAGGATACCATACATTGCTGTTGTGTAATAATAATTCTTGTAAAAAGCGGAAAATATATTCCTCTGATGTGAAGCGTATTCTTTATATACATGCTAATGGTATATGTGCAATTTGCGGAAAACCATTACAGTTGCAAGAGGTTAGCTTGGATCATTATATTCCGCTTTCGCGTGGCGGTGCTGATGATATTGAAAATCTGGAAGTTACACATACATCATGCAACCGCATCAAATCTGATTTATTACCAGAGGAATTAACATCTGAGTTAATGGACATTTTGATGTATCAGATAGAGAAGAAAGGGTGTCACAAGCTTCGATGGAATATTGCAAAGTTTATGTTAAAAGAATTTTGTTAATAACACATCTTAATTCATACTAAAACAGTAGGAAATAAACTATTCTTTGTGATATTTACATGATGTTGCAAGGAATAGTTTACTATATATGGTATTCGATAATTTTGAGATATTCAATAAACACAAGGAAATTATGGAATCATATGGTATATAGATATGAGATGTTATGTAAACTTCGAGAATGGTCAGTAATAGCAAGGGATTATAGGGTATTTCGCAGTAAATTGGTAGGAATTAATAAGGCAAAAAAAATGACTGCCTTGAAAATAGAACGAAGAACGAAATTAAATACGAACTATTTTATGTAGTATTTGTGTGTTGCAAAAAGATAGAAAAAGTGCTGAAAAGCCTTGATTTATAAGGCTATCTGGGATTTTTCAGTTTATAAGAAATAGTTTGATAATTAAAGCAAATATCAGGGAGTAGTGTTCGTGATTAAAATATTTTTGGGTTATAAGAGAGTGAGACTACACAATATATAATATATAGAGCATGATTAATACACAATATATAGCATATGCAACATATACAATACACAACATACGCATATAAAACACAAACATCATCCCTGCTGCAACATCAACACATTATTATTCCTGTTTATAATTATTGTCACCAGACAACTACTTTACGGCAATTTTGCCAGAATGTTAAAAATATAAAAGGAGTACAAAATTGAGAGAATTAAAAATTGATCCAGAATTGAGAGACTTACTTCCACCACTTACAAGTGAGGAATATAAGCAACTTGAAAAAAATATTGTAGAGAATGGTTTTGATAGGAACTTCCCTATTATGGAATGGCAAGGTTTTATTGTAGATGGTCATAACCGATATGATATTTGCAAGAAACATCATATAGAACCTATTATCGGTACACTTGCTTATAAGACAAAAGAAGAAGTTATGGAATGGATGTTGGATATTCAACTTGGTCGCCGTAATCTCACTCCTATCCAGAAAATTGCAATTACAGAGAAGTATAGACCAATTTATGAAAAACAGGCAAAGGAAAATCAATCAAAGGCAGTATCAGAAGCAAATAAAAATAGGAATAACCCATATTTACCAAATCTGGTAAATATGGATAGAGATTCAGTTGATACTACCAAAAAACTTTCCAAACTCGCTGGTGTTGGAAAAGAAACTTACCGCATGGGTGCAAAGATCCTCAATTCAGATAACGAGAAACTAAAACAAGAAGTTCTCTCAGGTGAAAAAAGCATTAATGCAGGATATAGAGAATTAACTGGAAAGAAAGAGAATCAGTATATATAATCGTTTCCCAAAAAGGAAACGCTCATACAGTTCACAGAAATACTATAGTAGTCATTCTATGAACAAAAAACAACCCTATACCCTAAAAGAAAGGAATCAATAATATGCGACAAATACCAATCCAACCACTAAAACGAAAATGCAGTGGATGTGGTGACATTATGACCATCACTAAATCTGATTATCACAATAACTATATTTTGTTTGACGGTAAACTCTATCATAAGGATTGCTACTTCAAGACAAAGACCATCACAAAAAAATGCTATGAATGCAAGAGGAATATCTCATTCCCACCTATTACAGCAACACTTGCACAGCCTGACAGCGTATTTTATAACGATCATTTCTATCATGCGAAATGTTTTATCAAATGGTGTCACAGCACTGTACGAAAAAACAAAATGCGCATGATTGCATTGGATAACATTGATATTTACCGGAAGAACGCATCTGACTGTGTACAAGAAACCTTTATCAATAAGAAGCAGGACGCTGCCAGTATAAAAAAGTTCATTGAAGATGCAAATACTTACATCATGAACTGGTTTGATGGGGCAGAACTAACTGCATTCTTAAAAGGTATGTATAGTATTTCTGGCATAGATCAGTTTACATGGAGCAAGATCAAAGATTCTGGTATCCCACTGTCTGATTTACTATACATGTGGAAAAGTCGCAAGGAAGATTTGTACAAGTTAAATCAAAAGTTGATTACCAAAAACAATAATCATATATCGACAGAATCACTTATCAGATATGATTTAAAGGTTCTCATAAACAAATACGGCAGTTATCTGAAATGGAAAGAACAACAAAAAATTTTAGCAAATGAGAAAGAGTCTGAGAAAGCAAAGATGAAAGACGATCACATTATTAATGAGATTATATCTGCCAGACAGCACAATGAAAAGCCGGATACTGACATATCAGAAGGTGGTTTTGACATCAATGCGTTAGTCGATGATATATTTTGATGAGGGATAATCATAGCATCCCCAAAAGAGAAGAATCTACATAAGAAACTATTAACCATTTCACGGCAGAACAGGAGAATACAAAATATGAAATTGATTGACGGAACTGTAAAATTAAATAAAAAAGTTATTACCAGTACATTCCTGTCACATGATGCTATATTGGCGTATACAGGTTTATGTATAGCAAGGTCACAACTTGATAAACAATATTGCTTGTGTATTTCCATAGAGGATATAGCACATTATTTAGGATTCAAAAAAATTAAGTGGTATGCATTGCATAGAATCAGTAGAGGATTGAAAAATCTACAAGAAAACAACATTATTACAGTTGACGAACCTAAAAAAAAAGGTTAAGACATCATTACAAAGAGAAACTATTTCCTAGGTTAGAAAATTATTATTTATACGAAAAAGAATTATATGCAAAATCATATATTGATATTCCAATATCATCTATTAATATCCTTATGTATTCAAATGAGAAAGTAAAAGAATGTATTCCGTTACTCAAATACTTTATTGTCCTTATTGGAGCAGGTGGATATTATGCATCTGACAGAGAAAGGCTTACTCATCAATATGCAGGAATCTTATCACCAGAAATTTGTCATAGATATAATCAATTTTTGGAGAATATAGGAATAATACAAAAGGATGCTTCTTCTGATATGTGATTAAGGAAAAGTTGGAAAGGATTTATGGTATTAGAGAAGAATCTGCTAACCAAAAAGGGAATAATAGAACAGAACAGGAGAATACAAATCATGAGATTAATAAAAGATACCGTAAAATTAAGCAACAAAATCATCACCAGTAAATCATTATCCCACAATGCTGTATTGGCATATACAGGTTTACGAATGTTAATGCTTCGAGATTCCTATGTGAGATCAGGATTATCATATGATATATGCACTTCTTCAGGAGCGATTGCATATGAGTTAGGAATCCAGGAACCAGATAAATATATACTTGATGCAATCAGACAAGGCTTGATGGAGTTAGCAGAGAATCAGATGATTAAAAGCACACCATGTGTAAATGATTATATCATTGATACATATAATTTATGCTTAGATATTAAAGAACCATATGTGAAAGTTGATACAGCATCAATCAATTTGTTAATGGATTCGGATGAACAAGGAAGAAGAAAAATACCATTGCTTAGATATTACATTGTTCTTATCAGTGTAGGCGGTTACAGTGCAGAAGTAAGAAAAAAGCTTACTCACAAGTATGTTGGATCATTAGCACAAATTACTTGTGAAATGACTTGCCATAGGTACAATCAATTACTGGAAAGCATTGGAATTATTCAAAAAGAAGATGATAGAAAAATAGCAATGGTTAATTTCTTGATAAATTGCTGAGTGTTGAGTAACTGATTTTCAGTAGTGGACATTTTGTCATGTACTGAAATAGTTATCATACTGTATGGAGAAAGCTATAACAGGTTATCGTCATTAACAACGAAAACTACAATGACATTCGTCCTGATGAAGAATATATATACCGTTACCCATTAAAGGTAAACGCTCTTCATAAGGAAGAACCAACCAATAACACCACATTGTAATAAGGAAAGGAAACAGAACTATGAAAGATTCTATTATAATATTTTCCGCTACAAGAGCAAGACAATTATTAAAAGCAGGATTCCAGATTATAGACCTTAAACCTGATCGTAAAGATAAAACACACATGAGGTCAGTATTTGTATTTCGATATGATGAGAGAATACAACAATATCTGGAGAAAATGTGATATGTAAATATCAAAACAAATCAAAAAAATATCAAAAGTTTTACTCCTTAGAGTATGTAAAATATTATCTATTACTTATTATTATTTATTACTTATAAGTGTGCCAAAGGTCTGTTTTTTATAGCACTTATTGTTTGATGACAGTGACAATATGCAATAAAAACTGTCACTTTTGTCACACTAGAAAAATCATATAAATTCTTAACGTATCCCCATAAACTACAATTCAATAAAAGGAGCACAAACGGATGAAAAATGTAGTATTTTTAAATAAAGAAATCGTAACCAGGCAAGACTTATCTCATAATGCGATCTTGGCTTATGTAGGACTTCGCATGATTATGAGTCGTGATATGCTTGGAGTTGATGGAGATTCTGCTATTGATGTTGTATCACCGGTAAGAATAGCATATCAATTGAATAAATCAGAAGAAATAGAAAAATCGTTTATAGATGTTATTAAGCAAGGCATAGAAGATCTTGCGGAGAGTCATCTGATTACGATAAAAAAAATCCATAAAGAATACCTTATGGATTTTACTCTATTAAATCTTGATACAAGCAAGGATTATTTTATTAAAATGGAACGGTCAGAAGTGGAAGCTATTATGTCTTCTAATGAACAGATTAGAAAGAAGGTTCCATTGCTGAGATATTTTCTTGCAATTATCAGTACATTTAACCAGTCTGATTATATGGGAGAAATGCGTGGTAAGGTTGGCGGTATGAATATGGAATATATTGCAAAACAAGCATGTATTGATTCAAGAAGAACTTGCATCCGCTACAATGAAACCTTAGAGAAGTTACATCTGATCTATGTATATAGAAGCAATGATAAAATCAAATTTGATAATAGCTTGAAGCAAATCAATAATTGCTACAGTAGATATAAGGATAAAGACCTGTGTATCAAATTCGCAACAGATTATGAGAATCTATATGGACATGCTCATAGTGTTATAAAAACAAAGAAACAGAAAAAAGAAGCGGATAACAATAGGCGGTATGCTGCATATTACAATCAAATATGTATGGGAACTGAATATCCTATTGAAATAGTGCGTCAAGTTAAAAAGTATATTCATAATAAGAATACATACCTGCAATCTGAAATTGATAATAAATATACTCCAAAGCGTACTACACCGTTATCATATAGTGAGCGAGAGCATGTTGAAAAATTGAGAGCGCAACTTAGAGATGAAGCACCGATTGATAAACTCCTGGAATCGTTAGAATCTAAAGAAAATCAATGGGGATAACCTGATGTGATGGGATTTTAAGGGTAGGTTCTGCTGGAACCTCTCCCAAATATAAATGCTGTCGGTTTAGAACGCTAAATTGACCGATAGCTTCGGTTTAGAAACAGGAAACAGGACGGAGGTAATATTTAGTTTACTTCTATAGATAGGACGGAGGTCTTTTTTATAAGACTTCCGTTATCCTGCTTATAATAACGGAAGGGAACTAAAACAGTCATCCGTATAACCATAACCATCCCTCACAGAATCAATTCTATGCTGAAAATCCTTATATATAACCTTAAATTTCCAACGAAAACCATGCACCCTAACAACTTTACCCTTAAAGCATTTGCATTGAAATTTGATGGTTATTTTATTAATATATTGTGAAGAAACGAGTATAAGATGACTGCTGCCGATGCTGATATCTATATCTGTTTTGTCAGAATTGTTTTGTCAGAATCAAAAAACAGGTTGCTGAATAGACATAATCTATATTATAATGTACATATAACTAAATTCACTTGGAGGTGATAACATGCCATTATTGAAAGAAGAAACCTATACTATAGATGATATATATGCTTTACCAGATGGAGAAAGAGCAGAACTGATTGATGGTCATATGTATATGATGGCACCACCAAGCCGAAAGCATCAGCGTATCTCAACAAGACTTGTCAGTATTATTGATCGTTATATTGAAGAACATAAAGGAAAATGCGAGGTCTATGCTGCACCATTTGCTGTTTACCTGGATGAAAGAAGTAATACCTATGTAGAGCCAGATATTTCTGTAATTTGTGATCCAGATAAGCTTGATGATAGAGGATGTAAGGGCGCACCTGATTGGATTATTGAGATTGTGTCACCTGCAAGTAAGAAAATGGACTACCTGTTGAAGCTTCTGAAATATCGTTTCGCAGGTGTTAAGGAATATTGGATTGTTGATCCTGAGAAGAATCGTGTTATAGTATATAATTTTACCGGTGATGAAAGTGTTAATGATTATACCCTACAGGATTTTGTTAAAGTGGGAATCTATGAAGATTTTGTGATTGATTTCGGAAGTATGGAATTATGAGTGATAATATGACAAAACGTGCAAAAGAATATATGAATGCAGATTTCGTATACGAGGATTATAAAAATCTGGCAGAAGCACAGAAAATAGCAGACGTAGAAGATGTGACAGCAATTTCGGAACGATTAATTAAACAGAATATGGAAGCATATAAGGAGCTTACTAAATGATAATTTTGAATAAAGAACATAGGGAGATTTATTCAAGAGAAGTTACCAGAGAAATACCAAACAGTGAGACTATATCTGCAATTAATGAAGTACAACAGATGAAACAGAATCCTTCTCTAGGAAAATCGTATACAGATATAGACAAAATGATGATAGACTTGACAATATAAAAAGCTTTATTTTCAGCGAAGGGAGCATATAGAATGGATTGGAATTTAAAGATTACAGATATGGCAGGTGCTACACCAGAACATTCATCAGTTATTGTCAATTTTGTGGCTGCGGTCAGATATCAGTTAAAAAACAGCACTTGTTATGTTTATTCCGATAATGTACAGTACCGTTTTAAAGATGCTGAGGGAAATAATAAGATAGTCATTCCTGATGCTTCTATAAACTGTCGTACTAAATCCAGGAGAGGGAATACATTTACAGATGCCCCACGCTTTGTTATGGAAGTTTTATCTCCATCAACCGAAAAATATGATCGTACAGAAAAGATGGAATTATATGCGCAACAGGAGATAGAGGAATATTGGATTGTTGATTGGCGTACAAAAACAATAGAGATTTATGAACTGGACTATGATGAGAATGATATTCCCAAATATTATCTCTGGAAAACTATTAGCGAAGAAAACAAGGATGAATTAAGATTGGTTCATTTTCCCAATATTAAGATAACCTTTGAAGATCTGTTTGATGAGATTGACTACTAAGATATAGGATGGAATTGTAGGAGGTGAGTGAATATGCCATTACTTGAAGAGGAATATAGAAAAGAAGAGAAGATCAATGGTGTGATTTATGATATGTCACCGTCACCAAATTATCAGCATGGGATTGTAGATGGTAATATTTATTCCATTATAAAAAGTGGATTAAAAGGAACATTGTGCTTGGCTTTCATGGAGAATCTGGATTATAAATATCATGCACAGGAGAATAATGATTATGTGATACCAGATGTGATGATTATATGTGATCGTAAGCATTTGAAAGGTGGTTCCTATACTGGTACACCCAGATTTATTGTGGAAACTCTTAGTCCTGCGACTGCATTGAGAGATAAGACGGTCAAAAAGGAGCTTTACCAGAATGCAGGAGTTGAGGAATACTGGATCATTTCACCAAGAGAGCGGGCTGTAGAAATCTACTATCTGGAAAATGGTAAATATGATTTGAAATACAGTTACATTCTTCAGGATGATTCAGAAGAAGAACATTATAATGCAGATACAGTGGTGACATTGAAAGACTTTCCGAAAATCTCTATGACATTAGCGGAGATGTTTGAGAACGTAGAATGATCACAATTTAATATGAGCAGTATGAAAGCCCTCGGGAGTTAATCCAAACGAAAAGGAAAATAGTTCTTTTGAATTAATTAAACGTTATAAAGATAATATTTTAATTGGGATAAAATTAGATAAAGATGGGGACTATTTATATGTTGCAACCATGCATGAAGTACAAGAATCAAAAATAGTAAGACGTTTGCATAGTGGAAGGATTAAGGAAGTTATTACTGAGTGTGAAAAAACAGCACTGAAAACAGAAAAAATAATCCTGACAAAGAAGAAATTAAATAGTATTCTTTTTATAGAAAGTGAATATGATAATAACAAGCATAATTATTTTTGAGGTCAGAAAAGGTTCCTGACGCACTCAGAAAAGAGTACCTGAGATGATGGATACACCGCCCATCCAAAAATAATTATGCTTTTATTAAGGATGTAAGAGACTATCGTAATAGGTAGTCTTTTTTCTTATGCAATTTTTTAAAATAATATCATAATATAATAATACATAAGGAGGTTTTACATGTCAGATTTTAAAATAAAAGTGACGGCAGATCTTGATACGTCACAAGTAGAAGCGAAACTAATGACTTTGCAAAATAGAAAAATAACGATACAAGCCAATGCCAATGGTAATGATTTGAGCAATATGAATAATAGTTTGCAACAGATACAGAACAATGCAAATAATGTATCTGCAAGTCTAAAAG